>Ga0233421_10001055_pt1 | contig 10416 bp, 6 predicted proteins | sample Watercolumn_Mata_3_FD_182725 | JGI IMG/M metagenome (GOLD analysis project Ga0233421, IMG submission 182725) | Freshwater microbial communities from Lake Matano, South Sulawesi, Indonesia - Watercolumn_Matano_2014_107_MG | ecosystem: Environmental > Aquatic > Freshwater > Lake | place... | reverse complement strand
CTTTTCGCTGACACTGCAGAGCTCAGCGGCGTCGATCTACAATGGAATCGTCATCAATACAAAAGACCTCATCGGGAAGTGGATCGGCGACCAATACGGCTCACCAATTCTGGACAATATCACCTACGATGGGAACGTGAATCTGCGTGGGCTGCTGCGCGTCAATGCGGCAACACTGCAGGGAAATATCACGGTAACTGACACAATCCAAAACTCATCCGGCTACGCGCACCCCGAAAAGTTTCTGACCATCACCGGAAATCTCACCAATAATGGTCTGGTGCGGAATGGTGGGAGCAACGGATTGGGTGTGTACGTAACCGGAAACGTCACAGCGACCAAAGCCCTCGCCAACAATCGCGTCATGCTCTCCGGCCTCGGCAACAGAACCATCGTCGATAAACTCAGTCAGCTCGGCTATCAGTCGACAGGTGAGAAAGTGGTCTTCGTCGGCGACAACTTCTTGCCGAACCTCACGATCACGGCGAACTCAAAATGCCAGCTCGCGAATGGGGCAACCATTACAACTGCAAGTGGCACGATTGACGCAGCGCTCGACAATTGGAGCCGCATCACGACGACTCGAAAACATACGGGCGCGACAAGCTACTCCTTCTACCGGGCAGCTATCAGTGTGCTGACGAACGCGCCGATCGATTCGGTGAGAATTGATTCGTACGGCCACCAGGTCCCGGCCAGCTTTGCGGGAGCCGTCAAAAACTACTGGAGGGTTCGTACGTTTGCCACGAATCCGAGACAATCGTTCGGCTCCATGACCTTCACCTACGACGACGGCCTCCTTGGAACAAATGTCGAAGCATCGCTGCAAGTCTACCACTCGGCAGATAGCGGTGCCACGTGGAGGCAAGTGTCGACAACTGCCAACATCTCTCGGAACGCGACGGCGAATACTGTTACGCTCACGGATGCCCCGGGATATGGTGACTACGTGCTATCATCCTCGGCTGATCCATCTTCTGTGCGGCCTTCGATAATTGTCTCGATCTCTGGCAGGAACACGATTAGAATAGGCGGCGCACCCAACCCCTACACAATTACTTACTACAACAACTCCGATTCACCGACACTCGACTTCTTGTTGCCTGTCATGACACAGAAGTTCGTTCACATTAAGTCGGCTATCCTGCCAAAGCTCGACGGGACGAAGGAAACAGTCCCGATCGACAGCATCATGTACGATGGTGACGACTCTTCCGCAGTCTTCTGGGTGGCGGCGATGAATCCAAGGGAGGAACGATCGTTTGATATCATCGTCACCTCAGATGCGCCTCCGATCAATAAGATATCAGGGTCAAACGCGGTGACGCTTGGTAAAACATCTGAAGTGCTCGTTGAGCCACTGACGACAATGGCCGGCGCCGCGATTACCTATGTAGTCACCAAGTATGGTGCGAAGATTGTGAGCAAAGGGATCGAATATATCGGCGACAAAGTCAACGAGCAACTCCAGCCCACGCCTGCAGATATCGAAAAGTTCAAACAAATCTATCCAAATACGTGGCAGGAACTGCTGGAAACAAATAAGAAGGAAAACGTCGCCATTCAACCAGTCAAGAAGACGGGGGAGAAACTCTCAAAGATCCTCATCACGAAGGCGATGAATATCACAGGAGGGGCTTACGACATCGCTGCCTCGACTGTCAAGGCTGTGAAGGGAATCGTACCAAACCTCCGGGCCAAGCTCTGGATCTGGATCATGGACGATGTCGGGTACTTCGGCGTGAAAGAAACAACCGACGTCGAAATCTCCTCGAAGAGCCAAAAAGTGTCGAACGCAGTGAGGTCGTGGGATCCAAACGAGAAGATCGGACCCACCGGATACGGCACGAAGAACTACATCACCTCGGCTGGTCGGATGAACTACAGGATCCTCTTTGAGAACAAGAAGGAAGCCACCGCGCCTGCATGGAAGGTGACGATCGTCGACACGCTCGGACCGGAATTCGATCCGGAATCGTTCGAATTCGGAGGGACGAGCCACGATTCTGCACAGTTCGTGTGGAAGAAGACCCGAACAGGAAACATCGTTCGCTGGGAGATCGAGGGCATCGAACTTCCTCCAAACGTCGTACCGCCACAGGGCGAAGGCTGGGTCGCGTTTGCCGTCAACGCCAAATCGAACCTCGCCTCCGGTACCTCAATCAAGAACCGCGCGACGATTGTCTTCGACAACAACAAGCCTATCGCGACAAATGAGTTCGTCAATACACTTGATTACCTGCCTCCGACGACCACGATGAAATCGATCCCGACCAGCATGACCGCTGCGAAACTGGTGGTCAGGTGGACGGGTGTAGATGAACAGAATGGCTCGGGTGTGCAATCCTATACTGTATATGCGCAGAAGGATAGTGGGGCTTACGTTCCGATTGGCACCACGAGTGCGGATTCGATGGTGGTGAACGTCGACATGTACACGCACACGTACTCCTTCTACGTTCTTGCCAAGGGCTTCGTTGGCAATGTCGAGATCAAGCGGCCGACACCTGTCAGCTCGCGAGTCACGAACGGCGTCGGCGATGACGTGGAAGTTGTCCCGCAGGAGTTTGCGCTCTATCAGAACTATCCCAATCCCTTCAATCCGGCCACAGAAATTGCGTTCAACATGAGTGCGAAGGTTCGCGCGACCATCAAGATATTCGATATGCTCGGACGTGAGATCGCGACTCTGGTTGACGAAGAAAAGGCGCCAGGCATGTACACGGTGAGATGGGAGGCAGGGAAGAATGCGACGGGAATCTACTTCTATCGACTTGTCGCAGGCGATTTCGTCCAGACCCGCAAGCTCGTGCTTTTGAAGTAGGTCGGGGAGCCGTTCTCCTAAGAAAACAAAGGGGCTGTCCAACAAGCGTTGTTGTCAAGTCAAGCATGACTTTTGGGACGGCCCCTTTTGAATTACTGGCTGCTTGCAGGCTTCACTTCTTCGCTTCCGGCAATGCTTTCCGTGGTTTCGTCTTCGGCATTTCAGGCACGCATCGGGTCGATTTGCAGTTCGTACCGTATCCCCCTCTTCTCCAATTCTCCGAGAACAAACCTGACGCACCTTTCTTCACTGCCGATGTACTCAGGAGGGGAAACCCCTTTTCTTCTGTACAATCCCTTCGACAGGAGACGGACAACGGCCGTCGCCGTATAGCCGGTCGTTCTGGCCATGGAGTGAACGGAGTTTTGCACATCATGGTAGTCGAGCAGGTCGTACGTGTATCGCGACCGATTCCCATCCTTTACCCCTTCCACGACCACTCTCATGACGGTGAAATCCTTCTCGTCTTCTCTCAGCTCCCAGAGGGGAAACAGGAGCCTCGTCGTAAGCTCCAGCGGTCTGATCTTCGTTCCCGCGACGTCGACCGTCTCCCGGCTGAAAAAACCGGCCTCACGGAGGACGAGCATCTTCTCGACATGACCGGGATACCGGAGTGTCTTTTCCTTCATATGTGGGACCTTCATTGTTATGGCGAGCGTTCGCAGACCGTCGCTGTTGAAGGCCTCGAGTGTCCCGACACCGGGCAGGGTGATCAGCTCGGGATCAGAAAGCGCAGGGCGGATCACGAGCGTTCCGTGTTCGACAAAGCGCGCCGGCCTTGTATACTCCTCGATCACATCGATCGGGGAAAAGCCGGCCTTGTACTCGAACGGCCATTCGCGGACAACCGGCAGCCCGCCGACGTAAATGAGGATGCGTTCTGTCGAATCGAGCTGTGAATGAAGGTAGCCGGCGAGCATGTTGCTCATCCCCGGTGCGACCCCGCAATCGACAACGGCTGTGACGTCGTGCTCTTGTGCCAGAGCGTCGAGATCGAAGGGATCCTCAGGAAAGAACGCGATATCCACGACGTTTTTCCCTGCGGCGATGATTTCTTTCAGAACGCTGTGACCCATGAATCCCGGCACGGCGTTTACGACCATGTCGCATTGGCCGAGAAGAGCGTTGAGCTGACGGGCATCGGAGAGGTCTGCTTCGGCCTTCCGAATAGGTCGGTCATTCGGGATTTTCGCAAGATTGTTTCGATCGATGTCGGCGACTGTGACGTCAAAGGATCGATCGGCGGCCAGATCAGCTGCCAGAGGGCGGCCGACGAGCCCGGAACCAAGGACCAGTATTCTCATGGTGACTCCTCGTACTTTTCGACAATGATATGTAAGAAAGGTCTGCCGAAGAGAATGGAGGTACTCAGAGGCCGCTGAAGCGATTCAGAAAACTGATCGATCGAACGAGGCGGGGTTGCGATGCGGGAGGCCGGGCACCGCCGGTGGCGGGGCGGAGGCCGAAGGTATGGCAAGGCAAATTCATAGGGCTCATCGTGTAATGTAATGATTTTCCGCCGGGATACCACATCCTTTTTCCGATCACGAACCGGAGCAGCACAGACCCCTTGACACTCACTCAAAAAAGTGTAACTTCGTGCAATAGTTGTTCCGGCCTGCCCCGCATCTGAAACAAACAGTTCATTTCTCCATGACCCCTGCGCAAAGCGACCTTCTTTCGCTCTTTCTCCGGCTTGCGCCCATCGATGGAATTTCCCACTCTGAACGTACTGTTGCGGACGAGGTCTCAGCGATTCTCCGCAGTGCGGGAATTCTCGTGAAGGAAGACGACGCTGCGCCGAAGGTAAGGGGCAGCTCTGGAAACCTCTTTTGCTTTCCGCCCGACTTTGACAGGAACGCGCCGGCGATCGTCCTGGAAGCGCACCTTGACACCGTTCAATCGACAGCACAACTCAAACCCGTTGTCCACGACGACCGCGTCACATCTGATGGCACAACGATCCTGGGGGCCGACAACCGGATGGGACTGTCGGTCCTGGTAGACCTGCTGCGGAATGTTGCCCGGACCAATCGGCCGCACTCCAATTTCCTTGTGCTGCTGACCGTTTGTGAGGAAACGGGCCTGTATGGTGCGGATGTCGCAGATCTCACTCCCTTCAACATCAAATCGGTCTACGTGTTTGATTGCTCCAAACGCCCGGGGATCTACATACGGGAATCGGTGGGCCTCTATGAGTTCACAGCCGAGTTTGTCGGCAAGGCTGCGCATGCGGGAGTCGCTCCGGAGGAGGGAATCAGTGCCATCGCGATGGCGGCCTCAGCTATCAGTAAAATTCAATTGGGGCGTATCGATCCCGACACGACGGCGAACATTGGTAAGATCAGAGGAGGAGAAGCAGTCAACGTCGTGCCTGACAAAGTGTTGCTGGAAGGAGAAGTCCGCTCGTTCTATCCGGAGAAAATACGGCAGCACCTTTCCGACATCGAGAAAGTATTCGCACAAGCGGCCGGTGGCACGGGGCGCCTGACATTCCAATCCACTCCTTTCTGTGAACCATACGTTCACACCCGGGAGACTCCTGCAGTTGTTCACGTCGAGCGGGCGATGATCAAGGCGGGATTGAAACCTCAGCCGATCCGATACATGGGCGGGAGCGACGCAAACAAGTACAACGCCAAAGGAATTCCATCCGTCAATATCGGGATCGGTGCCCAGAAGCCGCACTCGACGGAAGAGTACTTCCTGCTCGAAGACCTTTTCAAAGCATCGGAGATTGCTCATGCGCTTCTTGAAGACTAGTTGCCTGCTGTTCGTCTTGCTTCTCCTTGTCTCATCGACGCATCCGATGGCCGCGCAGCAGTCGCCGATGGGACATCTGATTATTATCGGCGGCGGGGATCGAGGTCCTGAGATCATGAATCCGTTCGTTCAGCTGGCGGGCGGTGAAAAATCAAAGGTCGTTTATTTTCCGATGGCGAGTGAGTACGGAGACGCCTATGCAGGTGAACGAATTGCGGACATGAAGAAGTACGGCGCCGGATCGGTGTTGCATCTGAATATCAAACGACAACAGGCGAACAGCGATTCTGTGCTGGCACTGCTGGAAGGAGTGACCGGCGTCTACTTTGGTGGCGGAGACCAGTCACGGCTGACCGCCGCATTGAAAGGGACCAGAGTGGAACAGCGTTTGCACGAGCTTTACATGATGGGCGCGGTGCTTGGAGGAACAAGTGCCGGAGCCGCCGTCATGAGCTCTATCATGCTGACTGGCGACGAGCGACGTCCGACGAGGGATTCTTCCTGGAACAAGATCGAGGCGGACAATATTGTGACCTCCGACGGCTTCGGTTTCATCGACGATGCGATTGTCGATCAGCATTTTCTCATCCGGAGGAGAACGAACCGACTTGTGAGTATCGTTCTTGAGCATCCCGACAAAATCGGGATTGGCATCGATGAGGCGACTGCGATCTGGGTGAAGCCGGATCACACCTTTGAGGTGCTCGGTGCATCTGCGGTTGTCGTCTTTGATGCGACCGCTGCTCAAGTGAAAAAGGAGGCGGTCGGACATGGCTTGCGCGCGACGGAGGTCCGGATGAGCGTGCTCCGCGCGGGCTCCATCTATGATCTGAAATCGAAAAAAGTAGTTCGGCTCGCAGACTAATTGAGAAGAAGAGTGAAAATCCCACCGACCCTGATTCTGATTTTTTCGATCATCGTTCTCTTTGGCATCCTGACATGGATCGTGCCTGCCGGCGAGTTCCAGCGTGTTCAGAAGGAGGGGCGGACAGTGGTGGTGCCCGGAACCTACGTCCAGGTGCAGCCACAGCCACAGGGGATTGGGGCAATTCTTGGCGCGCCCGTGAAGGGATTCGCGCAGGCGGCGTACATCATCGCATTTGTGTTCATCGCCGGGGCGGCCTTTGGTGTCGTGAATGCCACGGGGGCAATCAATCGCGGAATCGAGGTGATGGCGAACGCCGTCGCACACAACGCCACGCTTCAGAAGCTTACCATCCCTTTACTCATGTCGCTCTTTTCGCTTGCAGGAGCGACGTTCGGGATGAGCGAAGAAGTTCTTGCATTCATCGTGATCTTCATTCCGTTTGCACGGGCTCTCGGGTATGATTCCATTGTGGGCGTGGCCATTCCCTTTGTCGGAGCCGGCACAGGATTCGCCGCGGCATTCCTGAATCCGTTCACTGTCGGAGTCGCGCAGGGAATCGCTGAACTTCCGCTTTTCTCCGGAATCGAATTCAGATTGGTGATGTGGGTTGTTTTCACAGCTCTGGCGATTGTGTTCGTCGCACGCTACGCCGGCAAAATCAAGAAAAATCCCGAGAAGAGTCTGGTCTATGCCCTCGATAACGATCGTACCGAGAGCAGCGTACAGTCGACTTCAGAATCTCTCTCCGGTCGGCAGAAGATGGTCCTCGTCATTCTTGCTCTCTCGCTGCTCGGACTGGTAGTCGGTGCGCTGAAGTTCGACTGGTATATCACAGAAATCGCGGCGCTGTTCATAGGGATGGCAATACTGGCCGGACTGGTCGGCCGGCTGAAGATGAAAGAGTTCTCCGATGCCTTCGTCGGCGGTGCTCGGGACATGCTGACGGCTGCGTTGGTTGTCGCCTGCTCACGCGGCATACTGGTGATCGCTACGGATGGAAAAATCATCGACACGATTCTCAACTCAATGACGGGTCTGGTTCATCAGGCACACCCCATCATCTCCGGGTATGCGATGCTTGTTGTGCAATTTACCTTGCACTTCCTCGTGCCTTCCGGAAGTGGACAAGCCGCGCTCAGCATGCCGATCATGACGCCGCTCAGCGACCTCCTTGGGATTACGCGCCAGACGGCAGTACTCATTTTTCAGTACGGTGACGGCTTCAACAGTCTGATTCTTCCGACGTCCGGTGTGACGATGGGAGTTCTCTCCATTGCGAAGATTCACTATGAAAAATGGCTCAGATGGGTGATCCCGCTCCAGATCCTGCTCTATGGCGTCGGGATGATTTTCATCGCAATCGCAGTGATGATCAAATGGGGACCCCTCTGAGTTGATTGCAGTAGTTCACATCCCAACATTACAAAGGAGGATGGATCATGAAACAATTCTCAATGCTTTTTGTGGCTATCGCCGCACTGGTCTCGATGGTGTCGGCGCAGGACGTCAACTTGATCCTGCCGACGGTCGACGCCTACTATGCCATCAACGGTCGATTCCTGCTCTCGAGTCCCGTCACAAACCGTGGAATGGCGAGGTGGGGACACCTGAACCTCGCCGTGTCGAACACCGATGTTTTCAATCATGACGACTCAATTAAGGTCATCACGCCCGGCAATATCGATTCAGTGAGCGCCGGCAGGAAGTCCGACTACTTGATGAGTTTCACGACAAAGGTGTTTGGAGGATCTGAAGGGAAGACCGCGTCGCTCTCTGGCATTGAGCACATCAGCCGGGCATACGTGTGGAAGGGACTGCGCGGTGTTATTCTCGCAATTCAGTTGAAGAACACCAGTACCTCGGCGATAAACGGAAAGCTCTCCTTCGAGATGTACCCCCGCATTGACCAGAGCTACACCGGCCACAGCATGCGGTGGCGCTCACAGGATAGCGTTGCGTTCTTCTTCCGTCCCGGGCTCTCACACTACGTGGCATTCAAGGCTTTGAATGTGGCGCCGGTGGGACTTCGCTGTATGGCCGGCACGGAGTTCTTTGCCACGGTGACCTATGCTGAAGGCCAGCCGGATAGCCTCCGGTTCAAAGCGGCGAACTATACATCGTTCGACGCGTCGAGGGACGCCGCCTCGGCAGAGCGTTCGATGATGTTTTTGAATCAGGGGAGTGTAGCGATCAACGGTGGATCGCAAACCGGTTGGAATTACTACGCTATTGCATACGACACGAGCGAAACCAAGGTGGTCGCAGCGTTGAAGGAAGTGGAAGCGAAGTTCCGTTCGACACTGGTATCAGTGCAAAAGACCGATTCTCAAATCCCGTCAACCTTTGAGCTGAGCCAGAACTATCCCAACCCGTTCAATCCTTCCACGCAAATTCAATTCAGTCTGCCGGAACGGAGCTTCGTCACGTTGGCCGTGTACGATGCGCTGGGCAGGAATGTCTGCACACTCGTCAACCAGCAGCTTGAAAGAGGAACATACGTGTCCACGCTTGATGCCTCGGGTCTAGCCAGCGGCGTCTACTATTCCGTGCTAAGAACAGGCTCATTCAAAGAAACACGAAAGATGCTCCTGGTGCGCTGACCGCGATGGTCCAACGCAAGAAGAACAACAAGGACTACATGCCGAAGGCGCTGAAGAGAAGAATCCTTCAGACGTTTCAGCGCCTTCCGGCAAACCAAAGGAGGGTGGCTGATTTCATCCTCACGCAGCCGCACGACCTGGCGTTCCTCACGACAGATTCGCTCTCATCGGAACTCAAGGTGAGCAAAGCCACCATCGTGCGCTTTGCTCAAAGTCTTGGATACAAGGGCTTCACGGAGCTTCAAAATGAGATCCTCGACGCTGTGCAATCGACGATTCGATCACCCGAGAAGTACAGCCGGTCACTCAGCGAACTGAAGCCGGACGAAACGCTTGGCAGGGTTGCGGAGCATGAAATTCGCAACATCACGAGAACGGTTCGCTACGTCGACCGCTCGACGTTTTCACGCGGTGTCGACGCGTTGCTGTCCGCAAAGCGTGTTTTTACCATGGGGATTGGGATCTCCTCACTTCTGGCCGAGGTCATGTCGTACGAGCTGAACCAGGTCGGGCTCGATGCACAGCCGCTGACAAGCGGACGGATGCGGTTCGTGGAACATCTCGCTCTCGCCGGTCGGGATGATGTTGTCGTTGCGTTCTCCTTTCCACCGTACTCGCGTGAGACCATCGATGCCGCCCGCTACGCGCGCAAACGCGGCTGCGCGGTCATATCGATCACCGACAAGCTCACGTCGCCCATCTCGTTCCACTCCAGCCACGTGCTCGCCGTTCAGACGGAAAACATGCTCCATACGAATTCGGTGTCCGCGATTTCAGTCGTGATCAATGCCCTCGTGACTGAAATTGCGGTGAAGGACAAACCTGCTGCCTCAACCATGTTCAGAGAATCTACATCTATCCTGGAACAGACGGACGAGTATGTCCGCTAGTACCCATCGTGAAAGGAGATCAATCCTATGAGATCAAAGCTCTTGAGCGACAGGAAGTGCGCTTTGATCGTCCTGTTGCTGATGGTGCCGGTATTTGTGATCGCACAGACGACAGGGAAAATCAGCGGAAGAGTGGTCGACAAGTCGAGCCACGAACCTCTCCCGGGTGCAAATGTCTCTGTCGAAGGCACATCGATCGGCACATCGACCGATACAGAGGGATCCTTTGTGATTATCAACATGCCCCCGGGGAATTTCCGACTCAAGGTCTCCTTCATCGGATATGCGCCGCTCGTAGTCGCCGATGTGCGAGTCCTGGTGAATCAAACGACGACCGTCACAGCTGAGTTGGTCCAAAGCACGATCGAGGTGAGGGAGATGCTCGTCGTTGCAGACCGGCCGATGGTCAGGAAGGATGCAACGGGAACAGTCTCTGTGGTTACCAAAGAGGAACTGCAATCCCTTGCGGGC
>Ga0233421_10001053_pt1 | contig 10423 bp, 5 predicted proteins | sample Watercolumn_Mata_3_FD_182725 | JGI IMG/M metagenome (GOLD analysis project Ga0233421, IMG submission 182725) | Freshwater microbial communities from Lake Matano, South Sulawesi, Indonesia - Watercolumn_Matano_2014_107_MG | ecosystem: Environmental > Aquatic > Freshwater > Lake | place... | reverse complement strand
CGATGAAGAATGGCTTGTGATACTTGATGTATCCCTGAAAGCCCGCATCAATCGGAGTGATGTCAAACGATCCCGCGAGTTCATGCCCGTAGAGCGGCAGCCCGGCTTCGGTGCGCGTGCTATCGCGCGCGCCCAAACCGCACGGCTTGATGCCGAACGATTTGCCCTTTTCCAGCAGTATCTTCCACAATGCAACCTGCTGATCAGGATGGACAAAAATCTCAAAGCCCACATCCTCACCTGTGTAACCGGTGCGCGCGATGACGAGCGGCATCCCTGCGAGTTCGATCTCGATCAGATCGGTGCGGCGGACGCGCGCGATTTTTGCTTGCGTCGCCGGATCGTTCGTGCACGCTTGCAAGATCGCGATAGAGGCAGGTCCCTGCAGTGCGACGTCTCGCAACTGATCCACGCCAACCGACGGATCCTTCAAGTTGCGCAGAATTGCTGGCGCAGCTACCTGCAACCAGGGGCGCTTGCGATCAATCACGACGCGCCGCGTGTTGACGGCGGTGAGCCAATCCCAGTCCTTGTCGGCGTTGGAGGCGTTCACGACGACCAGGAACTTGTCGGCGCGGCGGCGATAGATCATCATGTCGTCAATTACTCTGCCATCCGGATCGAGCAAATAGCCGTAACATGATTGTCCATCGTCGAGCCAGTGCGCGTAGTTTGAGAAAACCGTATCGAGGAACGCGATGGCATTCGGTCCTGCGACTTCTAGGCAACCCATGTGGCTCACGTCGAACAAACCCGCCGCGTTTCGGACTGCCGCGTGCTCATCGCTGACGCTCGTGTACCAGACCGGCATTTCCCATCCGGCAAAGGGCACCATCTTGCCGCCCATCGCCTTGTGCGTTTCGAATAACGCCGTGCGCTTGATCGGCGCGTTGCCTGGCTCGTTCCACTTCCATTCAGTCTTTTTCGACGGCGGCGGAAATTCGTTGAAGCAATGTTCGCCCACAAAGTACGGCTTGCTGAGATCGAAACGATCGGGATAGTTTTGCAACAGAACCGCGCCTGCCATCCCGGCTTGCGCGACTGCCGGTCCCGCTGCTTTCAGGAGTGCGAGATCGGCATTGCCTGGTTCGGTGATCGTCACGGGACCTTGCACCTTGCGAAACACATCCACGTCGTCGAACAAAATGTAGCCATCGGACAACCCACACAGCCACGCTTTGACGCGGTCTACTTCCGCACTAGGCACGCCCATCAGGAATCGGTCGCGTCCAAATTCGTCCGGCGCAAGTCGGGCAATCGCAACATCGGCGAGCAACTTACCGGTGTTGTCGAGCAGAAAAGTCCGGGTTGCTTTGCCCGGTTCGAGCAGCGCCAAATTGCCGGTGGCAATTTCTTGAAGAAACGCGCGCGCGCGAAATCCCTTGCTCTCCAACGCCGTCATCGCGTCCGGCTTCCGTACTGGCGCGATGCGTGGCGCAAGTTCGAAATCAATCCCCGCTTTATCGGCGAGCGCGCGGACGCGCGCCTGTGCGGCATTCAGCACGTCCAGATTGATTTTTCCGCGCGGCAGCTCACCCGCCAAGCCACAGTACGCAAACGGCTGAATGTTCGTCAATGTGTCATGCACGATATCCGCAATCGTCCCCATGTCCGCCGGGCGCAAGCCGCGCTGGCTGATCCACGGCGTGCCAAAGCGAATACCCGAAGCGAGCGCGGTCTTGGTGTCGCCCGGAATCGTGTTCTTGTTCACGACGATGCCTGCCAGGTCAAGGATACGCGCCGCCACCTCGCCGCGCAGCCGCGCAGCGAAATCGGTGCGCGCTTTGCCGGTTTCGATCGCGCTGACGTTCAGCACCACGATGTGCGTATCGGTGCCGCCGTATGCGACTTGCAGTCCACGCGCCGCGAACGCGTCGGCAAGCGCCTTGGCATTTTCGACTGTGCGGACTTGCAGTTGCTTGAACTGATCCGTCCGCGCGAGTCTGAAAGCGACCGCCATCGCGGCAAAGTTGTTGACATGTGGTCCCCCTTGCGCGCCGGGGAAGATCGCCGCGTCAATCTTGGCGGCTTGGTCCGCGTCCGTCGTGAGGATGACTGCGCCGCGCGGACCGGTGAGCGTCTTGTGCGTCGTAAAGACAGTAATGTCGGCAATGCCAACCGGGTTGGGATAGACCCCGGCGATGGCAAGCCCAGCCGTATGCGCGATGTCTGCGACCAGCCGCGCGCCAACCGCATCGGCAATCGCGCGGAATTTATCCCAGTCCGGCGCCCACGAGTACGAAGTGTACCCGGCGATGATCACGCGCGGTCTGTGCTTGAGCGCGAGGTCCTTGATCTGATCATAATTCAGCCGCCCGGTCGCGGGGTCAACGCCATACGACGCGACGCGGTAGCGTTTGCCGGAGATATTGAACTCGCTGCCGTGCGTGAGGTGCCCGCCCTGAAACAGATCGAGCCCCATCAGCGTTTCACCCTCGCGCATAAACGCGTCGTAGATGCCTAGGTTGGCGGGCGAGCCAGAGAGTGGCTGCACATTCGCGTGAATGGCATCCGCTGGAACAGCCGCGGTCGCGAAACATTCGGCAATGCGCCGCCCCGCGAGCGCTTCGACAATGTCGGCGTAATCTACACCTTTGTAAAATCGGCGGTCTGAGTACCGGCGATAGTATGCCAACTGGTATTCGTCGTCCGACAGCAACTCCTCGCCCTCACAGGTCGCGCGGACGGCTGGATAACCCTCGGCATAGATGTTCTGAAAGACCGAGCCGAGCGCCTGGCGCACCGCGCGCGGCGCGCTGCTTTCGGATGGAATCATGATCAGTTTGCGCGCCTGACGCGCCTGCTCGCACTCGATCAAGCGCGCCACGTATGGGTCTAGTTCGGCAATATCCTCGCGGAACAGAAAATCGTCACTCATTCGATTGCATCCTCTAACCGTGCAAGGACTCAGAACCTTCGCATCGCGAACGCGGAGCGTCCCCTAGGGAAGGATCGCCTGACACCTGCACTTGCGTTACCGCAGGTGCAAGTGTCACTCGATCGAATCCTCTGCGTCAATCTTTAGTTCGCCCGCTTCTTTGGTGTTGACCGAAATATTGACGTGATGCACCCCGGGCGCGAGCGGTTGATCTGCGACGCGAAATGTCACGGTCGCGTTGAGCGGGAATAGGCGCGGCGCATCGAACGATACCTCGCTCGCGCGAATCGGCGCGCCCTCATCCACCGCGATGAGGATTTTGTCGTGCGGAATCGCGCGCCCGTCCAGTTGAATCGCGCCGACTCCGATCAGCGTACCGGGCGCGAGCGTATTGCGGAGCGCGAGTTGGAATCCATTTGCCGTGTTCTTGAAACTCCCCTTGACGTACAACTTTTTGAGGAGAAAGGTTGGAATCATAGTGGGCATCGAATACCTCCAGAGGGGTGAAAAACGCTGTCGAACTATCGAATTATCGAACTATCAAACTTATGCGGCAAGAACCTTCTTTATCCGCTCCAACGCTTTGTGGATGTTGTCCAGGGACGTGGCGTAGGAAAAGCGCAAGTACCCTTCGCCGTACGCGCCGAACGCGGTTCCGGAAAGCGTGGCGACTCCTGCTTCGTACAGCAATTTGTCGGCGATCTCCTTCGTGGTCCCTTTCCCTACGGGATACTTTGCGATCAAGCCGGTCACATTCGGAAAAACGTAGAACGCGCCGTGCGGACGCGGGCAACGGAATCCGGGGATTTGGTTTAGCCCGTCCACGAGGACATCGCGCCGGCGGCGGAACTCGGCGACCATGTTGGCGGATTCGGCTTGGTTGCCCTTGAGCGCCACCATGCCCGCCATCTGCGTGAACGCGGACGTGCAGGAATTCGAGTTGTTCATCAGTTTGGTTATCCAGCCAGCCATTTCCGTGTTCATCACGCCATACCCCAAGCGCCAGCCCGTCATGGCATAGGTCTTGGAAAAACCATCGAGCAGAATCGTGCGTTCCTGCATTCCGGGCAGCTGCGTGATGCTGAAATGCTCCCCTTCGTACAGGATGCGCGAATAGATCTCGTCGCTCAGCACCCAGCAGTCGTATTTGAGCGCCATCTCAGCCACAGCTTCGATGTCGGTTCTGGTCATCACCCCTCCGCACGGATTGCCGGGCGAGTTGATGATGATCAACTTGGTTTTGGGTGTGACGAGACTCTTGAACTCGTCAATATCAAAGCTAAACTCGCGCGCTTCGCGCAAGGGCAGCGGTATTGGCTTGCCACCCATAAAGTTGATCATGCTTTCGTAAATCGGAAAGCCAGGGTTTGGATAAATGACCTCGTCGCCAGGGTTCACCAGCGTCGTGATCGCGAAAAACATAATGGGCTTGCCGCCGGGGACCACGATGACGTTTTCGGCTTTGACCGGGATGGCGCGCGTTTCGGCAATATAGTCGGCGATGGTCTGCCGCACTTCCATGATGCCGGACGACGGTGTGTAGTGCGTGTAGCCCTGGTCGAGCGCGTCTTTGGCGGCTTGCTTGATGTAGTTTGGCGTGTCAAAGTCCGGCTCGCCAATCTCCATGTGTATGATCTCTTTGCCCTGGGCTTCGAGTGCTTTCGCGCGCGCCAGCACTTCAAAAGCGGTTTCCATTCCCAGGCGGCTCATCCGCTCAGCGATTGGTTTCATTGTTCCTCCTTTGTAAAGTAGACAGGTAGACAAGGAAACAAGTAGACAAGATTATGTAGTGGGCGGCTCTGGTGGAACAAGAGTGTCGTCGGTGGCTTCTGCGATGAAATGATCGCCGTAGTGATCTGCACCTTGCTTCTGTTTCCAGACATAGTTGATGTAACCGTTCAACGTGCGCTCGGTCTCGCGACCCAAGTCATAGAGTTCCTAGTATGGCTGGTCGCCGATGTAACCCAGGTCGTGCGCGGAAATGACATGATTGATGGTTTCATTCAGCGAGCCGCGAGCGATGTAATAGAAACGCAGACTATCGAGATAGTGATAACGCCCATAGCCCTCAGCGACGTTTGCCATCACACTCTTTGACGCGCGGCGCATCTGCGAAGCGAGGTCAAATTTCTCATATGCGGGCACTGTGCTTGCTAATTGATGACACGCAATCATCAACTTGCGCGCCAGTTGCCATGCTTTCAAATCCTCAAAGCCCTTGCTCACTTTCTCGCCCGATTTGGCTTGCTGTCTCATTACTCCCCCTTGGTTCCTTGCCTCCTAGTATAATGTTTCATGTGGGGAAAACAGTTCGCAGTACAATGATGGTGAGCCAAGCATGTGCCACACCAAAGACTTTGCTCCGTGGCACACGCTGGAGCCAGGAGAGACTCGACGTCACCTCCTGTGGGTCAGCCACGTCAACAAGACTGACGCCTCGCACGGTCCGGCAGGATCCGGATCAAGGACGCTGTGTCCGCGACGTATCTGCCACTAGGCTGCATCGCCGACCGCCGCGAGGGATTCGATCTCCTGGCTCCCGGCTAATCCATCTTTTCATGGAGGTTTGAAATGTACCGCGAACTGCACTCCCTGCGCCAAGCCCTCCACCATGAATTGGAGGGCACCTTGCCCCCGCTGCCGGGGGTTGAACCGAACAAACTCATGCAAACGTACTTGGACCAACTCACGCTGTACGTCGGTGTGGACGTGGCTGACCAGACCGTCACCCTGCTCGCGCTCAACGCGAACAAGGAAGAGTTAGGCGATCTCCTCGATTGTCCCAACACACCGCGGGGGCATCGCGCGATCGGCGATTGGTTGGAACACGTGCGTGCCCAGCATCACTTGCGGATTATCGCCATCGCCTGCGAGACCACCGGCGTCTTCTATTGGGGCTTGTGGGATTACCTGGCGACCTGTCCCAACGTCGCACGCGTCCTCTTTAATCCGCGCACCACCGAACACATGGGCCAAGTCCTCTCCAAGCGCGTGCGGAATGAATTGGTCGACGCGTTGCTCCTCGCCGAGCAACTCCGCCTGGGCAGCACGCCCGAAGTGCTCTTGACCGAAGATGCCGATCTGCTCACGGCGCGTTTGTGTTCCCGCGCCGCGCGCGATCTCGCCCAGCAGATCAACCGCAAGAAGAACCAACTGCGTTCCCTCGTGCGCGGCTACAATCCGGTGCTGCTCCAGGTCTTCCGGGGCAGTAAATTCCATCATCCCGCCGTCTATGCCCTGCTGGAACGCTACCTGTTCCCTGATGAATACGTTACCGCCGGCGTGGGATTACTGACCGAACTCTTGGCCGAGCATTCCCGTTCCGCGTTTGGACGGGAACACGCCCAGCAACTGGTCGATCAGTGTCGCGAGTGTTTATCCCGCCCTATCGGGCGGGCGATTGTGCATCAACGCGTCAACGATTTGACGACGGAGATTCGCTTGGCGCGCACCCATCAGAAGGACATGCTCCGCCAGGGCTATGCGCTCATTCGCCAACGCCCCGAAGCCCAACTGCTCAAGGCGTCCACCGGTGCCGGCGTCAGCAACACGTTGGCGCTGGTGACGGAGATCGGCGACATCCGCCGCTTTCCCGATGGTGAGCACGTCGCCAGCTTCTTGGGGCTCACCACCAGCAAGCACATCTCCGGCGCCACGCTCTATCAATCGAAACACATTACCAAGCAAGGTCCGCCGAATGGTCGCTACGCGGCGGTGAACATGGCATTGCATCTCAGTCACCGCGTGCCCAAGTACCGCGCCATGTACCAAGCGATCAAGTCGCGCAAACCACCGCGCAAAGGACACTTCGTCGCGCTCGTCGCGATTGCCCGCGACTTTGTCACACATGTGCTTTACGACATGTGGCACTACCAGCGTCCCTTCTTTGTTAAGGTCGAAGACTATCGCCAATACTTACGCGATCATCCGCGCACCGCGGTCTAGTCCGCACTTGAGATAGAGCACCGGACCCCTTGCCGTCTCCTAGTGATTGCGGTCGGTTCGCTCGATTGTTCAGGTGCGAATCACATTCGTTCGTCGGAACTCATCCCTTGGATGAGCTTGCTTCAACGCGCCCCAACATTGGTTCTCACTTGTCTCTTCGCATTATTTTGGGGCTTGACTTTTCATAGGACGTCTTGTTTCCTTGTCTACTTTGCCGCTGCAGCATCCAGTTCCGCCTGCCAGCGACCCAGCCGCTTGTCGCGATCGCGCACGAACCGCTCAATGCCCTCCAGCAGCCAGCGGGGCGAGAGGTGCGCCTCTTCCAACAATTCCGCCACCATGCCACCCGTGCGCCACCGATTGTCCCAGTCCGCAGATAGAGCATACTCTTCCGCGATCTTGTTGAACAGCCAATCGTGCATCAGCCAGCGCGCCTGCGTCGTGATCACCATCGAATTGAGGCGGTCGCCGGGCGCAAGCACCTGATGGCGATACGATTCGGGCTGCCGCGCAAACAACTGCGGGCTGACCGCGCTCACGATCTTGACGTTCAGATCGCGCTTTGCCAGTTCCGGAAGAATGTTGAGGATGCCGACCATCGCGCTCGTCCCCTGAACGATGATCGTGCCGCCGCGCGGCTTGCCGGGAACGTAATCGCGCACGACGTACGCGCCGCGCGCGGCTTGAAAGTGCGAAGGGATTCCCAATGCGGCGCGATCAGGGATCTCGATCGGCGGGCGCGTGAGATGTAGACCGACGATCGGCACATCCTCCTTGAGCGCAGCCGCCAGCATGACCGGGACTTCGTTGTATTCCCAGGGATGGATGTTGATGATTTGTCCATCGGGGAAAAGCTGTGTCGCACCCGGTTCAAAGATTCCAAAGTGCGTGCGGCTGTCGTCGGCGGTCTCGGGCCCCGAGTGCCCGGCAATCCAGATCACTTTGCCGACTTTGAGCTGGCAGTCTTGCGCGAGTTGGCTGAGCAAACGGAACATTCCGTACTTGAGATACGAAAACGATCCATAAGTCGAGCACGCGCCCCAAAAACCGTCGAATTCTTTTTCCGGATCAGCCGCCAGGTTGACCGTCGCCATTCCGACGAGAATGCCGGAGTTGGCAAACTCGGTAATTCCCTGCGGCAGCAGAACGCCATCGGGGGTGCCGTAGCGTTCGTACCAACCATACCCCTTGAAATCTCCGTAGGGTTTGGCAAAGCCGGCAATGTTGGTGGATTCGGCGAGATCGGCAGAAGCCGCGATGAACAAGGGGCGATCATATTCCTGCGCGCCGAACGCGTTGACCCACGCACTCCACTTTGCTAGCGCGGACCGATTGGCAATGGATGTGCCGGGCTTGACAAACAGGTCGGCGGGATAGTTGCGATAATCGTACAATCGCTCGTCCTTGTACGGATTGCCGCGCTTTGCCAATTTGAAATTCGACATCTCTTCCGGCACGCTGTCGCCTAACGCCACCAGTCGCTCAGCGAGATAATCTACCAGCGCCTGATCGCGATGCAGCACGTCAATCACCGCCTTGAGATTCGCTTTGAATTCGGCTTGCAGCGCGGCAGCGTCTTTGGGAGGCGGATTGCCAAAGTTGGTGAATTGCGCCCCGTATGTCTCGGCGAACGGACGTTTGGTCTGCCAGAACAATTCCGAGTCCATCGGATGCGGCACACCATGCGACGGGTTATCGTATTTCATATAGCCGCGCCCTTTGCGCGTCTTGAACCATGCGATGCTCGGCACGCGATTGGGATTGTCGCCGTAGACCATCGCCACAAGCGCCTGCGTCACAGGTCCCCACTCGCTGCCAAACTCTGCGCCAAACACGCGCCAGCCGTGCGCGCCGAACCAATTGTCCGGCGTGCCGTACACCGTCGAACTCACCGGATGATCGTCAATTCCAAAATCATTCCAGTCTATGAGGAAATATAGATTATCGAGCGCGAGACCGTACGCCGAATTGAAAGTCTCGTAATTCGCGCCAGGCGTCAGCGCGGTGTCGCCTTCGATCGCAAAAACCTTGACCCCCTCTGCGCCGGCGCGCTTGAGCGCGAGCGCCTCGCCCGCCGCCGCCGGTGTGCCGTGTCCAGAGGGCCCACCGTTGAATTTGAGGAACAGGGTTTTGCCGCCCATCTCGGCGTGCCCCGGTAGTCCGCCGTTGCGCCGAAAGCCAAGCAAATCTTCCCAGACTAACATCCGCTCTTCCGGTTTATGCACCAAGTAGCGTTTGTCGCTGGTCTGCTGGTACTTGACGCGCATCGCCTCGTTGAGCACGGCGAGCGTACAGTATGCCAGCGGCACAGTATGTCCGCTCACCATGACAAAACGGTCGCCGAAACGCTTTTCCGGGTGGCGGATATCCCAACGCATTACACCGCTCAAAAGGGTCGCAATGAACGCGTGGGCTTTGGAGCGCGAGCCGCCGGGGTGACCGCTTTGGCGGTAATTCAAGATGATGTCAATGAGTTGATCAACGAGGTCTTTGGTTTTCTCCCAATAACCGAAATGCTCAGTCAATTCGCGATAACGCAATGCGATGCTTGTCTGGGTTGCCCGATCCATCTAATTCTCCTTTCCAATTCGATCGCTCTGAACGCGCAGCCCCTTCGACTACGCTCAGGGCAGGCAATCGAAAGATAAACAGAGGACACGCGAAGTTTCGTCGCGCATCCTCTGTTTGATCGCCTGAGAGATTCGCCTATCTTGACGAGACTTGCCCCATCGGCGTTGGACAGGTCGCATGTCCAACTTTCCAGAGTCGTGAGTGGCGGGGTCCGTGAACCTGAGAGATTCGTCAACCGGCTTGCCTCCGCTTGACTTGCCCCTTCGGTGTCCAAGTTCCTTGGAGCCAACTTGGAACTCTCCCCCGCGATTTGTGCTATTCAATTCGCTCTGTCGCTATTATATTGTATCTCTTCGGCAATGTCAACAATGAAAGTGAATATTTTCCAACCACGCGTCCTCATCCTTCATCCGTCACCGGATAGTAGCACACCCCTGCCGTCCCGGGTCCCGTATGGACGCCGAGGGCGGGCGAAAGTTCGGCGATCAACGATTCGACACAGGTCAGTCGTCCTTCGACCAGACTTTTGATCCTCTCGGCTTCTTCCGCTGCTGCGGCATGGACATACGCAATCTTGATCCTGCCCATCCGCCCGATCACGCCTTCGATCATTTCCGCCATGGTCTCGTACGCCTTTATGCGACTGCGCGCTTGACCGAGGGGCACGATCACGCCATCCTCCATTCCGATCAGCGGTTTGATGTTCAGCAGCGATCCGATCAGATGCTTCGCCTTACCGATCCGCCCGCCCATGTACAAGTACTTGAGCGTGTCGGCAGTCTGAATCATCCGCGTCACCGGTATCATCTCCCTGACCTGGCTCACGATGTCGGCGAGCGACTTGCCTGCCAGCGCGCTGCGCGCAGCTTCGATCACCATCCAGCCCTGACACATCGAAACGTTCAGCGTGTCAATCACTTCGACCCGCAGCGCCGGAATCTTTTCTTCGATCATTTGCTTCGCCACGCGCGCGGCTTGGTACGCGCCGCTCCCTTTCGACGTCATGTGGATACTGACGATCTCGCGAAC
>Ga0233421_10001051_pt1 | contig 10435 bp, 8 predicted proteins | sample Watercolumn_Mata_3_FD_182725 | JGI IMG/M metagenome (GOLD analysis project Ga0233421, IMG submission 182725) | Freshwater microbial communities from Lake Matano, South Sulawesi, Indonesia - Watercolumn_Matano_2014_107_MG | ecosystem: Environmental > Aquatic > Freshwater > Lake | place... | reverse complement strand
TCCTCCTCGTTTTTCAGGGCAAATGTCGAAGAGTACCTGGATGGCCTGAAACTCACTTTCAGCTCAAAGCCGCTTGCCCTCCTGATGATCGCCAATTACATCTTCACCTTCGCAATCGTGAACATGCAGGTAGCCTCCATCCTGCTCTGGAAGGAGTATTTCGGCGCTTCCGATCAGGAAATCGGATATATTTTCGCGTATGTCGGCTTTTTCTCGGTCATCGTTCAGGGAGGACTTATCAGCCGGCTCATCAAGAAGCTCGGTGAACACAAGCTCTTCCTCTGGGGACATGTATTCACCTTTGCCGGAGTCTTTTTCGTACCGTTCATCCCGCAAAACACGCTCTTTACGACCGGCCTGTTGATCCTGCTTTGTTTCGCAATCGGCACAAGCCTGGTAGCCCCTATCAACCTGTCCATGATCTCGCTGTACAGCTACAAGCAGCAACAGGGCCAGATTCTTGGTCTCTCGCAGTCGGTCAACTCCTTCGCCCGCATCATGGGACCCTTCAGTGGCAGCATTCTTTATGGCATGAACTTTCACGCCCCCTATGTAGTCGCTGGAATACTGACCATCCTCGGCACTTTTATAGCACTCGCCCTGTTCAAATATAAAATCGAGGCACTCGAACCCGCGGCTGAATCAGAAAGGGTCTGAAAAGGGTTCTCCATGAGAAAAAAACTCTTATGCGTATAGGCGTTATCGGAACAGGCAAACTCGGCGAGTTTCATACCAAACTGCTCGCGGAGATCGCCCGGGAATCGGCGGATGTGCAGTTTGCCGGCATATTCGACAAGAACACCGGGCGGGCCGGAGAAATTGCAGACAAATACGAGATCAAGCCGTTCGATTCCGTTGAGCAACTTTCAGCAAACTGTGATGCGGCAGTGATCGCAACAACTACCAGCACCCATTTCGATATAGCCCGGCAGTTGCTCGGAGAAAAAAAACATCTCTTCATTGAAAAACCGATAACCGCAACGCTTGAAGAAGCCGATGAGCTGATACGGCTTGAAGAGGAAAACGGAGTGCTTATCCAAGTTGGCCATATCGAGCGATTCAACCCCGCCCTGCGCGCCGTGGAATCATACATCGGGGAGCCCATGTACATACAGGCGGAAAGGCTGAGCGGTTTTTCGCTCAGGGTAACCGATGTATCGGTCGTTCTGGATCTGATGATCCACGATATCGATCTCGTACTCTCCCTCATAAAATCTGACATCAAGAGCATCGCGGCTTCAGGCGTCAGGGTTTTTTCGAACGAACTCGACATGGCCACCGCCAGAATAGACTTCGTAAACGGCGCCACGGCAAACGTTACGGCAAGCCGCCTGAGCCGTAACAGGCTCCGGAAAATGCGGTTTTTCTGCAATGCCCCCAAAAGCTATGCCTCTCTCGACCTGACCAGCGGAAAATCCGAAGTATTCCGGCTGGTGCCCCCCGCCGAGGCCAGTTCGAAAAATCCCGTTAAAACCTATGCTGCCCGCAAAATCCTCGAACAGTTCGGAGAGATCAGGAAGGCACTCAACGGCATGGTGCTCGACTATATTACGCCCGATGTACCGAAAACCAATGCCCTCAAGGATGAACTGCAGCATTTCATCGAAGCGGTTCGGCACAACAGGCCTGTGGCCGTAAGCTCAAGAGACGGGCGCAGGGCCGTGATGGTGGCAGACCGCATAACCGATGAAATTGCCGGGAATACCGCACTCTTCGACTGAAAGCGCTCCCCCTCCGAAGATCAAGTATGAAACCAGTTGCTGAAACCGATATTCCGGATGTCCTTTTTCGTATCGGAACACTTGCAGACCGGGAAAACCTGCCATGCTACCTTGTGGGAGGATACGTCCGGGACATCTTGATGCAGCGGAAATGCACCGACATCGACATTATGGTGGTCGGAGAGCCTGTTCCTTTTGCAAAAATTCTCAGGAATGAGCTTTCCGGGAAGAATTTTGTGGTTTTCGAGCGGTTCAGGACCGTGCAACTTGAAATCACTGATGAAAAGAGAGGTCCCCTGAAAATCGAAATCGTCGGAGCACGCAAAGAGTCCTACAATCCCGATTCCCGAAAACCGGTAACGGAAATAGGCTCACTCGACGATGACCTCTCAAGACGCGATTTCACCATAAACGCCCTTGCCATATGCCTGAACGCAGGAGAAAGGGGAACAATCGTCGATCGCTACGGCGGCATCGGGGATATCGAACACCGGATCATTCGGACACCGCTTCAACCGGAACAGACGTTTTCCGACGATCCTCTTCGCATGATGCGCGCCGCACGTTTCGCCGCCCAGCTTTCCTTCAGACCGGAAAAACAGCTGATTGACGCGATGAGTGCCATGCATGAACGGATCGGAATTGTATCCAGGGAGAGAATAAGTCAGGAATTCTTCAAAATCATGATGAGTTCCGAGCCATCCAGGGGACTGGAGCTGCTCTATGAAACCGGGATTCTCGGCGACATTCTGCCTGAAGTGAACGCAATGGCAGGCATCGAACAGGTAGATGGACTCGGCCACAAGGATACGCTTTTCCATACCTTCAAGGTGATTGACAACGTCGCAAGGAATTCCGACAACCTCTGGCTCAGAATCTCGGCTCTCCTGCACGACATCGCAAAACCTGTCACCAAGCGTTTCAATCCTGCCACAGGCTGGACTTTTCACGGCCATGAAGCGGTCGGAGTAAGAATCGTCGCCAGAATATTCAAGTCCATGCGCTGGCCGCTCGAACCGCTCGGCTATGTACAGAAAATGGTACGCCTGCACCACCGCCCCATTCCCCTCTCCAAGGAGGAAATCACCGACTCGGCAATCCGACGGCTCATGTTCGAGGCAGGACCGGACCTTAACGACCTGATGAGCCTTTGCAGGGCTGACGTGACGAGCAAGAACCCTCGGAAGGTCATGCGGATCATGAAAAACTTCAGTAACGTCGAGCAGAAAATCACCGAAGTAGCCGAGAAAGACCTGCTGGCGAAATGGAGACCACCCATAGACGGCGCCGATATCATGCAAACGCTCGGGCTTTCTGAAGGACGAATGGTCGGCATGATCAAAAGCCGGATGGAAAACGCGGTAATCGACGGGCTTATCCCCTATGACCGGAACGCTGCACTCGCCTATATCCGGCAGGTCTACGATGAACTGGCGAAAGGAAGCTGAAACCCTTCAAGGCAATCGTCCATGACAAACTGGCTGGGTTTTGTCCGGACTATGCCTTATATTCACCGTTCTCTTGCAGAAAGCATGAATAACCCGTAAACCGATCCGACTTTGATACCACGTTACTCACCAAAAGACATTTCGGCAATCTGGACCGAAGAGGCAAAATTCAGGCGCTGGCTCGAGCTTGAAATTGCTGCTGTTGAAGCGCGCAATGAAGCCGGCTTTGTGCCGGAAGAGGCGCTGCAGGTCATCAAGGAAAAAGCCGCATTCAACGTTGACGAAATTCTTGAAATCGAGAAGGAAACCAAGCACGACGTCATTGCATTCCTGACCAATGTTGCCGGTTACGTCGGACCCCAATCGAGATACATCCATGAAGGCCTTACGTCATCGGATGTCGTCGATACCTGCCTGGCCATGCAGATGCGGGATGCGGGCGCCCTGCTTATCACGGATATTGAAAAACTCATCGATGTTCTTGCAAAACGCGCGGTTGAGTTCAAATACACGCTCGAGATGGGCCGCACCCATGGCATTCATGCAGAGCCAACCACTTTCGGATTGAAACTGCTGCTCTGGCGCCAGGAGATGCTCCGGAATCTCGAACGCATGAAAAAAGCGGTCGCAACGGTCTCGGTCGGAAAAATATCCGGCGCGGTGGGAACCTACCAGCATCTTTCACCGGATATCGAGGCAGTTGTCTGCAAAAAACTCGGACTGGAGCCCTCCCCGATTTCAACACAGATCCTGCAGCGCGACCGGCATGCCGAATTCGCCACGACATTGGCCATTATCGCATCATCCATCGAGAAATTCTCGGTCGAGCTCCGCCATCTGCAACGGACCGAGGTGCGTGAAGCCGAGGAGTTTTTCAGCAAAGGACAGAAAGGCAGCTCGGCCATGCCGCACAAACGCAACCCGATTACCTTTGAACGGCTTACCGGACTGGCACGAGTGGTACGATCGAACGCTCTGGCCGCTATGGAAAATGTTGCGCTCTGGCACGAAAGGGATATCTCCCACTCTTCGGTCGAACGGGTCATCATGCCGGACTCCACGATCGCTCTCTGCTACATGCTGCGCACCTTCAGCGATTCTGTTGAAACCCTGCTTGTCTATCCTGAGCGGATGGAAGAAAACTTCAACTCCTCTTACGGCCTGACAACATCGCAGACCCTGCTTCTTGCCCTAACCGGGAAAGGACTGACGCGTGAGGAAGCGTACAGGATGGTCCAGCGGAATGCAATGGAAAGCTGGGCAAAAAAGATCCATCTGCGCGACCTCGTGCTGATGGATGAAGAGCTTTTGCAGCACATCACTCCAGATGAAATCAACGAACTGTTCAGCTTCGAGAACATTCTCGGCAAACTCAGGACAAGCGTCGACATCATATTCATGCGCAACGGCCTCTGAGCGGTCAGGACAGCATGGAAAGGCAATTAACAGGGGATCAGCCGCAAGAAACATCCTGCATGAAAGATGATCCCCTGAACGGGCAGCTTCAAGACCCATGGCGGCAGCGTTCTCTCATGAAAACAAATAAGGCCGCCTTTTCTGCGCCTCCCCGGCCAGAGGCGGTTCCCGCGGCGAAGGATTTCATTCCTCACCGACAAGAAGAATAAGTCCAGGGGGCCTTATCGGACGACCATGATCGGCACAGGAAAAAGATCCTGCCCGACACCTCTTCAGTCACCATTGTCCGGCCTGACCTTCAGGTAAAGCTCCATGAGCGCGCTGGTCGAACCGTCATGGGCTCCCGCAGGCACTTTCTGCTGCAGTTCGGAAAGGATCGACGTAGCAAGCTGCTTGCCGAGTTCCACCCCCCACTGATCGAACGAATTGACCCCCCAGACAACTCCCTGAACAAAAACCTTGTGTTCATAGAGCGCAATGAGGCCACCCAGCAGATAAGGATTCACCTCGTCAAGGACAATCGTGTTGGTTGGACGGTTCCCCGGAAAAACCTTGTGCTGCACCAGCATTTCCAGCATCCCTGCATCACATCCCGCAGCTGTGAGCTCCGCCCTTGCTTCTTCAGCGGTTTTCCCCCTCATCAGCGCTTCTGTCTGCGCAAAGCAGTTTGCCACAAGCATGTCGTGATGGTTTCCGAGAGGATTCCGGCTTTTGAGCGGCACAATGAAATCGGCAGGAATGAAACCGGTCCCCTGATGCAGAAGCTGAAAAAAAGCATGCTGTGAATTCGTGCCCGGCTCACCCCAGATCACCGGGCCCGTGGCATAGGTGAGAACATGGCCGCCACAATCCACCCGTTTGCCGTTGCTCTCCATGTCAAGCTGCTGAAGATAGGCGGGAAACCGGTGCAGGTACTGGTCGTAGGGAATGACCGCATGCGAACGGACATCAAAAAAGTTGTTGTACCAGATGCCGAGAAGCGCCATGATGACCGGCATGTTCCCGAGAAGTGGAGCCGACAGGAAATGCTCGTCCATTGCTCTGGCGCCTGCAAGCAACTCCGAAAAATGATCAAAACCCAGATACAGGGCAATGGAAAGGCCGATAGAAGACCAGAGCGAGTACCTGCCGCCAACCCAGTCCCAGAACCTGAACATGTTTGAAGGATCGATGCCGAACTCCACAACCTTCTGGCGGTTTGTCGAGACAGCGGCGAAATGCCTCGCGATATGGGTCCGGCTTTCTGCTTTTTCGAGAAACCATGCACGGGCACTGAGCGCATTGGTCAGGGTCTCCTGAGTCGTGAACGTCTTGGAGGTGACAATGAACAGGGTGGTCTCGGGATCAACCGTTCTGAGGGTTTCGCTGATATGGGTGCCATCGATGTTGGAAACGAAATGCACCCGAACAGCTCCGTGTGCGAATGGCCTGAGCGCTTCGGTCACCATATACGGGCCAAGATCGGAACCCCCGATGCCGATATTGACGACATCGGTTATCCGTTTCCCGGTATACCCTTTCCAGCTTCCCGAAACAACCCGGTCACAAAACGACTTCATCTGGCTGAGCACATCGGCAACTTCCCGAGGCACATCAAGTCCCTCGATATCGAGACGGTAGCCTGCCGGGCGCCTCAATGCAGTATGGAGTACTGCCCGCTTTTCGGTAAGATTGATCGGCTCACCATCGAACATCTGCCGTCGCTTTTCCTCGAGACCGGCCGTGCGTACCAGTTCGGACAGCAACTCCATTGTCCTGGAAACGACCCTGTTTTTCGAATAGTCGAGCAGTATCCCGCCGCACCTGACTGAAAAACGCTCGAACCGCGACCGGTCCTCCTGAAAAAGGGTTCTCAGGGACAGATGATCCATTTCCTGTTTGTGCTGTTGCAGAAAACTCCACGCAACACTTTTCGAAATATCCATATGGTTTTTGCGACTGGTTTAGTTAAGAAAATCAGCGAGGAACATAACGAAGTGTAAGGGAAAAACCGGAATCATCTGCCTGGGTACCGACGATTTCGGCATACGATCTGATGATATGAAAACCTCTTCCGTACCTCTTGTGGAGAAAGGAGTTCCGGGTTGGATCCGGAATCGACTCGGGCATGAACCCCCTGCCGCAATCGCGAACAGTCACGTCAAGGGTTTTTCCTGCCGGGCCTGTCCTGAACTGTACGGTAACAGGAAGGGCATCGTTTTCCCGGTTTCCATGCCTCAGGGCGTTGACAAAAGCCTCCTTGAGGGTCAGTTCAAGTTCGGCAAGGAATGCCTTGCTGTAACCGTGATTGGTACCGAACGAAACAATCCCCTCTTGAAGCTTCGAATACTCTTCGGCACAACTGCGCAAAACGAGTCCGAAAAATCCGGAAGATGCAGGAATCTGCCATTCAGGCGAATCATCCATTCCTGTTGAATCGCAAAACTGTTTGTGAAACCGTCAAGGAAATCCACTGCAACAAAGTTACGATTTACCTGTATGGGTTCAATGCCGGAAAATCCCTAAAAAAGCTTCTGCTTCCGGGACTCATGTTCACTGCTCCGGCAGGCTTGCCAGCACACCCGAAACATCTGCAGACGCATTTTTTTACACATATTCCTACCTTTTTGTTATTATTTATGGATAAAAACTTGTTTTTATATTAAATATTTAATACTTTTGTGTAAGAAATTTAAAATTATTAGGCAACAAAACAGACGACAAAAAACATAACCGTAGTAATCATCATGAAAAAGTTTTCGTATCCAATGCTGCTGGTAACGGCAGCAATGCTGTTGAGCGGTACGGCATGGGGAGCCGAGGAGGTCGTCACCGATACCGGAACGACCTCGTGGATGCTGACCTCGACGGCGCTTGTCCTGCTTATGGTGCCGGGTCTGGCCATGTTCTACGGCGGCCTGGTTCGCACCAAGAATGTGATCGGCACCATGATGCACAGCTTCGCCGCCATGGTCATCATCGGCGTGCTCTGGCCGACCCTCGGCTACGCCCTGAGCTTCGGCCCCGGCATTCTCGGCGGTCTTGCCGGATGGGACAACAAGTATTTCCTGCTGCAGGGCATCGATGAGACCATCATGTCGACACAGATTCCCGAGTACGTCTTCGCCATGTTCCAGGGCAAGTTCGCCATCATCACGCCCGCGCTGATCGCCGGCGCGTTTGCCGAACGGGTGAACTTCAAGGGGTATGCGATCTTCATCGCGCTCTGGAGCCTCCTGGTCTACAGCCCGATCTGCCACTGGGTATGGGCGTCTGACGGCTTTCTCTTCAACCTCGGCGCAATGGGAGCCATCGACTTCGCCGGCGGCACGGTGGTGCACATCTCCTCGGGCGTGACCGCCCTGGTTGCCGCCCTCTACCTTGGAGCGCGCAGGGGCTATCCCCGAAACGTCATGCACCCCAACAACCTGGTGATGACACTCATGGGCGCAGGCCTGCTGTGGGTCGGCTGGTTCGGGTTCAATGCCGGCAGTGCGATCGCCAGCAACCTGGCCACGGCCCGTGCGCTGACGGTGACCCAGATGGCAGCCGCCGCCGGAGCGTTCACCTGGATGGTCATCGAGATGTTCCAGCACGGCAAGGCCACCAGCCTCGGTGTGGCATCGGGCATCCTGGCCGGCCTGGTGGCCATCACCCCGGCAGCGGGCGTGGTGCAGCCGGTCGGAGCGCTGGCACTCGGTGCCCTGGCCGCGGTGTTCTGCTACCTGGCCATCATGCTGAAGAACAGGCTCGGTTATGACGACAGCCTCGATGCCTTCGGCGTGCATGGCGTGGGCGGTATTGTCGGCGCGCTTGCCCTGACGTTCTTCATCCGTCCCTCGTGGATGGCCGATGCAGCCGCGAAGGTCGGCGGCAGCTGGACGGTCTGGCAGCAGTTCGGCGTGCAGGCCACGGCGGTTGGCGTGACGATAGCCTATGCGGCAGTCGTCTCCTTCATCCTGCTTCTGGTGATTGAAAAGACGGTCGGCCTGCGCATCAGCGAAAACGACGAAATGTCGGGTCTGGACCACAGCATGCACGGCGAGCAGGGATACGGTCTTATTAACCTAAACTAAGTTCTTGCGATGAAACTGATTACCGCAATCATTCAGCCGGACCGCCTCGACCATGTCCGGGAGGCACTGATCCAGGCTGACATAACCAGGATAACCGTGAGCCGGGTGACCGGCCACGGCCGCCAGGAAGACATCGAGATCTATCGTGGCCAGAAAATAGCGCCGAACCTCATCCCGAAAGTGCGGCTCGACATTGCCGTGAACGATTCATTCGTGAACGTCACGGTGGACACCATCATCGAGACGGCCAGACACGGCGCAGGGGAAGTGGGCGACGGCAAGATATTCATCACGACGCTCGATGAGTGCATCAGGATCAGAACCCGCGAGAATGGCGGTACGGCGATCTGAACAATTTCGGCAAGATCCGGCAACCTTTTTTTACAACAAAGCCGGACATCCCTGACGAACGCTGCAATGCCGACGTCGGGGATGCCCAAAACACACAACACAACAACAGAACAGGAGTAAAAGCAATGAAAAAAACCGTTACTATCGCATCCCTTGCCGTAGCGCTTTTCGCCGGACTCGGCAGCACGGCACAGGCTGAAGGCTTCAAGATCGGCGCCGATGTGGTCAGCAGCTATGTATGGAGGGGTTCCGAACTCGGCGATTCACCGGCAATCCAGCCAAACCTTTCCTACACCTTCCCGGGAATCGGCGTGGTGGTTGGAGCATGGGGTTCATACGCGGTGATTGAGAACACGAAGCTCTACGACGCTGACGGGAATCTCGTTGACGAATACCGCTACAAGGAAGTGGACCTTTATCTTACCGTGCCGGTCGGACCTTTCAGCTTCACGGTCACCGACTACTACGTCCCGATCGAGGGCAATTCCGACAGCTTCGACTTCTCGACTGACGGCCCCAACACCATCGAGGCAAGCATCGGCTACTCGCACAAGAACCTGAGCCTCCTGGCTGCGATGTTTGTCGGTGGAAACGATTACGACAACGCGAAGTACTTCGAGGGCAGTTACAAGTTCTACGACAAGGACGGCTACTCGGCAAAGGCAATCATCGGCGCAGGTGACGAAGACTACTATGGCGACCAGTACGGCATCGAGGAAAGCGACAGGATCGCCCTGGTCAACACCGGCATTTCAGTATCGAAAGATCGTTATACCGCATCATACATCTACAATCCTGACACCGAAAAATCGCACCTGGTCTTCATGGCATCGTTCTGATCCATGCAATAATGTTCTTTTCTCCGTGTGTGTGCGTCAAGCAGAAAAGGAGCCTTTACCGGCTCCTCTTCTGCTTTTTTTCTTCCCGGACTGCCGTAGAGGCTTCCGTTCAGATGGCTTTTTCATAGATCACATATTCCTTGTAGGGCCGACCGCCGATCACCTTCGCCAGTTTGCTCATGGCCTCGTTGGATTTGAGCACCCAGCTCATCTCGCTGGCAAAAACCCCATGCTTACCTCCATAGTCGGCAATCCATGTATTGAGTATGCTGTCGATTCCCTTGTTTCTGTACTCCGGGAGTACACCCATGACGATGGTTCTGACCATCGTGATATGACGCTTGTGCCAGAGATATTTCACCAGACCCCATGGCGTAAAAGGGTTCCCGTTGACATGCTTCAGTGCCTGGTTGATATCCGGCAGAGAAAGCGAAAACCCGATGGTCCTTCCGTTGCGATCCTCGACAAAATAGACGTAATTCGGATTTGCGATAGGCTTGAGACTTTTGGCAAGAAAATCGAACTCCTTGTCGGTCATGGGCACAAATCCCCAGTTCTTCTCCCATGCTCCATTGTAGATCTTCCGCATATTCTCGATCTCCCTG
>Ga0233421_10001047_pt1 | contig 10457 bp, 11 predicted proteins | sample Watercolumn_Mata_3_FD_182725 | JGI IMG/M metagenome (GOLD analysis project Ga0233421, IMG submission 182725) | Freshwater microbial communities from Lake Matano, South Sulawesi, Indonesia - Watercolumn_Matano_2014_107_MG | ecosystem: Environmental > Aquatic > Freshwater > Lake | place... | reverse complement strand
AAACAGAAGGATTCTACGCATGGTTCACCTCCTTCGCCTCGGGACCGGCGATCCTGATGAAAATGTCGTGGAGGGAAGGCTTCGCGATTTCAAAACTCCTCACGGTCGTTCGTTTCAGAATCTCCTGAAGTATCCTCTGCGGATCACCTCCGGGGGCAACGCGCAGCTCCTGCTGCTGACCGAAATCATTGATTTTCTCTACTCCTGCAATGTTCTGCAGGACGTTGCCATCGTCGCCGATCTTTACCCGAACGGTGTCCGATCCGTACTTGTCCTGAATCGAAAGAAGAGTTCCGTCCAGCACTTTCTTCCCTTTGAAAATCATGAAGATGAAGTCGCACATCTTCTCCGCCATGCCCATGTCGTGGGTGCTGAAAATGACAGTCGTCCCATTTGACTGGAGCTCGAGGATCGCGTCCTTGATGACGTCGGTGTTCACAGGATCGAGGCCGGTGAAAGGCTCATCGAGCAGGACAAGCTCGGGTTCCGAGACCACAGTGGCGATGAACTGGACCTTCTGAGCCATCCCCTTGCTGAGCGTCTCAACTTTCTTGTTGGCCCAGGCCGAGAGGTCAAGACGCTCCAGCCATCGATCCACCCTCTGCTTCACGTTGTTCTTGCTCTTGAGCGCGCCGAAAAAGGTGAGTAGCTCCCCTACCTTCATTCGACGGTACAGCCCCCGTTCTTCGGGCATGTAGCCGATCCTGTCCGTGCTGGCGGGCGAGAGAGCCGCGCCAAGCACATTGATCACACCCGAATCCGGCGGAATGATGTTCATGATCATCCGGAGCGTGGTTTTCTTGCCGGAGCCGTTCGGACCGATGAAGCCATACACGCTCGCTTGCGGAACGGCAAGAGAGAGTGCGTCCACGGCCACGTGTTTCCCAAATGTCTTGGAAGCGTGTTCGATTTCAACTGCGTGCATATTGCTGACCTTCGTTCTGATTCGTGCGACTACGTTACAGCTTCACGTTGCCTTTTCAGTCAATTCTGACAGCAACTTGATCCCCCACTGAAAGAGCCAGAGAACTGCCAGCACGACAAGGATGCGCTTTCGTTCCCGACCTGGAATCCGAATTGCTATTCTCCTGCCAGAGACTGCTTCGAAGGAACATAGATAGAACAAGAGCAGCGCACCGATAAAGAAAGCCGGACCCATAGCGTGGTGACCAATTGAAGCGTGCAGAGCGCCATGTGAGAGAGCACTCAGCGATCGTGTTAATCCGCACGTCAGGCAGCTGGCGCCAGTGAGTGAATGAAAGGCGCATGCCGGCAGCGGGATGTCCTCCGGAGGTAAGAGAATGAGTACGCCGAAGGCGCCCAGGAGCGCTGCAGCAAGCAAGCCTTTGAAAAGTCGTTCTTGAAGATCGATGGGCATTGACGTTCACTTTCCGGAAGTTGACACTGTGCCGGATGGAGCGGCGGTCGAGTCCGTGAACACACGATATTCCGGACCAAATTGCCCAAGGAATTCCAAGCTGAAGGCCCTCAAGGTATAGGAGACCGGCAATAACACTACCGAATTGATGTAAGGGATCGCAAAGAACAGGAAGCCGATGCAGCACGTAAGGAGTCCGACAATTACAATGCCGATGACGACCGCCACAATGATGGCAAGGGAGAACAGCCCGTAGCCGAGAAAGTAGAAAAACTGGGACATGAAGAGTGGCAACATTTTCCGGACGGCTTGTGATGTCGTGATCCGGTCCCTGTACATGATGGGGACCACAAACTCGTACAGCAGCATGTCAATGAATCCGCCGACCAGTAAAATGGCGAAGAACCCGAGAGCCATCATGACAATCGGACCGATCAGGAGTCTCAGATCGCCGCCGGTTTCATACAGCGCCTGCACGGTAATGAAGCAGTGAACAATGTACCAGCCGATGATCGCCAGAAAGACAAACCAAAGCACAAGGCTCCAGAGGAACAGGGAATTCCCTTCGGCCCTGTACTCATTCCACGGAGCAATGACCTGTGCTCTGTCGTGAACGACGTTGTCAAGAAACATAAACTTGCCGCGGGAGCTCCACCAGATGCAAAGCACGACGATCACAAAAACCACAAAGGCTGCAAACGCAATCACGGTCGCCCACACCGGATTTTCCGCGAGCCATTCCCAGGCATGCCGGGGAAAGTAGATGACCTCCTCCCAGTCGACCCGGCCTTGGCTCCTGCTGCCGGTCCCGTTTCCACCGCCGCAATCGGTGAGTCCGGACAGAAACGCGGTGAAGCCGACGACAAACCATTTCTTGACGTCAACGGGAAAGAGAGCCTTACGCATGCGCTGGTATCCGCGGGAGAGCGGTTCAACATATCGGATCGTCATGGTCGTTCCTCCGATGGATGTGGTGGGAGGGTTCTCAGAACACAGAATGTTCCACGAGAATCTCGGTGCGATGTTCTACGAGACCAATGTACGGAATTCATTTTGGATTGGAAGGGGCGACGGACCAGGACCAGAAGGGTCACCGTGGGTTCGTTGACATTCCCTCCATTTCGGGCTATATTGGCACATTGTTAAAACAAACAATTGCGAGGGATTCTCAGATGATGAAGGGCGGAATGCCGAACATGCAGGGAATGATGAAGCAGCTCCAGAAGATGCAGGAGAAGATGGCTCAAGTCCAGGCGGAACTTGAACAGAAAACCGTCACGGCTGAGGCTGGCGGGGGAATGGTCAAAGTCACCGCGAATGGCAAGCAGCAGATCTTGAAGATTGAGATCGAGAAAGAAGTTGTGAATCCGGATGAAAAGGAGATGCTTGAGGACCTGGTGGTCGCCGCCACCAACAAAGCGCTTGAGAGCGCGGCTGCAATGGCCTCTCAGGAGATGCAGAAGGTGACGAGCGGCGTCATGCCGAACATCCCCGGACTCAACATCCCCGGATTCTGAAGCGACTTTTCCAGATTTCTCTTTCTCTGTGTAACTCCGTTTTCTTCTGTGTCCCTCGGTGTAATGTTTTTTTCGACGGAGCAACAAATCTTGATACTGACCGCAGAATCGATTGAACAGCTTGCCGAGCAGTTTGCACAGCTTCCCGGCATCGGAAGGAAGACGGCCCACCGTCTCGCTCTCTACGTTGTGAAGATGCAGCGCGAAGAAGTGGTGACGCTCGCGAAGGCGCTTGTCAACGTGAAGGACAAGGTGCGCTACTGTTCCGTTTGTTCCAACATCACCGAAGATGATCCCTGTCCTATTTGCGCGAACACGAAGAGGGACCGTTCAGTCGTCTGTGTCGTCGAAGAACCGACGGACGTCCTTGCACTCGAGCGCACGAACGAATTCAAGGGTCTCTATCATGTTCTCGGCGGCGCGCTCTCGCCGCTGGATGGTATCGGACCGGAGGACCTGCGCATCAAGGAGCTTCTCCGCCGTCTGGAAGGAGCAACCGTCGAAGAGATTATCCTCGCGCTCAATCCTGACGTCGAAGGAGAGGCGACGACGCTCTATGTTTCCAAGCTTCTCAAGCCTCTGGGAATGAAAGTGACACGCATTGCGCGTGGACTCCCCGTTGGTACCGACCTCGAGTTTGCCGATGAGGCCACTCTCGGACGGGCATTGGAAGGGCGGATTGCAGTGTGAGTCAGTTTTCTTCCATGAGCTTGATGGTTCGATCGGCGAATGTCCGCAATCTCGCAGCGGGACTGGTGCTTGCTGTCTCGCTTATCGGTTGCGACATTTTCGATACTCGTGACCCGGAGCCGCCATCGCAGTCGAGCTCAAGCTATGTTCCGGCCACGGAGCCTTCCCTCGTCTTCACGAATATGTCGAATGCGTTTCGGGATCTGAATTCGCTCAACTACCTGAAGTCGTTTGCTGATTCCGCAACGGCAGGGAGGGGATTCAGCTTCGAGCCGACGCCACAGGCGAAGGTGAAGTATTCGGGAGTATTCCTGCTCTGGAACAGGCAGTCAGAACAGCAGTATTTCGACAATCTAAAGTCGAAGATCCCGAGCGGCTCGTCGGCGTCACTCGTGTTTCAGACATTGAGTGTCCAGAGTCTGCAGTCTGACTCCGCACAGTATGAGGCGACGTATACGCTGACGGCCTCGCACTCCGTCGCCGCTGTCCCGAAGATTGCCACTGGCAAAGCACAGTTCTTGCTCCTTGCCGACAGGTCACGCAACTGGGTGATCTGGCGATGGATCGATGTTCCAACCGGGACGAGCGGTTTTGCGTGGAGTGATTTGAAGGGGGAGTTTGCTCAGTAGGGCGGAGGGGGAAGACAGAAGACAGAAGGCAGAAGACAGAATACAGAAGGCAGAAGGACCTTCTCACTCCTGACTTCTTTCGCGAATAGCTGAGAGCCTCGATTCATCATGCGAACTGCAATAGCACTGATACCGCTCCTGTTGTTCACGTCATGCAATCCGTTCGCGCCGGCGTTAGATGAGAGCATGGACACCGGTGAATCGATACTTGGGGATGCAGTGACGGTCGAGGGCGTCTTTCAGAACATGAAATACGCCTACGCGTTTCGCGATACAACAATCTACGGCCAGCTGCTGAACTCCGATTTCTCGTTCGTGTTTCGGGATTACGATCGCGGAGTGGAGGTGACGTGGGGGAGAGATGAAGAGATGCAGACGACGCGGGGTCTCTTTCAGAATGTTCAGCGCCTCGATCTTGTCTGGAACAACATCGTTGCGCTCTCGACCGACTCATTGAACACGCAGGCGAGTGTGAGCAGAAACTTCAATCTGACGGTGACCTTCAACCCGAGCGACGTGATTCGCGTCGACGGCTATGCAACACTCGCACTGGCACGGGTCGATGCCCAGAAGCCATGGCAAATCGTCCGCTGGCGTGATGAATCGAATTTCTGATCCGGGAAAACGATGCTGACAATTGCTTATCAGGGTGAACCGGGTGCATTCAGCGAGCAGGCTGCGCGGGCGTATTTCGGTCCTCGTGCGCGGCTGTTGCCGATGGAATCCTTCAAAGAAGTGTTTGAGTACTCGATGACGCATCCCTCCGGATTCGGCGTCGTGCCGCTCGAGAATTCTGTGTTCGGCAGCGTGCACCAGAATTACGATCTCCTCCTGAAGCACCATCTTCATATTGTTGGAGAACTCAAACTCCGCATTCAGCTCCACCTGATGGCGATGCCCGGCGTCTCGCAGCGGGCCATCAGTACGATCTATTCGCATCCCCAGGCCCTCGGTCAGTGCGAGGAGTTTCTCCGGTCGGCAAAGAACGTGAACACGATTGCGTACTACGATACTGCGGGAGCGGCGAAGATGATCAGAACGGAACATCGTCACGACGCCGCTGCGATCGCGAGCGAGCGTGCGGCGAAAACCTACGGCCTCTCGATTCTCCGCCGCAACATCGAGAGCAATCACCATAACTACACCCGGTTCATCATCCTGTCGAAGAAGCCGGGACCGTTGAAGAACGCACAGAAGACATCGCTCGTTTTTGCCGTCAAGGATGTCGCCGGAGCGCTCTTTAAAGCGCTTGCTGTGTTTGCATTGCGTGAGATCAACATGCTGAAGATTGAGTCGAGGCCACACGTTGGGAAGCCCTGGGAGTACCTCTTTTACCTCGACATCGAAGGGACGCCGGCAGAAGAGCATGTCCGCCAGGCACTGAACCATCTCAGTGAACTGACGAGATTTGTGCGCGTGCTGGGTGCGTATCCCTACGGCAAGACGATTCTCTGACGAATCTTGAAGGGGGCATAGAGAGTTTCTCTCTGTGGATCTCGTCGGAGCGTCGGTGGTTTATCAGAGAGTACTAGAACCTATCTCAAAAAAGAAGAAAGAAATCACGCAAAGCCGCCAAGTCGCCAAGAATCAGACAATTTGAATAGCCTTTGCGACTTTGCGTGAGGATTTTTGAGATGACTTCTAGTTCTCTGTGGATCTCCCTGCCTGCTGGCAGGCAGGTGTGTAACGCTTTTCATACAGATATAACGGAAGGTGTTATGCAGGTACTCTATATCGTTCGGGAAGGATTTTCGGGATTCAAGCGGGCAAAGCTCTCGATGTTCGCTGCAATTGCCACGATTTGCATCTCTCTGCTCCTGCTGGGCTCCTTTTCCATTCTCGTCCTGAATGCGAACAGTGTCGTCGAATCTCTTCGGGAGAAGGTGGAAATGGAGGCGTTCCTCGCAGACTACATCTCGCCGATAGAGACGTCGATCGTGCGGGACAGCATTGCTTCTCTTCCTGGCGTCCGAGATGTACGCTACGTTTCGAAAGATTCTGCTGCAAAGATCTTCAAGGAAGAATTCGGTGAGGACATCGGCAGGGTGCTCGACTTCAATCCCTTGCCGGCATCGGTCAAGATCTATCTGCAGGACGGTTATCGGAACTCGAAATCTGCCGCAGCCATCTATGAGGCGGTGAAGAACATTCGCGGCGTCGACGATGTCATCTATCGCAAGACCCTCCTCGAAATGCTCGACACCCGCGCCACTACCTTTTTGTGGCTCGTCTTTGGCATCGGCATGTTCATTACGCTCTCGTCCGTGTTCCTTGTTGCGAACACCATCCGCCTGGCTATCTATGCGAAGCGGAAGATCATCCAGACGATGAAACTGATCGGTGCGACAAAGTCGTTTGTGCGCGGCCCGTTCATTCTGGAAGGTCTGGTACAAGGATTCATCGGAGGCACGCTCGGCGCTGGAATCCTCTTTCTCGTTTTTGAGTATCTCGCCCGCTGGATCTCTCCGGAACTCGTCGATTTTGTGCACGTCAATCCCATCTACTACGGCGTCATCGTCGCCACCGGATGCCTCCTTGGATTGATTGGCAGCACAATTTCCATTCGGCGGTTCATCAGCGAAAGTGTTGTCCACGAATAGTGCCGGAATTGCTTTTTCAGGAATTCTTTTCTACACTCTCGGCACGCCGTTTGATCAGATCCTGGTCCCGCGACTCCCTGCAGAGAATCTTACCGTGTTGATGCCCGTGCTCTCATTGGGGATGCGCATTGAAGCTCGCCGCGGACCATTTTCATCCGAATGATCACAACCATATAGATCTATGAACTCCCTCACTGCCTTCTATCGCTCGTCTGTTGGTAAGAAGATCATCATGAGCCTGAGCGGGCTCTTCCTTTGCACGTTTCTCATTGTGCACGCATCGGTGAACCTATTCCTCTTTGCCGGAAAGGAAGCATACGACACGGCCTCGCACTTCATGTCGTCGAATCCCGTCATCCGGACAATTGAGGTGGTGCTCTTTGCCGGCATCGTCGCCCATATGATCAGCGGTGCGATTGTGTGGCTGCAGAACCGGCGTGCACGCCCAGTGGGCTACGAATTGTATCGCCTGAAGGACAACACGAAGTTGTCGTCGCGGACGCCAATGCTGACGGCGAGCGCAAGCCTTGTGGGATTCTTCCTCGTGTCGCACCTCATCACGTTCTGGATTCCGACACGGTTCGGCGCCGATCCGATGGCTCCATATGATATGGTCTCGGAAGCGTTCGCTGATCCGACCATGGCCATTTTCTACCTTATTGCCGTTGCGTTTCTTGGCTTTCATCTGAAGCACGGATTCCAGGCCGGATTTCAGACCATCGGCCTCGTCAACAAGCAGCATAAATGGCTGATCGATGCTGTCGCTGTGATCTTCTGGCTCATTATTCCGCTGGCGTTTGCATCGATGCCTGCGTATTTCCTCTGGTTCAAATAAGATCCTGACGTCCCGTTTCGTTCGTCCTTTGATCATCGCAATGGGAGCTAACAACCAATGAAGCTTGACTCGAAGATTCCTGCCGGTCCGATAGAAAAAAAGTGGGATAACCATCGGTTCGCGCTGAAGCTCGTCAATCCGGCGAACAAGCGTAAGTACTCCGTCATCGTCGTCGGCACGGGTTTGGCTGGCGCCTCAGCTGCTGCAAGCCTCGGCGAGCTCGGCTACAATGTTCTGGCGTTTTCGTACCACGAGTCGCCCCGCCGTGCGCACAGCATCGCGGCTCAAGGGGGCATCAACGCGCCGAAGAACTATTCGAATGACGGCGACAGCGTCTGGCGCCTTTTCTACGATACGGTCAAAGGCGGTGATTATCGTGCTCGTGAAGCAAACGTCTATCGTCTGGCACAGGTGAGCGGAAACATCATCGACCAGTGCGTTGCGCAGGGGGTTCCGTTCGCGCGAGATTACGCCGGCTATCTCGATAACCGTTCATTCGGCGGTGCACAGGTCTCCAGAACGTTCTACGCACGCGGACAGACGGGTCAGCAATTGCTGCTCGGTGCCTACTCGGCACTCAGCCGTCAGCTTCGGGCCGGTGCCGTGAAGTTCTTCCCGCGTCGTGAGATGCTCGATCTGGTCCTCGTCAACGGTCAGGCTCGCGGTATCGTGTGTCGAAACCTCGTTACGGGCAAGATCGAGTCGTATGCCGCAAATGCAGTTGTGCTCGCCACAGGAGGATATGCGAACGTCTTCTATCTCTCGACAATGGCGAAGGCGAGCAACGCAACGGCAGTATGGCGTGTGTATAAACGAGGCGCGGCATTCGGCAATCCGTGCTTTACGCAGATCCACCCGACATGCATCCCGCAGGGAGGAAGCTATCAGTCAAAACTCACCCTGATGAGCGAGAGCCTGCGCAACGATGGCCGGATCTGGGTACCGAAGAAGAAAGGCGATACTCGCAGACCGGATCAGATACCGGAGGACGAACGCGACTACTACCTCGAGCGCCTCTATCCTTCATTTGGTAACCTCGCGCCCCGCGATGTCGCATCGCGCCGGGCGAAGGAAATGTGCGACAAAGGACTTGGAGTAGGTTCAACGGGTCTGGCGGTGTATCTGGATTTCGCTGATGCCATCAAGCGTCTTGGGAAGCATGTCATCGAGGAGCGGTACGGGAATCTCTTCGACATGTATCACGAGATCACGGCGGAGAATCCGTACCAGGTGCCGATGCGCATCTATCCCGCGGTGCACTACACCATGGGAGGCTTATGGGTTGATTACAACCTCATGAGCACGATCCCGGGCCTCTTTGTCCTCGGAGAAGCGAATTTCTCTGATCACGGAGCCAACAGGCTCGGTGCCAGTGCCCTGATGCAGGGGCTTGCAGACGGCTATTTCATCATTCCGTATACCATTGGTGACTATCTTGCGACGGCGCCCTTCAAGCCGGTGAAGACGGACGATGTTTCCTTCAAGGAGGTTGTGGGAGGAATAGAAGGAATGGTCAAGAAGTTCATGTCCATTAATGGAAAGAAGACGGTCGAAGAGTTCCATCGAGAGCTTGGCAAGATCATGTGGGACAACGTGGGTATGGGGAGAAACAAGGCCGGATTGCTGAGAGCCCTCAAGGAAATCCCTGCTTTGCGTGAGGAATTCTGGAAGAATGTCAAGGTTGTCGGGCAGGCGGATGACCTGAACGCTGAGCTCGAGCGTGCAGGCAGGGTTGCCGATTTCCTGGAGCTTGGTGAACTGATGGCGACAGATGCCCTCCATCGGGAGGAATCGTGCGGAGGTCATTTCCGCGAGGAGCACCAGACGGACGATGGCGAGGCAAAGCGGAATGACAAGAAGTTCTCTTACGTTGCCGCCTGGGAGTATGCTGGTCCGGGCAAGTCACCGATACTCAATAAAGAGCCACTGGAGTTCGAGTACGTAAAACCTTCGCAAAGGAGCTACAAGTAATGGATGTGAAACTGAAGATCTGGCGCCAGAAGGGCCCTGATGCAGAAGGGCGGTTTGTCAACTACGAAGTGAAGGATGTCTCCCCAGATGCCTCCTTCCTCGAAATGCTCGATATCCTGAATGTCGACCTTGTGAAGAAGGGAGAGGATCCGGTTGCATTCGACCATGATTGCCGTGAGGGCATTTGCGGCAGTTGCGGGATGGTCGTGGACGGGCGTCCGCACGGTCCGAACCGGGGAATTGCGACCTGCGAGCTCCGCATGCGGCTGTTCGAGGATGGAGCGGAGATTGTGGCCGAGCCATGGCGGGCCAAACCATTTCCGATCATCAAAGACCTTGTTGTCGATCGCACCGCGCTGGACAGGATCATGCAGGCAGGAGGCTACATCTCGGCGAAGACGAATGCGATCCCCGAGGCGAATTCCATCCCCGTGCCGAAACCGGCGTCAGATGAGGCAATGGACGCGGCGGCGTGCATCGGATGCGGTGCATGCGTTGCCGCGTGCCCGAACTCATCGGCGATGCTGTTCGTGGCCGCGAAAGTCTCTCACCTGGCCCTGCTGCCTCAGGGAAAGATCGAGAGAAAAGAACGGGTGATGAAGATGATTGAACAGATGGACAAAGAAGGTTTCGGGAATTGCTCAAACAACTATGCCTGCGAATCGGAGTGTCCAAAGAAAATCTCAGTGACGCACATTGCCAGACTGAACCGGGAATTCCTCCGGGCCGAAGTCAGCTAAATCCTGTTGTTCTGGAAACAGAAAGCCCCCGCCGACGTCGTCAGCGGGGGCTTTTCGTTGAAAACGGATTTCAGCCGTCACTCGAACCAATCGAGGA
>Ga0233421_10001035_pt1 | contig 10540 bp, 8 predicted proteins | sample Watercolumn_Mata_3_FD_182725 | JGI IMG/M metagenome (GOLD analysis project Ga0233421, IMG submission 182725) | Freshwater microbial communities from Lake Matano, South Sulawesi, Indonesia - Watercolumn_Matano_2014_107_MG | ecosystem: Environmental > Aquatic > Freshwater > Lake | place... | reverse complement strand
ATTTATCTGCCGATTTCACAAATGATGCTCTTGAATTAGCAGCATTAATTTCTTCATCAAAAAAAGATTCAATAAATCTAATGCTGTTTGCAAAAGCAGATTTGCTTTTATTACAAAATAATCTGCAACAAGCAGCGATTGAATTTAAAACTCTAAGTGATAATTCTAACTTGTTTATTATCAACGAGTTTTCAAAAATCAAACTTGTGGAAATTTTTATTTGCACTAATGAATATCAAGAGGCAATAAATTTATTAATCGATATTACAATAAATCAAAAAAATGCAGTTTTCATTGAAAAAGCTGCGTTTTTGTTAGCAAAGATCTATCATTACGGTTTAAGTGATTTGGTTAGAGCATCTGAAATCTATCAAAAAATACTTGAAAATTTCCCAAACTCGCTCTATTTTGACCGTGCACGTGATGCATTAAATGGTATTTCATTAAAAACGGATAAAAATGAGTGACTTAAGAGAACCTCGTACAGTTAAATGTTCATTTTGCGGAAGGGACGGCAGCGAAGTTACATCTATGGTAGCTGGCCCCGATGTTTACATTTGCGATATTTGTATTAAAACAAGCGTTGATATATTAAAAAACAACATTACTGCAATTCCCAAAAAGGAAACTTACCATTCTTCATTAACGCCCGACCTTATTAAAAAAAGTTTAGATGAATATGTAATTGATCAAGATCTAGCCAAAAAAATTCTGGCGGTTGCTGTTTATAATCATTACAAAAGAATTAACGCAACAAATTCCCTTTTTGAAATGGATGAAGTTGAAATAGAAAAAAGCAATATACTTTTAATTGGCCAAACCGGAGTTGGTAAAACATTATTGGCACAAACTCTTGCAAAAATTCTTGATGTTCCATTTGCAATTGCTGATGCAACAACTTTAACTGAAGCCGGTTATGTAGGAGACGATGTTGAAACTGTACTCGTAAGATTACTTCAAGCTGCGGATTATAATTTAGATAAAGCACAAAAAGGAATTGTATACATTGATGAAATAGATAAGATAGCTAGAAAAAGTGAAAGTACTTCAATTACACGTGATGTTTCCGGTGAAGGTGTTCAACAAGCGCTTTTAAAAATTTTAGAAGGAACTGTTGCAGGCGTTCCTCCGCGCGGAGGCAGAAAACATCCCGAGCAAAGTTTAATCAATGTTAACACAAAAAATATTCTCTTTGTTTGCGGCGGTGCTTTTGACGGCATTGAATCAATTATTGCATCCCGTATAAACAAGAACACAATTGGTTTTGATACAAACATTTCCAATCCAACCGAAACAGAAAGAGATAATTTAATTCAGAAAGTTCAGCCGGAAGATTTGGTTAAGTACGGTTTAATACCTGAACTCGTTGGTCGTTTGCCAATTATTGCACCGCTTGCTTCTTTAAACGCCAAAGCAATGAAAAATATTCTTACAGATCCGAAGAATGCAATAATCAAACAATACAAAAAATTATTTATGATGGAAGGCGTTGAATTAAGTTTTGACCAGAATGCCCTGGAGGAAATTGTTAAGAAAGCTATTGAAAGAAAAACCGGGGCTCGTGCGCTTCGTTCTATTGTTGAAGGAATACTGCTGGATATAATGTATGAACTGCCCACCAAAGAAAATGTTGATAAATGTTTGGTTACCAAAGACACTGTTATTAAAGGTGAAAAACCGGTTTATATTGAGAGTGATAGAAAGACTGCATAAAATAAATTCTTACTGAACTAGCCCGGGTTCAATTTTTGAGTCCGGGTTTTTTTATACAATCACAACGCTTAACATAATTGTGAATATGAACATCAATATAAAAAGCAGCAAGTGAAATACTTCTATTAAACTCGTCTTCCACAAAATTGTAATTGTTTTTTGTCCGTAGTAATTATACAGCATTAGGAATAAATATACAGTCACCATGATGGGAGTTAAGATTACAAATAAAATTGTTTTAACTATGGTTGTAATAAAAAATATGCTAAGCAGCAGGAAAATAAATGAATGAAAGTGAATGGATAAAATTAAGCTTTCGATGTAATACTTAGTTTGTTTTCTAAATAAAATAAATACAAAAAACGCAAAGCCCGGCATTAAGAAGAACATCATATAAGAAATATTCTTTATAACTGAATGAATAAACTCTCCTGATCCTTCGTTAGCAATTTTATGAAGTTGTGATATTAAAAACTTTTTCAGTTTTGTCTTTTCAATGCCCTTTGCGGCTAATAATGAATCTACTTGAGTATCAGATATTCCCGCAAGGTCATTAGTAGAAATTCCATAAATATTTATACTAATTCCTACATTATTATTTGCGGCTCTATTTTCTTCTGCACTTCCTATTTTTTTTGGTGCTGTAAAATTTAAAATCAAAAAGAAAATAAAGCTTATTACTACATATAATCTGACAGGAGAAATAAATTTTGCTCTTCTCCCTTCATTATATTCCTTGCTCAGAGTACCGGGTGCAAATAAATGCTGTTTTAATGTTTTAATTGCTTTTGTATCGAAATGTAAAGTTGATTCAAGCATTTCTTCAAACAAATGTTTTAACGGAATTTTTAATTCGTGATTTTTCTGCCCACACTCGGGACAATAATTATCGGCAGATTCAAATTTGAAGTTGCAGTTGGTACATTGACTCAACTTCTTATGCTTTTTGTTCATATTAGTTAAGAAATTATTAAGTTGTTATGTGCAAGATAGTATTTTGAATTGATAATCTCGAAGAGCGGAGATATTTTTGCCAATCTTAATTAATAATCAATGAAAAAAATTTTAGTAATCATATTGCTTCTTTGTCCATTTGTTTTTGCTCAATCGAAATTATTGATTTTCATGGATTTCAAACAAACAGATCATCTCAAAGCATATGGAATTACTTTTAACGCAATCAAAGATGGTATGACAGGAGACTGGCTTCTAAACTACCGGGGCGGTTCGTTTATGTTTGATTACACAGACCATCTTGCAAATAAATGCAGATTAAAAGGTGTTTCATTTCAAACTTTATCCAATCAAGATGCGGTACAAATCTATTCACTTATTCAAAGCGAAGATCAAAATATGGAAATTGTTAGATTGGAAAAAGCTCCAAAAATTGCCGTTTATATTCCTCCCGGGTTTCAGCCATGGGATGATGCTGTTACACTCGCGCTGAATTACGCCGAAGTTTCATATGACAAAATTTGGGTTGAAGAAATATTGCGTGGTGATTTACAAAAATACGATTGGCTGCATTCTCATCATGAAGACTACACCGGACAATACGGAAAATTTTTTGCTTCATTCAGCGGCGCACAATGGTATGTTGAACAACAAATTTTATATGAGAATGAAGCTAAAAAACTTGGATTTAAAAAAGTATCTGATATGGAAAAAGCGGTTGTTCAAACAATTAAAAATTTTGTCGGGCAGGGCGGATTTCTTTTTGCAATGTGTTCTGCAACAGATTCATTTGATATCGCGCTTTCTGCAATGAATGTAGATATAGTTGATAGAATGTACGATGGCGATCCGCCGGATCCTGATTCTCAAAATAAATTGGATTACTCAAATGCATTTGCCTTCGAAAATTTTAAACTGGAAATGAATCCTTTAGTTTATGAGTACAGCGATATTGATGTTCAACCCAATGAAGTAGGTATTCAACAGAATGATTACTTTACATTATTTGATTTTTCTGCTAAGTATGATCCGGTGCCAACTATGTTAACTCAAGATCATGTAAATGTTATACATGGGTTTATGGGACAAACAACTATGTTCCATAAAAAATTGATTAAACCATCAGTGGTTAGCCTGGGAGAACGTGCCGGCACCGATCAGGTTAAGTACGTGCATGGAAATTTTGGACGCGGTACGTTTACATTTTACGGTGGTCACGATCCTGAAGATTATCAACATGCAGTTGGTGATCCTCCGACAGATTTAAGTTTATTTAAAAATTCACCCGGTTATAGGTTAATATTAAATAATATTTTATTTCCGGCTGCTAAAAAGAAAGAACAAAAAACTTAACTGGATTCTGGTTGCTGGTTACTTGATACTTGATATTTTTTCATGAGAGAATTCGTAGTTTTTTACAGGCATCTAGAATCTAGTATCAAGAACTGAATCTTTTTCATAGAACAATCATCTAATGAGGTGGTATGAAATATTTGAAATTCAAAAATAGTAATGAACAAATTCCTATTGGTAAATTAGTTTGTGTAGGAAGAAACTATGCCGCTCACGCCAAAGAACTAGGCAATGAAGTTACTGATGAATTCCCGATAGTTTTTTTGAAACCAGCTTCAAATGTTATTTTTTCCGGTGAATCTGTAGTTCATCCTCCTTACTCAGAAAATTTACAACATGAAGTTGAGCTTGTTCTATACATTGGTGAAGAAATAAAAAGCGGCACAGAAGAACAAGCCGAACATGCAATCCATGGATATACAGTTGGACTTGATATGACATTACGCGACCTGCAGTTCAAATATAAAGAAAAAGGTGAGCCATGGACTTTTGCAAAATGTTTTGATACTGCCGCTGTTCTTAGTGAAATTATTTTAAGAAAAGATTATGAACTAATAGGAAATGAAAAATTGTTTCTTTCGGTAAATGGAATTACAAAACAGAATTCATCAATCTCCAATATGATTTTTTCTGCCGCTCAATGCGTTAAGTTTATTTCATCAAGAATGACACTTGAAAAAGGCGATTTAATTTTTACCGGCACTCCAGAAGGTGTAAGCCGTGTTGTACCCGGAGATAAAATAGAAGCATCGCTGGAAAATATTGGAGATATTTCAACACAAATCGTAAATCATAATTCGAAAATAATAAATTGAGGTCTTATGCCAATCTTTGAATATAAATGCAACGACTGTAACAAAAAATTTGAAGTTCTTCACAAATCATCAACGAATTTAGAAGAAGTGCTTTGTCCGGATTGTCAATCTAAGAACTACAAAAAATTACTTTCGTCGTTCAGTGCTTCAACGAGTTCATCCAGTTCCAATAATTTACCTTCTTGTTCGGATGGTAGCTGCGGAATGCCATCTTACGGCGGCGGCTGTGCAAACGGAATGTGCGGATTGAATTAACTGCCCATCCCTAAATCCCTTCCCAAAGGGAAGGGACTTTCTAATTCTTTTTCTTTGATGAAGATATTTTGCTTAGTGTTCCACCTACAACTAATGTTGCAATTACTCCGATAATCGTAAACCACGTCCACGCTACGAGTTTAAATGATATAACTAATATCATCACCAGAATGCTCACTACAAATCCGGTAAGGGCATCTTTCTGTTTGGCATTCTTAAAAAATATTCCAAGCAAAAACGTTCCCAACAAACCCCCGTATGTAAATGAGGCTATGCTTAATGCAAGTTCTACAACCGTTTGAGTTGTATTCATAAAGAAAAATGCAGAGGCTACAAGCAGAACTGTCCAAAGAATACTTAATGACTTGCTGATTTTTAATTTGGAATTTTCGCTAATTTCTTTTTTCAGAAATGGAAGATACAAATCCATAATTGTTGATTGAGAAAGAGAGCTTATCGATCCAGCAAGTGTTGATAAAGAGACCGCTAATAATCCGGCAATTAAAATTCCAAATAATCCAGAAGGAAGAACTTCAATTATAAATTTTGGAAAAATTGTATCGGATTTTAAATTAAGTGTTCCGTAATAAGTATAAAGTAATACGCCGATAAATAAAAACAATGCAAATTGAAAAATTATTATTACACCGCTTCCAATTATTGCCTTTTGACTTTCTTTCAAATTTTTTGCGGCAAGAAGTTTTTGCACAATCAATTGATCAGTTCCATGTGAAGCCATCGAAAGAAAAGCTCCGCCAAGAATTCCTCCAATTAAAGTATATGGTTGATTGAAGAATCCGGAGAAACCATTATCAAAACCAAAATTAAAAACAGAAAATTTATTATCAACCGATGCAGTAGATAGTATAGCCGCCCAACCGCCTGGAATAAGGTTGATTAAGTAAATTGCCGCTATAAGCGCTCCGCCCAGATAAATAAACATTTGAATTACATCAACCCAAATTATGCCTTTAACTCCTCCTGTATATGTATAAAGAAGAGTAATAAACGCTATAATAATAATTGCTTCAGGATAGCTAATGTTTAGTATCAATTTTAATGGAATCGCAGATGCAAATAGTCTGACGCCTTCTGCGGCTATTCTTGTAAACAAAAATACAATTGATGCAAACGAGCGTACACTGCCGCCAAATCTATTTTCTAAAAATGTATATGCAGTTTTTAAATTTCCGCGGCTGTACGATGGCAGAAAAACAAATGCAATAACTATTCTTCCGAGTAAATAGCCCAAAGTAACTTGAAGAAAATTTAGATTGGTTATGTATGCTAAACCGGGAATTGATATAAATGTAAGAGTACTCGTTTCAGCAGCTACAATTGAAAAACAAACAGCCCACCATGGAACAGTGTTTGAACCAAGGAAATAATCTTTTAATGATCTTTGCTTACCGCCGGAAATAATTCCGATTATTGCTACGATAATAAGGTATGCAAGAATTATTATATAGTCTATTAAACTTCCTTTCATATAAAATCATTATGTTATTTCAGAAGTATAAATTTATTTGTCTTTACAAAACCACCTGCATTTAATTGATAGTAATATACGCCGCTTGGCATTGAATAATTATAAATGCTGAATGCTGAATTATGAATTCCTGGATGTTGAAATTCATCTACAAGAGTCGCAACTTCACGGCCAATTAAATCATAGATTTTTAAAGTTACATGACTACCTTCAACCAATTGCCAGATTATCACTGTTGATGGATTAAAAGGATTGGGATAATTTTGAAAAAGCCTAAAATCATTTTTTATTACATTTTGTTTTTCAGAAGCGGAAGTAACGCCATCCCCCTGAATACAACGCACACTAAATGCCGCTTCTTTGCCATTACCCCATAGATTAATATTGTTATTGCTGTAATCAAGACTTGTTACGAATGCATAAGCGGCATCATACTCGGTTGAACTCCAAAAAAATGCATAAACTTGCAAATGGCTAAAATAACTTCCATTACTGCGAATAGCCCCGCGGGAACCAGCTAGTAAAGCAGTAAAGCCGCTTGTGTTTGTGCCGGTCGAAGTGCCGACTCCTTGTGTTACATCTTTTAATGAACTGCCGTCATTATTAACAAATGTTACTAATGCTTTTAATTCATCCATTGTTGGTAAACGCCATCCGCTCGGACAAATTCCCTGAACTTTCGGTCCGCTCGTTGTATACTTCATTGCTTCATTCCAATTATATAATCCGCCGTACAATTCGCAATTGTTTGGATCGTCATCATAACAATATTTTTCAAGAATGCTATTATTCGTTTGCGTTAAAGCGCTATTTATCATTGTCCCTACATCAATATTTTCTTTCAGCCAGCACTGTGAGCCTATTTGGACAGTGTGATAAGTTTTATTCGCATATGCTACAATTGGAATTCCCGTACACGGGCTTTGCGGGAAATTTACTGAGACTATTGAAAAAAAGAATACAAGAAGAAATTTACCTTTCATAAAGTTTAAGAAGAATAATTTTTAAATGGTGTGAATTAGAAAATTACAGCCCAAACTTACAAAAAATATTTACAGCTTATTTAGTAATTCTTCAAACGTAATCGGTTTGCTGCTAAGTTTTTTCTCTTTATCCAACAAAAACATGGTTGGCGTTGCATAAATAAAATAATTATTAACAGTTTGCCCGTCCCATCCTTCTAAATCAGAAACATTAATTAACGAGGGACAATTATTTTTTACAAAATTTGACCAATCTTCTTTTTTAGTATCAAGAGAAATTGCAATAATCTCAATTTTGTTTTTTTGTTTTTTGAATTCATTTAATTTGGGTAATAACTCCTTACAATGCGGGCACCAGCTTGCATAAAATACAACCAAAATTTTTTCTGTAGAAATTTTATTCAGCTCAAATGGTTTTTGGTTTACATCATTCATCATAATGTTTGGTACTGCATTACCAATCTTAAAATACTTTGCCTGGTCAATTCTTTTTTTAATCATCCCTTCGGTTTTAATATTGAGGCATATGTCATCTTTGATAACATAATTTTCTACAATGTAGTCAATCACCAAATCAAATCCATATTTCTTAAAACCGTCAATTAAATATTCGGTTATATGTTGATAAACAATTTGGTTCACTTTCGCTTTATTCAATAACGAATCAATAGCTTTCATAAATTCTTTTTCAAGTAATTCTTTTGGTAATTGCTGATTGCTAAAGTATGTAAGATATTCTATTGATTTGTTCGTGAATAAATCCGAATTGACTAATTGTGAATTTTTAAAATCTACATTATTCAGTGCATTTGACCTTGAATAAAAAATATGCTGGCTCGGTGGTATAGAAACATCTATGACCGGAAGTTGTGCCGACTTAATATATTTTGCTACAAATGATTGCGGATTTTTTTGCGCTGATATGTTTACAAACTCAATGTATTCATTTTGTATTTCATTCAACCGATTTTGTGTTTGCTTGTAATACGCATCGTTTTTAGGATAAGAAGCCAAAACGGCATTAAGTATTTGAGTTTTTTCTTTGTATTGCTTGTTTAATTTTATGAAAGAATAATAAAGTTTATTGCCCTCAGATTTTAATATCTTCAAACTATCCATTGTTGATTTAGCATTTGTATAAATAGAAATATCTTCTCCGTCATTAACAAAGATTATTGATTTAGTTGAATCGAATGAAAATTTGTAAAAGCCGGGACGATATTTTTTATTATCTAATTTGAAATGAAATTTTTCTTTTGATGTGCTAATAACGGAATCAATAAGTTTTAGCTTTTCACCGCTTAATGATAAAATAAATGCTTTGCTGCTATTTAAATTTTTAATTGTGATATCTACTGTTTGCGGATTGATCAGACTTGCAGCAAATAAAATAAGGACAAATAAGAATTTTTTCATTTTAGAATAAGATTAAATACACAATAACAAATTACATAATTTCTTGTTTACCTATCTAACAGAACCACTTCAAAATTTACTCAATGAATTTAGATAATTTACTCAACGTATTGAGTAAATCTGGTAAACACAAAGTTCTTCAATTGATCAACCTGTATAACTTGTTCATTCTTGTCATTGCGAGGTTTCGGCTTTAGCTGAAAACGAAGCAATCTAAAATAAATATTAGGATAAACTAACACATGTTATGTTTTCCTAACAGATATAAGGGATAGAAAATAGTTTACCAAAAGAATAATTGTGATAACCTTGAAGGTCTTCGTGGCCTTTCGTGTGCTTAGTGACTTAGTGGTTATCTGTTCGTTTTTTATTTGTAATCAGAAAAAAACTTAGCGCTAAGGCACCAAGTTCGCTAAGATATTTTTACAATGTTGTCAATCCTAACGGAAAGCCTGCCCGCTGTTCTTCCGGCGAGAGAGTGGTCAATTGTATGTGTTTAAAAACGAATACTCTTTCGCATATTCCATCATCTGCTTCATAAAATCATCCGGGTACTCGATTTTTACATTTATAATTTTTTCGTCTTTAATTATAGGAATCAGCTTTGGATTTATGAATCCTGCATAAGGTGCAATCTTTAATTTTTTGTACCGTTCAAGAACTTCTTGATGTAATTCTTTATCAACTTTAACTCCGTAAGTTTCAACAAGATTTTTTCCGGCTTTATAATCGCCTTCAGATTTAATTCTTTGAATTTCGCGAAGAAGCTGTCCGAATAAACTCCTTAATTTGTTGTAATCGTTAATTACAAAATATGTTTTTGCATTTTTTATTTTTTTCTCAATTACTTTATCGGCAGAACCTTTTTCGTAAGCCCACATAGAAATTAACTGCCGGTTTCTCATGTGTGCTTCTTCAATATTATCACCAGGCTTAATGCGGGCAAGTTGAATCATCAACCCGTTTTTAATGTAAGAATCATATTCTGCTTTGCCGGCATCTAAATCCTGCATTACACCAATTTCAATAAGTTTCGGATCGAGCTCGTAATACAATGCAACAAGATCGGCACGCGCTTCTTCAAGAGTTGAAGCATAATTTTTCAAAGTTTCATTTGTTTCTCCAACTCCGGGATTAATTTGCCCCGATGCATGACCAATAACTTCGTGCATATCAGTTTCTAAATTATCGGCAAGTGCGCCGTACTTTTTCTCTCTCTCAATTTCATCTTGCGAATAAGAAAATTCTTCCAGCACGCCGCTGTTTTCCGAAAACTTATTGTACGAGTGAACAATATTTCCGAGGTTAACAGATTTAGAGCCGTGTTCTCTACGAATCCAATTTGCATTCGGCAAATTAATACCAACCGGTGTTGACGGCGATGCATCGCCGGCTTCAACAACTACGGTTATAACTTTTGCACTAATACCTTTAACATTTTTCCTTTTATGCGAATCCATAATAGGAGAATTATCTTCAAACCATTGTGCGTTATCGCTTATGGCTTTAATTCTCTTTGTTGCATCGGCATCTTTAATCAAAACAATAGATTCATAAGTTGC
>Ga0233421_10001031_pt1 | contig 10556 bp, 10 predicted proteins | sample Watercolumn_Mata_3_FD_182725 | JGI IMG/M metagenome (GOLD analysis project Ga0233421, IMG submission 182725) | Freshwater microbial communities from Lake Matano, South Sulawesi, Indonesia - Watercolumn_Matano_2014_107_MG | ecosystem: Environmental > Aquatic > Freshwater > Lake | place... | reverse complement strand
TTTTCTTCAGCGCGTTGGCGACGACCGATTCCTTGAGCGCGGATGATTTGCCCTGGACGAACTTTGCCGCCGCGGCGCCGGAGCGCTGCCCCATCACGACGCACTCGAGCAGACTGTTGCCGCCGAGACGATTCGCGCCGTGAACGCTGACGCACGCGCATTCGCCCGCCGCAAAAACGCCGGGCAAAATCGTCGCGCCGTCCTTGTCGGTGTCAATGCCGCCCATAATGAAATGCTGCCCCGGTTGAATCGGCACCGGCTTTTCGATGCAATCAATCCCCAGAAAACTGATCGCGAGATCTCGAATGCCGGGCAGGCGTTCCAGGATCTTCTCGCGCCCCAGATGGCGCAGATCGAGATAGACGCTCCCACCGCCGTCGGGCAAGCCGCGCCCTTCGTTGATTTCGGTTTGGATCGAGCGCGAGACGATGTCGCGCGGCGCGAGTTCCATCGCTTTGGCGGCGTAGCGCTGCATAAAGCGCTCGCCGTCTTGGTTGATGAGGTAGCCGCCTTCGCCGCGCGCGCCTTCCGTCATCAAGATATTCGTGCCAATGATCGTCGTCGGATGGAACTGGACGAATTCCATGTCCTTGAGTGGAATGCCCGCGCGATACGCCACCGCCAGCGCGTAACCGGTCGATTGCATCGCGTTCGACGTGCGTTTGTAGATGCGCCCCGAGCCGCAGGTCGCAAAGAGAACCGCCTCCGCCGCGAACGCGGCGATTTCGCCGGTCTGCAAATTTAGCGCGACGAGTCCGTGATTCCGCGCGCCGTCGCTCGCGAGCGAGAGTGCCGCCCACTCGTTGTACACTTTTACTTTGTGTTTGACGGCTTGCTCGTTGAGCGTGTGCAAAATGTAGAGACCGGTTTTATCGGCGGCGTAGCATGTGCGCGGATAACCCGCGCCGCCAAACGGTCGTTGCGCGATTTTCCCTTCGGGCGTTCGGCTGAATGGCACGCCCCAGTGTTCCAGTTCGTAAATGCGCGTCGGCGCGTCGGTCGTCAAGATTTCGGAGCAATCCTGATCGGCGAGAAAGTCCGCGCCTTTGACCGTATCGTACGCGTGCTTTGCCGGAGAATCGTCCTTACATTCTGGCATGTTCGCGAGCGCGGCATTGATGCCGCCCTGCGCCGCGCCGGAGTGCGAACGCACCGGATACAACAGCGACAAGACCGCCGTATCCACCCCCAGCCGAGCGCACTCGACCGCCGCGCGCAAGCCGGCGAGACCGCCGCCGACGACAAGGACTTGATGTTTCAGCATAATGTCTTCTCCTCTCATTTGACGAAGAACGTCAGCGCGTACGCGCCCCAGATCAGATACGCGATGCCGGCAATCAACAGCAACCAGGTGAGCGCGCGGCGTTTGCCATCGTCCGCGACGAAATCGAACAACACGTTGCGGATGCCGTTGAGTGCGTGATACAGCGCGACCGCGAGCAAGCCGCTGTCAACGACGAGATACAGCACACTCTTGAAGCGCGCGGCGACGCCGAGGAAATTGATGTTCATATTCTCTGGAACGTAATGCAGGACAAATAGATGCGTGCCCAGGAAAAAGACGAGCAGAACGGCGGTGATGCGTTGCCAAATCCACGCCCACACGCCTTGGGGTTTGGGTGTTACTTGTGTCATAGGTTTCTCCAAACTAGTCAACCGTAGACAGTAAACAGTCGACAGATAACGGATTCTTCTGGCGACTGGCGACTGTCGACTCGATTTTCACACAAAAATGTGGGGCAGTGCTACAGCAAACGCAAGCGCCAACGGAATGCTCGCGAGCACCATCAGCGTGACGAAAATCTGCTTTTGCTTTTTGACGCCGTACCCGAGATCGAACAAGACGATGCGCGCGCCGTTAAAGCCGTGGATCAAAATGATCGCGAGCAAGCCCATTTCGAGCAGGATGAACACCGGCGCTTTGAGAAATTTCATCGCCTCGTTGAAACTCCCCGCCCCGCCGACGACCGTCGAAATGACGAGGATGTGCATCAGCAAATAGCCCGCAATCGCAAGCCCCGTAAGCCGATGCAACCAGAACGCCCACATCCCCAGCCCGCGTCCGGGATAAATCGTGTGTTTGGTTAATGGCATGTTTCCTCCTTCATCACCTTGGAATTTTTTCGAGTGGGGAGAGACGCGCTACCCCGCCAGTGTTCTATACTGCGACAAGTTTCTCCGCGTTATCCAAGATCGCTTTGCATGTGTCGCGCTCGGCTTGCGTCCACGCGAGAAAATACACCGTATCAATCGCGCTAATCCCATTCTCATTGAGGTACGCAATTGCCGCGTCGAGCAATTTGTGCGCGGTGTCTTTCAAGTCGCCTTGAGCATGCCCGACTCCCAACAAGGGAAAGAGGATTGTTTTCAATCCCAATTCCTTGTACTCGTCCGAGTCCGCTTTTTTCAACACGGCAGTCACGCAGGACTCGATGTGCTCGATTGGCCGATAACCCGCAGCAACTTGACCTTGCACGGAAGCAACGTGAAAGATTTTCTTGACCTTGTTCGTCTTTTGCAATTCGCCGGAGCCGGTCGGGATGACGGTCGCGGGTTGTACGCTCAATTTATTTCCCATGATCAGTTTCAATTCATTCGCAATTAGGTCGTCATCCACATCACCGGCAAAATCCTTTTGGCTGCCCATCCAACGGATCGTGCCGGAAATGGATCGATCATGAAAGCGCGCCATCTGCATATTGGTGTTCTCCGAGTTGACCCACACATCGGCGATCTTGACGTTCTGAATATCGCCAGTGATCACTCCCACTTTCTTATTGGGCTGGCTTTGGAGTTTGTACGCAAATGTCTCAGGGCGAGATACGACAGGAGAAGGCGGCGCACCCCCCTTGGCAATTTGCAATTGATAATTCTGATCTTCCAGTTCTTTCACTCGAGTTTGCATTTGATCGAACTGGGAGATTTTTTGGTCGCGCGCGGTGGCTTCTTGTGACTTGAGCGTTCCGAACCACCAGATGAAAATAAAAGCCGCCACTGCGCCGGTCACGGAGAAACCAAACAGCGTTCCCGTCGTAGAACTCTGCGGAAAGAACGAGAAAATGATCAGCACCGGCACCAGGGCGATCAAGAGCCATGCGACTACATTCGTCGTGTTGAACAACGGGTTTTCTTTGCGCCGGACATTCCAAAAGTAGATGACGAGACCGGCGACTCCGCTGATCACAGCGACCGACACGATCAAGAGATCCGCGTTCATTTCTCCCCCTTCTTCAGATGATTTTTGAGCCAGAATAGCCCGACGAGTGTTTTAGCGTCCACCACTTTGCCGCGTTCCATCATCCGCCAGACTTGAGCCAACGGAATGTCGAGTCGCTGAATATCTTCGCCTTCCGATGCCAAGCCGCCGCCGCGCGCGACCTTGCTCTTATTCCTGACTTCGGCGTAATACAAAACGATCCGTTCCGAGGTTCCCCCCGGCGAAACGTAAAACGTCGCGATGTGAACGAGCCGGGTGACGCGATAGCCAATCTCTTCCGAAATTTCGCGGCGCATCGCTTGGGCTGGTTTCTCGCCCTGATCGATCATCCCGGCGACCGCTTCGAGAATCCAACCGGGACCCTTGGCAAAAGTGGGATAGCGAAATTGATTGCTCAAGATCACTCGCCGCGTGTCGCGATTAAAAATCACCGCTGCCACCGAATCGCCGCGCTCGAAATTCAATCGTCGCACCGATGGGCTCATCCGTCCGTCGAATTTCTTATAGCGCACAAACGCTTCTTCGACCTTGAAAAAATCGTCGAAGATGCGCCGCCTGCTCTCGATCACAACTTTTTTCACATACACGATTCCTCTTGTCAATCACAAAACCGGGCTTGTCGGGCGCCCTAAAATCTCCGGAACGCGCTCGGTAGTCACATTCCCATACACATCGTCGTCCACCATTATCACCGGACCGACGCCGCACACGCCGAGGCAACTCGTCATCTCGAACGTCCACTTGCCGTCCGCCGAGGTTTGCCCCGGCTCCAAATGCAGCGCGGCGCGAATCGCGTCGTACACCGCGCGCCCACCCGCGACGTGACACGGCGCGTCTTCGCAGAAGCGTACGACGTGCTTGCCGCGCGGCGTGACACTGAACAGCGAATAGAACGTCGCCGCGCCGAAAACTTTTGCCGCCGGCATTTTCAATTCGCGCGCGAGTTTCTCCACCTCCGCGCGCGGAATATAGCCCATGCGTCCGTTGATTTCTGTGAGTCGCGCAACGATGTCGTCGTTCATTCAATGCCCCATTGCGTCATTGCGAGTTGGGGATTGCTTCGCTTCGCTCGCAATGACACCAACCAACCACCAAACTATCCAACTACACTTGCCCTGGCGGGAACGCAAGTGCCAGGGTCACACGTTCCATCCCGCAATACACGCGCATCTCCTCTGCGCGCAGATAACCGATCAGCGCAATGTTCCACGCGCGCGCCAATTGCAGCGCCAGCGAGGTCGGCGAGGTGCGCGACGCGACGATGGGCACTTGCATCCTGGCAGCTTTGACTATCATTTCCGACGAGATACGCCCGGTCGAAAGCAAAATCTGGTCGCGCGTCGCAATGCCGCGCAGCAAGCACTCGCCGCGGATCTTATCCAGCGTGTTGTGCCTGCCCACATCTTCAGCCAGCGCGAGAACCTTTTCGCCGTCGGTCAGCGCGGAGGAATGCACGCCACGCGTCGCGCGATACAAATGCCCCTGCGCGTACATTTCACCTATCATCGCGAAAAGTTGCGCCGCGCGCACTGTGCGTTTTGAATCGAGCGCCGCTTGTTGCGACGACATGTCGCTGAACGTGACGCCGCCGCCGCAGCCGCTCGTCAAGACGCGGTGCGCGGGCACGCGAAAATCATCGCGCGTCAGCCGCACTTGAATCGAGCCGATATTTTCTTCGCACACCGCCATCGCGCGCGTCTCGTTCACGTCAAGCGCGGGGATGTACCAGTACGCGCGATCCGCCGCTTCGTTCACGCGCAACGACGCAATCTCTTTCAAGTCGGCGATCAAATTCTCTGAGGCGAGAAAGCCAAGCGCGAGATGATGCAGATTGCGCGGCGTCGCCATAAACGTTACGACTTCGATGTCGTTGACGTACAACACCCACCGGCTCTCGCCGATGATCGCGCCCGTCACCTCGTCCGCGCTGGTTCTCGTCGCGCGGTAATATTGCGTCGTCGCTTTGTCCTCGTGCATTACTATTCAGAGTTCAGTATTCAGTTTTCAGTATCCGCAAACTGCATACTGAATACTGGACACTGAATACTGCTCACTGTTCACCGTTCACTGTTCACTGGAATTGGTTCGCCAACGCGCTCCAGCCACTCCAAATCGCAGCGATAACAGCGGCGCGCTTCGTTTTGCGCCTGCGCTTCGTCCAAGCCGACTTCCACTTCGCCAAAACTGGCAAGACGCTGCTGCAGGGGAACACAGATTACACCCACGCGCGGCGTGCTCGCGTAATCGGTGACGTTGAACAGTTGCGCGACATCGTGCCGCTCGGGTTGGTAGACGACGCGCTCCAGTTTGCTGGTCGTCAGCCAGTTGTCCACTGCGAGTGCAACCTTGTTACCCTGCGCGACGGCTTCAACGACGGTTGCCGGTCCGAGTACCGCATCACCCGCGGCGAACACGCCGGGCACCTTCATCTCGAAGGCGTTGCCCACTTCCAAAGTGGACTTGCCCGTCATATCCAACGCCACATCATTGATCACGGCGACCTGACCGATCGCTGGCACCAGCACATCACATTCCATATCGAATTCACTGCCGGGCACAGGCACCGGACGCCGCCGCCCGCTGCGGTCAAAATCGCCCAGACGCTGGCGCTGCAATCGAACAGCGGTGACGCGCTGATCGCCGAGTACCTGCACCGGATTCACCAAGACGTGCAGTTGAATTCCTTCTTCCAGCGCGGCTTCAATTTCCTCCGGGAGCGCGGGCATATCCGCGCGCGCGCGGCGATACACGATTTGCACCTCGCGTGCGCCCAGGCGCAGCGACGAGCGCGCCGCGTCGATTGCCGTGTCGCCACCGCCGACGACGATGACGCGTTTGCCTTTCACCTCTGGCGGCTTGCCGAGCGCGATGTCACGCAGCATTTGAATCGCGTGCATCACACCGGACTTGTCTTCGCCCGGCGCGCCAAGTTCGCGGCTCTGGTGCGCGCCAATCGCCAATACGACGGCTTGATACCCATTGTCCTTCAAACTTTGGATCGTGAAATCCTTGCCGAGTTCCTGGTTGCAGCGAATATCCACCCCCGCACGGCGAATATTGTCAATTTCGGCGAAGAGCGGTTCGCGCGGCAGACGATACGCCGGGATGCCATAGGTCATCATCCCGCCCGGCTGCGGCATTTTCTCAAAAACCGTGACCGCGTAACCGCGCCGCGCGAGACGCAACGCCGCCGTCAAGCCCGCCGGTCCCGCGCCGACAATTGCGACCTTGATATTCTTCGCGGGTGCCGTCTTCGGCGTCCACGGATTTTCATACTCGCGATCCGCCATAAAGCGCTTGATCTGCCGAATCGCAATCGGCTGGTCAACGAGTCCGCGCCGACAGCTTTTCTCGCAGAACGCCGGGCAGACGCGCCCGCAAATCAATGCGAACGGGTTCGCGTCGCGATGCGCACTCAACGCCTCGGCATATTGCCCCTGCGCGACGAATGCAAGGTAGGCGGGCACATCCACTCCCGCCGGACAGGCGTTCGTACACGTCGCGCGGGTCAAGGTCTGGCACTTGCCAGCCGGACAGCGCTTTTCGTAGATGTGCGCTTCGTACTCGGCGCGGAAATATCTCAACGTCGTGAGCACTGGGTTCGGCGCGCCCTGACCCAGCCCGCACAAACTTCCCGCGATAATGAACTTGGACAGATTTTCGAGCCGTTCAATGTCCTCTGGCTCGCCTTGCCCAGCGCAGATGCGCTCCAAGATTTCGAGAATGCGCCGCGTGCCGATGCGGCACGGAACGCACTTGCCGCACGATTCGTCTTGCGTAAACTCCATAAAGAAACGCGCGATGTCCACCATGCACGTGCGATCGTCCATCACGACCAAGCCCCCCGAACCCATGATCGAACCGAGCGCGCCGAGCGGTTCGTAATCGAGGGGTGTATCCAAGTGTTGTTCGGGAATGCAGCCGCCCATCGGCCCGCCGGTCTGCAGGGCTTTGAATTCGCGCCCGCCCTTGATGCCGCCTGCGACGTCGAACACGACATCGCGCAGAGAAATACCGAGCGGCACTTCGATCAAGCCGGTGCGCTCGACATCGCCCGCCAGCGTGAACGTCTTCGTCCCCTTGCTTTTTTCCGTGCCGATAGTACGGAGCCAATCCGCGCCGCGTCGAATGATGTTCGGAATGTTCGCGAGCGTTTCGACGTTGTTGATGATCGTCGGTTTGCCCCACAAACCGGAAACCGCCGGAAAGGGCGGCCGCGGGCGTGGCTCGCCGCGTCGTCCTTCGATAGACGCCATGAGCGCAGTCTCTTCGCCGCACACAAACGCGCCCGCGCCCATTCGCAACTCGATGTCGAAATCAAACCCGCTGCCCAAAATGTCTTTGCCGAGAAAGCCAAGTTCGCGCGCCTGGCGAATCGCGATCCGAATCGTGCGAACCGCCACCGGATATTCGGCGCGGCAATAGATGTAACCCTGATGCGCCCCGATGGCGTAGCCCGCGATGATCATGCCTTCGAGAATCGCGTGCGGATCGCCTTCGAGCAAACGGCGATTCATGAACGCGCCGGGGTCGCCCTCGTCCGCGTTGCAAATCATGTACTTGACGTCCGACTTTTGGTCGGCGGCAAATTCCCACTTTTTCCCGGCTGGAAAGCCTGCCCCACCCCGTCCGCGCAAGCCGGATTTCAAAACCTCGTCAATAACCTGACGCGGCGTCATTTCGGACATCACCTTGCCGAGCGCGAGATAGCCGTCGTCCGCAATGTAATCCTCGATGTTATCCGGATCAATCACGCCGCAGCGCGCCATAATGACGCGCATCTCGCGCGCGGTCGGCGCGCGCAGTTCTTCGTCTTTGCGCGCTTCGCCGACAAACTGATACTTTTGCGCAATGCGTCCCTTGAGCAGATGCTCCTTGACGATTTCGGCAATGGCGTCCGGCGTGAGATTCACATACGTGACACCTTCCGGGTAGACGACAATCTCAGGACCGTCGTGGCAGTGTCCGAGCCGCGAGGTTTCGAGGACGCTCACTTCATCCCGCAAGCCGCGCGCGTCCAATTCACGCACGAGCGCGTCTTCGATATTCTGCGCGCCTTTCCCAACACATTCGGGATCGGTGCATACGAGTATGTGGGAGCGATAGAATTGATCGGGCATCCTTACCTCGTAATCATCCATTCGCGAATCGGCTTGCCGCCGACGACATGCTCGGTGACGATCGCGCGCACGCGTTCCGGCGAAACCTTGCCGTATGTCACCTTCGGCGCGTCGCCAACCTGCACGTCCACGATCGGCTCGAATTCGCACAAGCCGATGCAGCCGGTCTGCGTGACGAGCACTCCGGCGATCTGGTCTTTTTCGATCGCGTCTAGCACGGCTTTCATCGTATCGCGCGCGCCGGCGGCGATGCCGCAGGTGCCCATTGCGACGGTGACGTGGGCGCGCGCATTCGCGTTGCGAATCTCGCGCTTGCGCAGCGCTTCTTCTTTGATTTTCTTCAGGTCTTCCAGTGATTTGACTGACATCGCAACTCCATCTCAGATTTCCGATTTCCAGATTTCGATTCTCACCTGCTCCAAATCGGAAATCGAGCACCCTAACCTTCCTTCAACGCCTCTTTCAAGTATGCAATCACACTCGGCTCGGACAACGCAACCTCTCCCAACTCTGCTTTGATCGGCCGCGTATCGAATTGAAAAACGCGTTCGTTGACGCTGTGGCGATACACAAAATCGGCTTGGGGATTGCCGACGACAAGCGAAAGAATTGTGGTGGGTAAATCGCCGAGCGGCATACGATCAATGTGGCTGTGCTGACAAGTCGCCGTAATCGTCGTGCCGACACCCGGCGCGGAATCAATCGTCAGCGCGCCGCCGCACATCTCCGCCGCCTGCTTCAAAAAGGGCAGCCCCAAACCCACGCGGCGCGTCGTGCGCGTTGTGAAAAACGGATCAACGACGCGCCGCGCCAACTCCGCGTCCATACCCCGTCCATTGTCCGCCACGCGCACGGTCAGCCAATCCGCGCGCGTGTCTTCGCTCAGTTCAATCGTCACGCGCGTCGCCCCGGCACTCAGACTGTTTTCGACGAGGTCGAGAATGTGCAAAGCGAGTTCGCGCAACACTTGTTAGATATTCTCGTACCGCCGCAACACACCGGCGATTTTATCAGCCGTGTTGCGTCCATGCACATTGTCGTCAATCAGCACGGCTGGCGCTTGCGAGCAAGCCCCGATGCACCGGCACGGCTCGATGGTGAATTGGCGATCCGCCGTTGTCTCGCCCAGTCTCACGCCGAGAAGCTGCTGCGCCTTGTTAATCACCTTCTCCGCCCCGCTGACATAGCACGCCGTGCCCAAACAGAATGCAACGCGGTGCTTGCCGCGGGGCTTCATCGTGAAGAAGGAATAGAACGTGACGACGCCGAAAATATCTTTGAGCGGTACACGTAGTTTTTCTGCGATGTAACTCTGCATCGGCTTGGAAATATGCCCGATCTGCGCCTGGATCTCGTTGAGAATCACCATCGTCGCGCCGGGCTTTTTCCCATGCTCGGCGATGATCGCGTCAATCCGCGCGCGTTGCGCTGGCACCATAATCGGATCGTCTTCGGCGGGTTTCAACGCTTCCGCCAGCGGTACGGCTCGCAAATCCCTTGCTCGCATCAACCATCTCCCAGAGTCGCAGGTTCGAGGTTTCGCCCCACGCCCCTCGACCGATTCTTTCATTCTCAATTCTGTACGGAATATCGCTTTTCCCGCAACGCCCGCGCAATGTTCGCGACGCTACGCGTCCCTTCAAAATCGAATTGCGTTACCGCGCGGCCAATCGCATCCAGCCAGTGCGCATCCGAACCGCGGATCACCGCTAGATGGTGCGGCAAATGAAACCTGGCGCGTGCCTCGCTCGCGGCAATGTTCGCCGAAATCTCCAGCGCAGGCACCGCGAGCCCCAGCGGCACAAAACCGAGCAGTGGAATCAACCCGTTCTCGACGCGGTCAATGTGCGCGGGAATCGCCATCCCGCCAAGCGCGTTCACCTCGCGCACCACGCCTTCCAGCGTCATCGCCGCCGAAATCAATAAGAGGCGGCTCTCCCGCGCCACAAAATCGCCAGCGGCATCTACGATGAACTGCTCGCCCAGTTTGTCGGGCGCGTTCAGTAGATTGGGCAGCGCCAGTTCCAGTTCGGCTTGCAGTGCGCGCAGTTGACGCACCGTGTCGAATAAACAGAGGACGTGGACTTCCTCACGCGTCTGCAGCTCCATCCCTGCCCACACTTTCAAGCCGGTGCCGCGCGCTGCCTCCAATACTGCCTGCGCGTTCGCGCTCGCGTTGTGATCCGTAATCGCGATCAGGTCGAGGCGCTTTTCGAGCG
>Ga0233421_10001026_pt1 | contig 10570 bp, 12 predicted proteins | sample Watercolumn_Mata_3_FD_182725 | JGI IMG/M metagenome (GOLD analysis project Ga0233421, IMG submission 182725) | Freshwater microbial communities from Lake Matano, South Sulawesi, Indonesia - Watercolumn_Matano_2014_107_MG | ecosystem: Environmental > Aquatic > Freshwater > Lake | place... | reverse complement strand
TGAATGTGCTGACCACAGACTTGCGGTATATACCGGTCGCGGTACACACCGCATCCAGTATCTCTTTTTTTCCTCCCTCTGGATGCCTTCCCGTATTCCTTCTTGTGTTGTGCGAAAATGTTTCGTTTGGTTGTCATGTGCATATGACGATACGGTAACGCTTTTTATGGACTAGAGCGGGCCTTTTTGTTTGAATCTCAGAGCGTGATATACTGGTACCCATGTCCCAAGCACTCTATCGTACCTATCGCCCTACAACATGGGATGAAGTCCGCGGGCAGGACAATGTCGTTCGTGCACTCCGCACATCCATTGACGCGGGTAATCCCGCGCACGCATACCTCTTTGCTGGCGGACGGGGGACAGGCAAGACCAGTGTTGCACGCATCTTCGCTCGTATGCTCGGTTGCAGTTCCGAAGACATCTATGAAATAGACGCTGCGTCCAATCGTGGTATTGACGATATCCGCGAACTCCGCGAAGCGGTGCGCACACTTCCGTTCAATTCGCCGTACAAAGTGTATATCATTGACGAGGTACACATGCTCACCAAGGATTCGTTCAATGCACTCTTGAAGACCTTAGAAGAGCCACCCAAACACGTGATATTCATTCTTGCTACGACCGAACCGCACAAACTCCTTGATACGGTTGTGTCGCGTTGCCAAGTGTTCACATTCAAAAAGCCAGGCATGGAAACTTTGAAGTCAATTGTTCTGGATATTGCCAAAAAAGAAGGATATATACTTGATGCGTCATCGGCATCACTCATCGCGCTTCTCGGTGACGGATCATTCCGTGACACACTTGGTATATTACAAAAGGTGATTGGCGCTTCATCTGACAAAAAACTCACCCATGAAGAGGTGGAGAAGATTACGGGAGCGCCGTCGTCGCGTCTCGTTAACGATTTCGTTGCAGCAATCGCATACAAGGATGCCCAGAAAGGTTTTGCTGCGCTTACGGCGGCAGGGGAGGCGAATATCGTCATGGATGTCTATGCTGCGCTCGTGCTTCGCATGATGCGCGCGATACTGCTTCTTCGTTTTGACCAATCAATCCGTTCGGTACTTGCGGAGGATTTGTCCGAAGATGATATGGTGTTTGCCGAGAATCTTGCCAAAGACGCACAAGCGCGTCTTACATCCGACATCCTCCGCGCATTTATCACAGCACATAACGAAATCCCGCGCGCATTTATCTCCGAACTTCCACTTGAACTCGCATTGATGGAGTGTGTGGGGGAATAGGAATATTGGTAGATACTAAAACACCGCCTGAAGATGGTGTTTTTACTTCTTAATCAGTCCTCTCCTGACGGCTTCTTCTTGAATTATTTTATAGAGCTGAGAAAGTGTTTGTGAGAAATCATGATGAGGTCGTTGTTGTGCGTCAAATGCTTCCATACTCGCATCCTTTTCATCCATAATCTCTTCCCTGCCGATACCGTGAACTATTCTGTGGAGAACAGGATCAAGACGATCAAGAGATTTTACAATTTTTGCCTCAGGAGTTTCTCGTTTTTCACACTCCTTCCATAAATCAAGAATTTCTTTCTGTTGTGTTTTTGGAAGTGAGTAAACGATTTTATGCATCGTTTTCCACCCCCTTTCTTCTTTGCCGATACGCGCTTTGATATCCCACGGTTTTGTGTCTCCTGTTTCCATTTTGGCAAGATCATGGACAAGAGCCATTTTCAACATGCGGGCATGGTCGAGTTTTATATCGAACTCTTTTTCTATTTCTTCCACAAAGAGCATACCGGCAAAAGCAACCGACCATGAATGTTCAGCATCACTTTCAAAGCCACCGTTGGGTTTTGCAGTGAAACGATAAGTGAGTTGAAATTGTTGAGTTTCTTTGAGGAAAGAAAGAATTTTTGAGATGGTGTTGTTTATGATAGATTCAAGCACTCGTCTGGCAACACTCGCGGATTAAAAACTTAATTCTAGATTGTGTACAGAGTTACCAGACTAGGAGTACTCACTGCTTTGGAAAGGTTCGCGGGATGAGCGCACCTTTCCTGTGCTCATGGAATCAACGGTTCCATGTACTTCCTCCACGGGGAACCAGCAGGTTCCCCGACCCCTTCCGCGTTCGAGTCCTCGTTTGGCAACAAAAAGCGCAGCTTTTTAAAAGTTGCCAGACTAGGACTCGAACCTAGATTGACGGGACCAAAACCCGCTGTCCTACCATTAGACGATCTGGCAATGATGTTGAAAAGAATGTACACAACACAGATTCCTATTGCTTGATATCATACCACATTTTTTTGGTTGCGCCAGAATGTCCGAATGTAATATCTCCGGCATGCCGGACGTAATATAATCAGAAAGGGACACATCTCACCTTTTCACTCCCAGTGATCGGATGGAAAATCGTCTGGTATGGCTGTATTTCTTTTTATTTTTTCATTTTTTATTGTTATGATACAGCAATCATTTTCAAAATTTGTTGCTGGAGTCGTCGCTCTCGGCGTCCTTTTTACTAGTGGTGTTGCCTTTGCGAAGACGAATGGTCAAGACGAAGACCAATCTGATCATTACAATAATGGTATCGGATGGATGATGCGTCATGATACACAAGGTATTACCGGAACTGTGACGGCGATAAGTGGAAATACGCTTACTGTGATGGGACGTACGTTTGACAAAGGAGTAAACGCTTTGTCGTATACTGTCAATGCTTCGGGCGCTATTGTGTACAAAGATATGGCCTCAGTTTCTTTGAGTGCGATAGCCGTTAGTGATATGGTGTTTGTGGAGGGAACGGTAAATGGTACAACAGTAACCGCAACAACAATTTATGACGGTGTACGCAAAGGTATGGGTCGTATGAATCACGATGAGAAAAATAAAAACACGGCGAGTACTATGCCTATGGCAATACATTTTGATCTTGTCGGAACTGTTACCGCGGGTGTAAACGAAACGAGTTTTAGTATGAAAACCTTCAATGGTACGATGCATACGGTAAACGCTCCGAACGCAACGGTGCATAAGAATGGTGCGTCTTCAACTCTCACGAATGTTTTGCTCAATGATATGGTGAGAATCAAAGGAACAGTGAGTGGTACGACGATAAACGCGACAGAAATTTATGATGGTACGTTCTCGCGGGGTATGGGCAATACTTTTACGATTGCTGATCTCATTTAAGGTCATGGATAACCTATTGTTGCAGGAACGGTGATGTCGGTAACTGGTAATACGATTATCATCACCAATAAGAGTAATGTCACATACACGATTGACGCAACCAATGTAAAGTTTGTAAAAGCAAATGCAATATCGGCAATCGGCAGTGTGCTGATAGGTGATACTGTCATCGTGCAAGGTACGGTAACAGGACAAAATGTCATCGCATCTTCCATCATTGATAATGGTGTGACGTCTACGCAATCCATCACCCAAACACAAATGCGACATCAAAAGGGTAGGGGCAGTTTCTTCGTTGGTATTGGTAACTTCTTCCATAATTTGTTTGGTTTTTTCTAAACAACAATAGTTAGAATTCATCCCATAGTAAACCACCAGAAATAACACATTCACATTTCGTGTGTGAAGCGCGGCAATCCAGCCCCACATTGATGTCTCTTCCAATCTATACATCCTATTAATAGCAACTATATCTACTGGAGAAAATATGTACACATAGAAATCATATATGTGGGGTTGGATAAGCCATGTACTATGAGATAGGTTCTCAATGAGTATACAACACAAACGGCATTATGTCGTTTGTGTTGTATATGGAGAGGGTTTGTTGGGGTGATATGCGCGAACTTTCCGAAGTATATTTTTGGAAATATATAGTGATATGGTATACTGTAGGTCAATTATGAAAAAAGAACAACAAACATACGATAATCGAATGGGAGGACGTGAGAATGTTGATCAAATGCGTAGAGAATGTACTGAAAAATATAACGACCGTATTGACGTACGTATGTGTGCCGTTAACAAAGAGTTTCGGCAAGGATTCGATCTCATTCGGAGATATCCGACATCGGTAACCATGTTTGGATCGGCACGTTTTTGTGAAGATCATAAGTATTACAAACTTGCACGCGAAACAGCGCGACGTATCGTGGAGGAAACCGGGTATGCCATTATCACCGGTGGTGGTCCGGGTATCATGGAAGCCGGTAATCGTGGTGCCAAGGATGCCAATGGCGTGTCCATCGGCATTACGATTAATTTGCCGTTTGAACAAAAGACCAATCCATATGTGGATTATGAATCATCATTTTATTATTTTTTCTCACGAAAAGTTGTCTTGAGTTATTCATCCGAAGCATATATCTATTTCCCGGGCGGTTTTGGTACGATGGACGAGTTTTTTGAAATATTGACGCTCGTGCAGACGGGGAAAACGGAAAAACTCCCCATCATTCTCATGGGGGAAGAGTTTTGGAAGCCGCTTGATGGGTTTATTAAAGAGACACTCTTGGAACGATTTGGGACGATTAGTGAGAAAGACGATACGTTGTATACGATTACCGATAATATTGATCTTGCTGTAAAGATGGTTCAAGACGCGCCAATCAACCGTCAGTAATCCTGTTCATGGGAATAATATGGGAATGAGGAACGATACGTGGGTAGTGTCCGCGCATTTTTTTCTTGCATAATATATTTTTTTGTGTTATGGTTTTGTGCAGATTTTTGTAATTCAAAACTGCAAATAATAATGATAATGCAAAAACTTGAATCTCTCACCAAGAAGGAGTTCGTTGCGCATTATGTCGCATGTACACTTCGGTTGGTGTTTGTCGGCATGTCCAACACTGGGAAAAGCCGACGAGCGAAAATGATTCGAGATACACTTGGTTTTACCATGTATTCCGTCGACATGGCTATTGCTCGTGCACTCAATTTAAAAAATGTGAGTGAAGTGGGTGCCTGGATGAAAGGACCCTCTTCGTATGGGTATCGTGCCCGAGAACGGCGGTATCTTGTGTTGGAGGCAGAACATACGTTTGTTGATTCGTTGTGGGCAAATATCACCCATACGATGAACTTTGTCTTTGACACGACGGGAAGTGTCGCTCATTTACCCGAGTGGATACGTAAGTGGCTCTCAGACAACGCACTGGTTGTGTATCTGACGCTTGATGAGTCTGATATGCAGATGATGATACGTCGTTTTTTTGACGTTCCGAAGCCTGTTGTGTGGGGGAACCTCTGGAAGAGAACAGCGAACAGGTCAATAAAAAAGGTGACCCGTCACTCGTATCTGCGTCTACTTGGTTGGCGTTCTCTGGCATACAGAGATATGTCAAACATTGAAATCCCCGCACGAGAACTGTTTGATAAAACCGCATCTGAAGTTATGGATGCGATTATGGCATGTTTGCCGGGGGAAGAACCCACGGATGTCCCGTGGAAGAAAACTGCATGATGATGCAAAAGCGCGGTTCAAACCGCGCTTTTTTTATGTGGGAAATAGTTATTTGTGTTATGCTTTTAGTACCGTTTTGCGTGCCTCAGATGCTTCGGTGGCGGATTCTTTTTGGTCGCGTCCGTCTTCAACGCATGTGGCATTATACACCTTGATGTAGATGTCCCCGAATTTTTTGCGTGCGCTTTTGACCGTTTTGATTTGATATACGATATCCGCGCACGTTTTGTCTTCTTGTTTGATGACTCGTTTCAATGTCTCAATCTGTCCTTGTATCTTCTTGAGGCGATTGATAAGGTCTGTTGTGTGTTTCATTTAGGCAAGTTATATACAAAGAGAAGTAGGGTTTAACAGAGGATGGACGGAGTTGGGAGTGTTGAACTGAGAGATTTTCACACATTGCTTTCCCATCGTCTCTTATTTTTGGTATACTAAAGATGCATTGGTTTATCAAGATGCATGGTATGGTATCACGTCTCAAACGCTATGACGCTCTTATATTGATTGTACTCGCAATTGCTGTGGCTGGTGTTTTGTCATGGCGTATTCCTTTGATGATGCGTGCGCCGTATGAGAAGGCGAAAATGTATTGTGATGGTGAACATGTTGCTGATGTCGCGTACTCTCCTTCAACATATATGATAAAAGTACTTTCGTCACTTCTTGGTGGCGGTGCAACATATTATCCGTCAAAAGGAGAATCATTTTCGTGTTCTGTTGTTGCTCCGGATGGTATGACTGATGCATGTAGAGCTATGGGTGACGTGACAGATTGGGTTTTTGTGTGTGAAAATATCGGTACGATGAAAAACAAGATGTCTTTTGTTCCCGGAGCCGATCCACTGAATGCGACATACCGCATCGATGGCATGTCTTTCGCACTGGTTGATGGACTTATTGAACGCGAAATTGTGGCGGGATCGGCATCTCGGGATATTGTTTCTGTCTTTGGCGCGCCAGTATATGCCGATCTCAATGACGATGGGCACACTGATGCGGTTGTCTTTTTGCGACGTACGGGTTCGGGAACCGGTACGTTTTATTATCTTGCCGTGGCGCTTCGTACAGATGATGGATTTGTCGGCACGGATGCACTTCTTCTCGGTGACCGTGTCGCACCTGATAATCTTTCCATTCGGACAGGTATCATTCTTGCCAATTATGCCGACCGCGCGTCGGACGAAAATTTCTCCGTTCCACCGTCTATTGCAAAAACACTATACGCGCACATTCACAACGATGAACTTGTTGTCATACCTGAACCGACTCGCGGATCTTTGTTGTTTTACGGAACACTGTCACTCGGTGCGACAAATACATTTCGTTCTTGCGATAACGGTCAGCCGTCGTATAAGATTGCTGACGATTCACCATTTCTTGCGGATATTGCCGCTATGTTTGGCGGGGAAGTTGGATCAGTGCATGCGGTTGTGTCCGGTGTGGTTGTTAATGAGGAGGTTATGTATATCAATTCACTCGTTCGTCTTTCTTCTTCCGCATCGTGTGAGAGTGATGATATTATTCTTGATACACCACGTGGTGGTGACGTTATTTCATCGCCTCTTCATATATCCGGTCAGGCTCAAGGAACGTGGTTTTTTGAGGCGTCATTTCCTGTGGTGCTTACCGATTGGGATGGGCGTATTATTGCCCAAGGTGTCGCGCAAGCGGACGGCGACTGGATGACGACCGACTTTGTTCCTTTTGATGCCGCGCTGACATTTAGTACGCCGGCGGGAGGTGCAGGTATTCCCGATACGGGCTCGCTTATTCTCAAGAAAGATAATCCTTCAGGGTTACCGGAGCACGATGCGTCCATTGAAGTTCTCGTAAGGTTCCGCTAATCGTTACATGACATGACAATATACCCCTACATTGTTAAAGCGTCCGGTGTGCGTGAACCGTTTGATCCGATGAAACTCGAGACTTCATTGCGACACGCGGGAGCAGATGAGGGCACTGTTGCTTCCGTTGTTCACACAGTATCGACTGAGTTGCATGAAAATATACAGACACGAGATATTTATCGGCGCGCCTTTTCTCTATTACGCAAGAAGAAGGTAACGAAACCGATTGCACTCAAATACAGTTTGCGTCGAGCTGTTGCCGAAATGGGTCCCAATGGGCACCCGTTTGAACAATTGGTTGGCGAGATCTTTCGACGTAAAGGATATGAGACACGTGTCGCCCTTATGGTGAAAGGCTGGTGTGTTGAGCATGAAATTGACGTGTCCGCTCACAAGGATGGAACACACCGTCTTGTTGAATGTAAGTTTCATAACAATCATGGTATTCGCAGTGATTTGAAGACTGTTTTGTATGTCCAAGCGCGTTTTGAGGATATTGAAAAACGACAACTTCAAGATGATGCCGATACCGATCGTTTCCATGAAGCGTGGCTTGCGTCAAATACAAAGTTTACTGAGAATGCCATTGCGTATGCTGAGTGTGTTGGTATGCATCTTTTATCATGGAGTTATCCGAAAGGACAGGGACTGCGTGACTTGATGCATGAGACGCATGTGTATCCGATTACTGTTCTGCCCGCACTTTCAACAGCGCAAAGACAAGCATTGATGATTCGTGGTATCGCTACATGTTCACAACTTATCCACAATGAGCCGCTCGCGCGTGAGGTGGGAGTTACTCAAAAGAAATGGGCGCGGGTTTTAAATGAAATGGCACTTTTGTGTGAAAAAGAGCGCGCGGAGGCTGAACGCATAGTTGCATCGGGAGATTCAAATACTTATCAATCATAATCATCTCACGATATTATTTATGAAGACAGACGAATTATTAAAAAAGGATACCACGTTATGTGTTCTCCCGAAGAACATTGTATCTAGATTGCTTTTTTGTGAATAAAGAAGCGCCCGATGATAATCTTCGTGCGACAGAACTTGTGGTGTCTGAAGTACATGAATTTTTGGATACATGCGGGTCGGGTGATGTTCGTGCATTGGTGGATACTGTTGTAGTTGATGAAGGTGTTCGGGTTGTGTTTCCAAAGTTTTGTGAAATGTATGCACACCTGATTGCCGACGACCGTATTGCAAAAGTCGCGTTTCTCGGATCCAACGATTTTGTGGCGTCACTTGTCGAAACGATTGCCGATTTGATGGTTTATCCGTCAAAAGTAAAGTGGTTCTCTGATGTTGGTAAAGCAAAATCATAGTTAAAAGAATAATATCTCTGAAAAGTTAAAAACACCCTCGCTATATGCGAGGGTAAAAGTCAAATTATTCGTGAAGCAACAAAAGAAGATGCTCTATGAATAAATCTCTGATGACAATCGTCACTAAATTTTTTGAATGACGAAGAGACTCTGCAAAGTGTTTCTTTTTGGATGAGGGAACATAAAATATGATTCTCCCCGTACAGAGATTTAATTTTTTTACTAATAATACTACCGGATGCTTCTTATGAAATGATCCGGTGAGTACTATAATTAAAAAATATTTTACTCCTATGTCAGGTTCTTGCCACAATTGTGTGTAATCAATAGCAAAAGGGAGTCCAATCTCTTTTATAAATCTTCCGAGCCACATGGAAGTGTCCGGATTTTCGTCAAATAAAAGTGTTTTTTCATTTTTGTTGCGGTCTATTTTTTGAAATTCCTTCTTAAAATGTACATGGCATGCTATGATTGTCAATATGCGACAAGGATTTTCGTTTTCCATTGAGAAGAAACTCCCAGACGCTTTGGGACGTGCGGGAGTCTTGCGTACACCGCATGGCAAGATTGAGACACCAACATTTGTTACTGTTGGGACTAAGGGAACTGTCAAAGCGATGACACCGGAACAGATTGCAGACACCGGCGCGCAGGTTGTGTTGGCGAATACTTATCATCTATATCTTGAGCCGGGTGAGAAGTTGGTTCGTGCCATGGGAGGTCTAGGCAACATGATGCACTGGGATGGGCCGACAATGACCGATTCAGGTGGTTTCCAAATATTTTCGCTCGGTTTTGCGTATGGTACAAGCGTATCAAAAGTCGCTAAAGCGCACGAAATGACGGAGGAAGGTGCACTTCCCGAGGATGCGCGAGAGCGTCAAGGAAAACTCGCCACGATTGATGAAGAAGGGGTTACGTTCAAGTCGTATAAAGACGGATCCGTGCATCGCTTTACACCTGAACACTCAATGGAGATTCAGCATGATATCGGCGCAGATATGACATTTGCGTTTGACGAATGTACGTCGCCGACTGCGGGATATGCATACCAAAAGGAAGCGATGGAACGCACGCGTCGGTGGGCGGAGCGGAGTTTGACACGTTTCAAAGATTTACAAAGAACACGAGACAATAGGGATCCACAGGCATTGTTTGGCGTTGTGCAGGGAGGACGTTTTGAAGATTTACGCAAAGAATCTGCACGTGTTATAGGTGGTATGGATTTTGATGGTTTTGGTATCGGTGGATCATTTGTGAAAGAAGACATGGATACAGCCGTCGGTTGGGTAAATACAATTCTTTCCGAAGAAAAGCCACGCCATCTACTTGGTATCGGTGAACCGCTGGATCTCTTTATTGGAGTAGAGCAGGGCGCGGACTTGTTTGATTGCGTGGGACCGACACGCATCGCGCGTACGGGTATGGTGTATACTCATAATGGACGTATCAATCTCTGGAATGCGAAGTATGTGTCGGATATGCAACCGATTGAAGGGGGGTGCGGATGCTACACATGCACGCATTATCCGCGCGCGTATGTTACTCACCTTTTTCGGAGCAGGGAAATGCTTGCGGCAACACTCGCGTCCATTCACAATGTATACTTTTTGGTGAATCTTATGAAACGTGTACACGCGTCCATACATGATGGCAGTTTCGCGTGCTTGAAAGAAGAATTTTTTGTGCGATATAAGGGGTGATGTAAGAAACTATTTTTTTTAGAGCATTTTTAAAGAAAGTGTGTTGTGGTTCGTGTTATATGTACCACCTCTCCCTACCCCTGAACTAGGACACCGCCAATAATGTCCTATGATACTCAAAAGGAGTACGAAAGCCAATAATCTTCCTCGGTCGATCATTCAAGAAGGCGTAAAGAGCATCCAATTCTTCTTGAGTGACGGACGCGATGTCTCGTTTCTTCGGAACAAAACACATGATCCATCTGTTGGTGTTTTCCACCAGTCCCTTTTCCCAAGAGTGGTACGGGTG
>Ga0233421_10001025_pt1 | contig 10572 bp, 10 predicted proteins | sample Watercolumn_Mata_3_FD_182725 | JGI IMG/M metagenome (GOLD analysis project Ga0233421, IMG submission 182725) | Freshwater microbial communities from Lake Matano, South Sulawesi, Indonesia - Watercolumn_Matano_2014_107_MG | ecosystem: Environmental > Aquatic > Freshwater > Lake | place... | reverse complement strand
ACCCTCGATCTTCCTTATCTAAATCTAAATCCCCCTGATCTAGAAGGATGCCCAAAAACAGGCCTTCCTGCAACAAGATCTTTTATATAAGTTGGACTAGTATCCGTAGTTCCCGATGTTCTCTTTGCATGGATCTTGAGATATTCATCTAAAAAGTCCCAGCCAGTTGTCTGAAATCCCTTGCTCTGGACACCTTTCAATAATCTCAATCCCTTTTGGGCTTTTTGAGCCAAACCTTCTGAAAAAATAAGGCACATTCCACCACGAATAAAATTAGTCTCGACTCTGCCAAGGTCCTTGTAATTAGAAACCTCTCTTTTTTCAGTTGGTTCTCCAGTTATCTGTATTGGAATGTTCTTTGCCAAGAATTCTATCTCTTCTTCTGTTGGAAGATATTGTAGATTATTGACCCTTTCATGATAATCATAATTTTCTATGATATATCTCTTGACCTCTCTTTCATCAGGATCAAATTTTGCATAACCAAACATCTCTCTAAGATAATCTATCAACATCAAAACAACGCATGAAGCTGTTGTTCCAGCACTCCTTATAGGCCCTGAAAAATATGCCTTGAAATACTCTTTTCCCTCTTTTGTCTTTCCTAATTTCAATTCAGTATACCCCTCTAATGGACTTGAGACTACTCCAAGAGTTATATAAGCAAAACCAACTCTGATTCCGGCATCAATCGCCTGTAATAGAGATTCAAATTTGCAAAATTTTTCTTTGGCTATCTCCTCTGCAATTTTAAAAGCAACAGAGGTATCTAGCGGGCCGTATTGCTGCTCTAATTCTAAAATTCTGTTTACAATCTTTTTATCATTTAATTGAGGATATATCGTTGAAACTAATCCAAGTGATTTTTCAGCAAGGTTAGATGCCAATAAGATTTCTACTTTATTCAGAGGATCATAACCCCTTGATCTGGCTTTCTCTGCAATAGAGTACTCTCTCTTGACTCTCTTTCCTATCTCCTCAAAATATTTTTCTAGTTCCATCTTTACCTCCTCTGTATGTTTTCTCCGAATGAAATCTTGCAAGACTCTGCTTAGAGCAGACAACGTTGTCCTGCGTATTTAGTTTAACAATTAACTCTTCCATTTTAACTAAAATCCAGTATGCTGGCTTTTCCAGTCTGCAGATTTACTAAAGGTATCTTACAAGGATCAGGTTCATGCCCAAATTTTTCCTGATATGATGTTTTTGATTGCCAACACGAGCATGAAATTGTCAATATGCCATTATATCTTGAAACAGCGCTCTTGTGTATATGCCCAGAAACTAGCATGTCTGGAATTTTTCTTATAGCCAATAAATCTGGTTCACAAGGATAATATGTCGTTGAAGTGTGTGTCGGAGCAAGATGTCTTTTTTTCAGCAAGAATTGCATTATAATGTCTGGTTTTAATTTTGAATTATTTAATCTTAAATATTCTACTTGATCCATGTAATAATCATAAGAATCACCATGATATATCAGGATGTCGAATCCAGGAAAAGTTTCAGTTATTCCTACTCTTACTAAAGAAGGATTAGGGACTAAGATTAAATTTTCCATGTCATGAAGTTCTGGAGCAAATTCCTTGGATAACTTAGGTTGAGGCTCAACCTGATAGACTGCATCATGTTTTCCTCCAGGACAAACAACAATAGTCACATCTTTTCTTATTTTTTTTAAGAATCCGGCCAACATGCTGTACTGTTCATAGATGTCTTTGATCAATAATTCAGATTCCTGTCTTGGATATACGCCAACACCATCGACGCAATCACCGATTATAAAAAGATACTTTACTTTTTTTGCAATCTCTTTCTGGTTGTCATTTCCGACTTGTCCATTTATCCAGGAAATAAAATTTAAGAAGTTCTGCTGATAAAATTTTTTAGAGCCAACATGAAGATCTGCTATAAATGCAGCATACATCTCTTCTGGATGCCTCTTTATTTCCTTGAAACAGTCCATCACTAATATATCGTTTGCAAACAAAATTTCATTTGAACCGACTCCTTTTATTGCAATAACTTCATCTAAAACAACATTGTTTGCCTTGTTGAAAAGGTCTTGCTTGTCCTGCCTTATCAAAACAGTGACTTTTCCTGTTAAATCCTCTATATCTAATAATAAGTTCTTATTTTTTGTCATCCTCTTATCATAGACCATGCCTATTATGGAAACATTCCTCTGTTGATTTGATAATTTTCCTATGCTGCAAAGATTTTCCAGTGCCCTATCCTGAAAATATTCCTTGAAAGTAAAATATCTGTCTCGAAAATACTTGACAAAATCCTCAATGAATATCTTCTTAGGCTTTAGTTCTACTTCTTCTATTATTTCAACATCTTTTTTCTTGGTTTTTTCACTTACAATTTCGCATGAACATGGTTTTTCTTTATTAAAAGAACCTAAAAAAACATTTATCTCATCATCTCCTAATATTTCTGATAGTTTTCCAATATTTTTCATAAAGAAATCATTAGAGATTATCTTCGGCGGATTGAGATTGATTATATTCCCTGCTAGTCTAAGAAGTTTTTCCTCACTTAATCCAGAATCTTTTAAGGTCTGTATCAATGAAACTTCTAACAAATACCCTCTGCCTATGAATTCTTTTACAAATTGCATTTTACCTCAGTTTAAAGTTTTATCAAACAAACTAAAGGTTCAATGAAGTAACCAATATAGCAGAAACCCTTTCCATCAGGCTCTCAGGCAAATCTACCCTTATCTCTCTAGTTCTACCATATCTTCCCTTACTAATAACCTTAGCATTAATTAATCCAAGCATATCAAATTCAGCTATTATGTCTGAAACTCTTCTTTGTGTCAATACCTCAACATTTGTTTTCAGACAAAAGTCCCTGTAAAGATTATAAGCATCTCCTGTAAATATCTGGCTTTCGCCTGTTGCTTGGGCTTTCTTATATAATTGAAGTATAGACAATAAAACAAGCTGAAACTGCTTTGGTTGATTTTCAACAGCGATTATTATCTTATCTGCTTCTATTTTATCTTTAGCTTTGTCAATATAATCTAGACTTATCTTTTTCTTGTTCTCTCTTTCAACTAACTCTCCTGCAATTCTTAATAGATCTAAAGCTCTTCTAGCATCTCCATGATCTCTTGCAGCATATGCAGCACATTTTTCTATGACTCCGTCTCCAACAACTCCCTCTTTAAATGCTTCATCAGACCTATTTCTGAGTATGTCTTGAAGCTGCAATGCATTATATGTAGAAAAGAATATCTCTTCTTCACTCAAGGAACTCTTGACTCTTGGATCTAGAGAATCTAGGAACTTCAGATCATTTGAAATCCCAATTAAAGAAATCTGTGTCTGAGTCAATTCAGTATTTAATCTTGTGAAATTATACAAGAATTCATCTCCTATTCTTTTGACTGCCTGATCTATCTCATCAAAAATAATGATTATAACCTGTTTATTAGAATCAACCAGATCTACAAATTTTTTATATAACTGGTCAGTTGGAAGGCCAGTAGCAGGAACCTTTCCACCAAGTTTCTTTATTAACTCAGCCAAGATCCTATATTCAGTATCCGCAACCTTCCTTAATTTACAGTTAATAAAAGGAATCAAAAGATTTATGCTCTCTTTTTCAGCCTTCTTTATCAATTGATTCTTCAAGTATTGAATAACTAAGGTTTTTCCTGTTCCAGTAAGCCCATAAATGAATAAGTTAGAAGGCCTCTCTAATCTCAAACAAGGCGCGAGAATAGGAGCAATCTGGCTTATCTGTTTTTCTCTATGAAAAATTGATTCAGGAGTATAATTTGATTGTAGAACAAGCTTATTTTTGAATAGCGTATGCTTGATAAAAGAATTAAAGATATCGTCGACACTGCTTTCAACATGTCCTTCCCTTTTTTTTTCATTACCTCTTGTCATTTTGTTCAAAAATAAATATTACTTATAAATATTGTTGTCCTAAAGAAATCAGATAGGGGGGTCGGTTTCTCATGGAAAAGTAACAACTCTTTGTTTTGACCTCTTCTTCCTATTCATTTTTGTCGAATATAAAATAACATTCAAAAAATAAAATAAAATAAAATAATAAATATATTATAATATAATATATATAATATAATATATAAATATTTATAAATATAAAATAAAAGAAAAAAGAAGAATTCTCTTTATAAACTTTTATCAATTTTCCATAAGAAACAACAGGGGCCCCTGCTATTCGGCTCTTTTTAGGCAAATCTAGAGAATTTCAATTCTTTTTTAGTAATTTTTAACATACTGTAATATACTTCAATTATATCATTTCAATAGAGAAAAGTTTATAAATTAAAAATATCTGACATTTACATTAAATAAAGATACACTAACTAAAAAAAATGGTACTTGAAAAGAGACCTGCAAAAGAAATTGTTGGAAAGCTTGTTGTAACAAAAGAGGGCAAAAAGATTGGTCTAGTAAAAGATATTTCTTTTGAAGCAAGAAGTGGAGAACTTATCCATGTGGTCGTTGCTTCACCAACAGCTTATGGCGCTTCGCTTAACGTTGAAACAAAAGACGGGGGACTTTTAGTTCCTTATTCAGCGATCATGGCAATTGGCGACTTTGTCGTAATCAGCGAAGAAGACATGAGATAAGCATAAATTCTTTCCTTTTAAATTGGTAAGAAAAATGATAATCGGTTTAAACTTTACTAAAGTTCTTGTAGAAAAAAACCCTATTAAGGATAAGCAGAAAGTCAGCAAGATAGGAGCAAAAACCGAAATAACGTCAATAGAAGAAGAGAAAGTTGAAATACCTGACAAAAAAGCCTTTAGGACAAGCTTTTCTTTTTCAATCTCATATGAACCGAATTTAGCTAACCTCTCTCTTGAAGGAAGCCTTCTGTACTTAGATAATTCAGAAAAGATCACAGAAGCACTTGCTTTATGGAAGAAAAAAGAGATAAAACCCGAATTAAGACTAGAACTTCTAAATTATATCTTATCTAAATGTAATGTTAAGGCAATTTCCCTAGAAGATGATTTTAATCTTCCAACACATCTCCCTATGCCTAAATTTCAAATTCAGCAAGAAAAAAAAGATTCTAAAAAATCAGATGATAATTCAGTGAAAACTGATTATGCTGGTTAATTCTTTAAAAACTTACACAATTTTTTAAGTAAGCATATTTTCCTACAGAAAGTATATTCTTCAATCCAGCTCTTAGATCCTGCTGTTCTTTGATTTTAGTTAAAGTAGCACAAAAATCACTTGAACCCTCTAGTTCGGGAATCCTATAGTCTCCCATAGTAAATTCTAGATCATAGCCTCTTCCATCATAGTTGCTTATTATTCCTCCTCCACTAATAAAGAACTTCTCTGGCCTCATTACCCCATTTCCATCAAAAAAAGTCAATAAGATTGCAGCATTGCTTGGAAGTTTCGTGAAATAATTTGATTTCTGGAACAAAGCCTGTAATCTTTGAATATTTAAGTTGATTGGCTCAGGTGCAGGTCGTGGAGGGCATGCTTTTCCAGTACTGATATATGTTCCATTAACACAATTGTGGCTAGTTACTTTACTTCCATCGTAGCATGTTGTAATAATATCTGAAAAGCAAGGGCAGACCTTACCAGTACTGATCAAGGTCCCGTTGATGCATCTGTGAGTTGTGACTATGCTGTTATCTTCACAAGTTGTATTTATGTCCCTAATGCAAGGACATATTTTCCCAGTATTAGAAAGAACACCGTCAATGCATTTTTGTGTTATGATTGTGCTTCCATCCTCGCATGCTAGAGTGACATCTGCAGTGCATGGTGGCGTTTTTGGTTTATTCTTGAATACTTTTTCAAAGAATTTGCTTCCAAATGCTGAAACCCCAACAATAAGCAGAATGATTATGGCCGCAATTACAATCCAATACCAATTTTTTCTTACTTTTTCTTTCCAAACTCTTTTTTCCATTAAACTAATCTTTTTCTTTCTTTTTAATTGTTTTTATTTTCCCTTAAAATGTTCTCTTGCCCGAGAAACTGCTTTTTGAAGATCTGTATCCTCTTCTAGACCATAAACTGACGTCAATTTCATTGTTTTTATTCTTTCTCTTACATATTCGGCATATGTTGGTTCTAATTCTTCAAATCTTTTTACAGAATTTCCATGCGAGACTGGCGTTCCTAAGGCCGGATTAAATGAAAAACCTTTTCTTACAATAAAAGGCCCCTTGATTTTTCTAAATAAGAACTCCTCTAACTCCTCAGGATCAACATCAAACCCATCATAAGTAGTAAACCCATCATAGTGAAAAAGTTGGTTTGCCATTTTTGTATTATATTTTATACAAGCGCTTTCTAATTCATCATCGACCATCTTGAAGAGATCTGTTTTTTTGAAAACTCCGTGTTCTATCATCTCTTTAACTAAAACTCCCATGAAAACATCTTTTGCTCTAGATTGTTTATGCCTGTAAACTCTTTCAAACATCTGTGTTCGTGCTTCAATAAATGCCTTAACTGGCCCACCATCTGAAAAAACAACCATCCCATCAACGATTTCCATAAATTCAAAAGGATCAGGTTCATAAGTAGATATTAATTTGCTAGCAACCCCCGCAGTAAACAATGCATCAAATATAGTGTAGCTCCATCTATCTATATCAATCGAATCTTTGCTGCTGACCAATTGTCCGATTACAGAGTTATCTTTTCCTTTTACAATTCTTGCCAATCTTTTTATATCTATTCCATACTCATGAAGAAATCTTAAAAGATCTGGATTAGATTCAACAACCGATAAAAAACTTTCTTGATCATCTAATCCTAAAAATTTTGAAACAGAATCTGAATAAGGCGTAGAAGCAATGTCATGAGCCATGGCAGCAGTGACAGCAAGATTTCTATCTAGTCCAAATCTTTGTGCAAGATAATCTATTTTTGTGGCAAAAATAAGAGAGTGTTGATACCTATTATTATTTGCCCCAGCCATGTCTAAACATGCCTTTGCAAGCCCTAGTTGTTTAATATGCAGAAGCCTGGAAACACATCTCAAATCTGCAAGTCTCTCATAAATACTTCCTTCCCATTCAATTATCGTTGCAGTAGGCCCTACAAAAACAGGATCCTCAATTTCCTCCATCAATGATTCAAATCTTCCACCACCAAGTGGATTTGGTTTAGCTATTCTTATTTCTAGAAGTCCTTGTTCATTTTTCTGGTTTCCTTGCTGCCCATTATCCATATTTCTCAAGAATAAGTCTAATTTTAAATCTTTCTTATTGTTACTATTTTTAAATTACATAAAAATGAAGAACGCTCAGACCAGGAGTCGAACCTGGATATCCTTGCGGAAAATGGTTTTCGAGACCATCGGAGTACCGTTGTCCCATCTGAGCAACAAAGAAAAAAGAAAACCTAACTTAAATATCTTTCAGCTTTCCAAGCTTTCCGAACCTATATGCCTTGTCTCCCAAGACAAAAATCTCAAAATTTCTTATATCTCTTAAAAAAGGGCTCAATAATTTCTCTTTTTTTATGTCTGAACCTTCAACAAGATTAAAAAAACTAGGCATGACAATCAGTTTTTTGTCTTTATATTTTCCAAGTAAAAAACATTTGTACTTCTCTACCTTAACCGAATCACTTAAAGAAATAGCAGGATGATCATGCCCTATGATCAATGTCTTGATTTTCTTGTCCAGCACATCTAAAATAATCTCATCACCATGCAAAATAGCAATATTTCCCAAAATAAAATAACTTTTGGTTTTCAATCCCCTTTTTTCAACGATTTTATCTAAAATCTTATCATGATTTCCCTTGATAATAACAAGTTCAGCTTTTTCTTTGATCAAATCTATTAATTCCAGGGCATCTTTCCACTCTTGATCAGAAATTCTTGAGAATTCATGCTTTAAGTCACCATTTATGACCACTATATTGGGTTTTAATTCAAGTAATTTCAAGATCTCTTTCTTTATTTCAGTGAACATTCCCCTAGGTATAAGCATTCCAGCATCAATCAATGCATCTTCATATCCAAGATGAAAATCTCCGAAAACCAATGCTTTTTCTTTCTTGAACCATAAGGCCTTCCCCCTGATCTCAATTCCCTTAATAATTTCCATACTAGAATGAATCTCTTGAATATAAAAAATTAATTGAACAGCTCGCTTAGACTTTCACCGACAGCCTCTCTGTAGATTGCTTCAGCCAATAAGTCAGTCATAGAAATGACTTCAACATGCTCTTTGTTCTGTTCAGGAAATGTATTTCCAACAAAAATCTTGTCAACTATCTTCAGTTTTTCAAAACCCTCTGTGAAAATTCCATGTGTAGCATATATGCACACCTTGTTAGCCCCTTGTTTTTTCAGAACATCAGCACATCTGACTAAAGTATTGCCAGAATCGATTATGTCTTCTGCAATGAAAACATTTTTTCCTTGCACATCTCCGACTATCTTGAATTCATCGACTTCTCCTTCCTTTGGCCTATGTTTTGAGCCGATTGCAATCCCGCTTTTAATCCCATATTTATCTAATTTTTTTGCAAAAGCATAAGCAAGTTTTACAGAACCAGCATCTGTTGCAGCTAAAACAAGATTATCTAGCAATTCTGGATGTTTTTCTCTCAAGTAATTCACAACAACAGGAAAGCTTCTCAAATTATCAAGTGGAATATGATAAAATCCCTGTATCTGGTCAGCATGCAGGTCAATTGTCACAACTCTGTCAGCATACATGCTTATGCAATCAGCGATCATCTTCGCTGTCAATGCGACTCTTGATTCATCTTTTCTGTCTTGTCTAGAGTATAATAAACAAGGAGATATGATTGTTATTTCTTCTGCTCCTGCATTTTTCAATGCTTCTAAACTTGCCAATAATTCAAAAAACCAGGCTTCAGGGTGTTTTCCAGAATCATGTAATAAAAAACAATTATGTTTTCTTACATTCTCCTCAATTTTTATCTTTTTCTCTTTATTCCTGAAATTCTTTACATTTATTTTTACAAGTTTGGCAGAAATCTTTTTTTGAAGATAATTAAATATGTCTTGTGCGATCCCCCAGCTTTTGCTTTCAGGGTCTGCCAAAAGAATTATTTGATTATTCATGAATAAATCTAGATTTCTTAGTTTAAAAGTATTTTTATACTAAAAAAATAACTTATTAAATGACTTACTTGCTATTTTTATGTCAGCACGGTATTTTAAGAAGCGCTTATGCAAAAGCAGTTGCAAAAAAATATGCAGAAAAATACAAACTTGACTGGAAAATAGATTTTGGCGGATTATACGATGAAGGCTCTATTGGTCCAGGAATATTGGGGACCTTGCTGACTCAAGCAGCCAGGCGTTCTTTTCTCTATACTCTTATCTCTGTAAATGATAATCAGCTGAATCATGCTGATGTCATCTATGTCATGACAGAAGATATGAGAACTAATCTAATCAGGAGAAATCCAGGCTTATCAGGCAAGATAAGGTGCTTAGGGCTTCCAGATGATCTGTTGACTTCTTTTGTTTTAAATGAAAGTTCAAAAAAGAAAATAAGGAAACCTGTTTTTCATGAACTGAGAAAACTAAGATTAGAAGAAAAAGTCACTTCCCAATCTTCTCCATGACTTTTTCATGCATCCTCTTCAAGAATAAAATCTTATTTTCCATTCTCATCAGATCAGCATATCCTTGCAAGACTAAATTTAAAGAAAAAGGACTAGGATACTCTGTCTGTATTTTATCAATCCTTATTTTTCCATCTTTTACCCACTCCAATACTTGTTCACTTGATTTTAAATCCATGACATCTTCTAGTATTTCCCTTTTAGTCTCTTTAAGAATAGGAAAATCACTTGAAATTTTTCTTACAGCATAATAAAGTACATCTGACTTGACTTGTTGTCTTCCTACTGTCTTGCTAGCCCCCTTATAATTCCTCAATATCATCAAAGCTCTTGTAGCACAATGCCTGAATCTTCTCTTGAAAGTCTCGGTCTTTTCAACAGCCTCTTCTAGTATCTTTTTCAATTCTTTTGGTTTCCCAGCCAATAATTTAAATGCTTTTTCAACTTGCAATGGCTGTACAGAAGCTATAAAAAAACCATTATCTGAAATTCCCATCTCAAGATCAGTTTTATTGCTAGCCACATAAGCAACAGCCCTGCATAATGCATCATTCACCCTTCTGCCATATAGCGAATGGAAAATATAGTATTTTTTCTCCCCATCAACATAAGTCTCTATCAAAATTCTTCTTTCAGTAGGTATTAGACTATAGTAAAATTGCTCGTAATAATAATTATAGATAGCTTCAGCAGAGTTTTCATCACAATAAACATAATCTAGTATGAATCTCTTTATTTCAGACTTGCTTTTCTTTCCCTTGAACTTTTCTTCAAGCAAATATCTGAAATGTTGTATATCTAAAGCCAGATCAAAGCTTAAAGGAAGCATTTCAGAAGCCCATGAAGGAATTGTCGGCGGTCTTTGTACAGAAGCATTGACATAAGCATTCATTCCCCTGGAATATAAAAACTGGTATTTATGCCCGCCTAAAACAAAAACATCTTCTTTTTTCATCCTTTCAAGAAAACTTTCATCAATTTT
>Ga0233421_10001024_pt1 | contig 10577 bp, 9 predicted proteins | sample Watercolumn_Mata_3_FD_182725 | JGI IMG/M metagenome (GOLD analysis project Ga0233421, IMG submission 182725) | Freshwater microbial communities from Lake Matano, South Sulawesi, Indonesia - Watercolumn_Matano_2014_107_MG | ecosystem: Environmental > Aquatic > Freshwater > Lake | place... | reverse complement strand
CCCGGTGCGAATCCGGGATATCTAGATCGAAGGCAACGACTTCTTCACGGATGAGCAGATAGAGATCAAGCTCACCAACCGTCAGAAAGAGTGGTACCGCAAAGGCAACCTCAAAGAGGACGAGTTTGTCAAAGACCTGGACCGCATCGTCGATTTCTACAAGGAGCGCGGCTTCATCGACGCCAAGGTGCTGGACTATGACATGAAGTTCGAACAAGGATGGGCCAGCATCACGATCAGCGTCTCCGAAGGCACGCGCTACTACTTCGGGAATGTGGCCATCGAGGGCGACTCGGTGATGATGGAGGCGGACCTGCGCAAACTCGTCCACTTCCGTTCCGGCGGGCCCTACAACACCAAGCTTGCCCAGTCGACCTTGCAGGATCTGTTCGGAGCGTACTCCGAGGAAGGCTACATCTACGCTCAGGTCACTCCGGTCGAGAACGTACGCTTCGACACCGTTGACATCACCTACGAGATCAACGAGGGCGCGCCGGCGACCATCCGCCTGGTTAGCATCGAAGGCAACGAACAGACCCGTGATAACGTTATCCGCCGCGAAGTCAGTTCGCTGCCCGGCTACACCTTCCGCCGCTCCGAGGTGATGCGCTCGCAACGCGATATCTTCAATCTCGGGTTCTTCGATGACGTCACTGTCGACTACCGCCGCGCCGACACCGCCGGCACAATTGACCTCGTGTACAAGGTGAAGGAGAAGTCATTCTTCGGCACCATCGGTGCAGGTATCACCTACTCGGCGACAGATGGGGTCACCGGCTACGTTGAACTCCAGCAGCCAAACATGTTCGGTCGCGGCCAGAGCGCCAACGTCAAACTCGAACGCGGAAGCAAGAGAACGAACGTCCAGCTCGGTTTCACCGAGCCATGGCTGTTCGACCGGCCGACATCTGCCGGCGCCGATGTCTCGTACTACACCTACACCTATGACTACTACGACAAACAGCAGCTCGGGGGCGGCCTCTCGTTCTCGCGGCCTCTCCCGCTTGACTTCACGCGCGCCTACCTGGCCCTGCGCGTCATCGACGCCTACGTCCCTGCGACGTCAATCAAATCCGGCTACAAGCCGACCGACTCCCTGTTCAGCATCTACGCCGATACGACACACAAGACGGCATTCCGGCCGAGCATAACCTTCACGCGCGACTCGCGCGACTACATCTACAACGCGCTGACCGGTTCGTCCACGACCTACCAGTTCGACCTGTCGGTCGGCGACATCAACTTCAACCGCCACGTCTTCGACATGAGCCAGTATTTCCCGCTGTTCTGGAAGTTCGGCCTCATGGGCCGGACCCGGCTCGGCTATATCACCGGCCTGACGAGCGCTGACAGAATCCCCATCTACGAGCGCTTCACGCCTGGCGGCACCGGCGTGGACGGCGTGCGCGGCTACGGCGAGAACTCAATCGGCCCCAAGTCCTCAGGCTATGTTATCGGCGGCCGGGCCGAAGCCATCTTCTCGCTTGAGTACAAACTCCGTGTATCCCGCCAGCTTTCCTTCCTGGCATTCGCGGATGCGGGCAACGCCTGGAACTCGATCGACCAGTTCAGTCTCTCTGACCTCAAGCGTGGCGCCGGGGTTGGGGTAAGACTGGAAATCCCGATGCTGGGGCTCATCGGATTCGACTTCGGCTACGGATTCGACAAAGAGACCCCGGGCTGGGAGCCCCACTTCCAGGTCGGACGCACCTTCTAACCGCCTCCCACCCTACAGCAACTCCTTCCGTCCCGGCGTCTGGCAGATCCGGCCGGCTACTGAGCCTGGCTGTGCGGACCAGGCATCGTCACCATGGATCTGCCAGCTTCCGTTACATCCGACCGTGCGGGTGCGAGTAGGTTCCCTTGACGAACGGGATGACTATCCGGTTGTAGAAATTCTCGAACAGCTGGTCGCCGTTAACGCCGGAACGCTCCGGGTGAAACTGGACGCCGTACAGCGGCCGGGTGGGATGATGCATCGCCTCGACCGGACAAGAAGACGAGCGGGCCGTGATGTGCCATCCTGCGCGCTCGATCGGCTCAGCCACGACATACTCGCGATGGCTCTCGAGAAACTCCATCTCCGGCCCCATGTTGTGGAATAGCAGCCCCGGTTCAGAAATGACGACGGTCTCGTTTCCTTCTATCAGCTCTCCCCCCAGGACCGGCGTACCGAACGACCGGGCGAAGAGCTGGTGACCGAAGCAGATGCCGAGAGCGGGGAGCTTCAGGTTGCGGACGAATTCCGCCAGCGGCGCCGGCGGCTCTTCGCGCGACAGCAGCCACTGCGACCCGGAGAAGATGACGGCGGAGAAGGTCTCAATGTCGTACGCCGGCTCCAGCACGCCACAGGACACCTCAAATCCGTCGGAAAAGCGCTCGGCCTGGGCCATGTACCCTTTGATCTTCTCCTCGGCCTTGTCGCGATAGCAGTTCACGACCAGTGTCCTCACCAGCCACCTCCGATTCTGCCGCCTTCGTCTGCATCAGGGAAACGACGGATGTATGCGTATGCCTCATGGTGATGGATCGACTCGAAGCTCTCGACCGCGACCTCGTAGCCGGTCACCAACGGCTGCTCATCGAGCCGCTTCGCCACCTTGCGCACCACATCTTCCACAAACGCCGGGTTCTCGAGCGCCCGTGCCGTCAGGTGTTTCTCATCTTCACGTTCCAGCCGCGAATAGACTTCGCTCGAACCGCAGTCCTCGACCAAGTCGATCAGGTCCTCGAGCCAGAGAAACTCCCGGAACTCGACCGCGACTCGAATCTCCGCCCGCTGGTTGTGCGCACCCGTCTCCACCATCTCTTTCGAGCAGGGACAGAGCGTCGCGACCGGCACCGCCACCCCGAGCCGCAGGCGAAACCGCTCCCGCAGCTCGGCTTCGACCCTGCATCGGTAGTCCATCAATCCGCGCGCCTTTGAGACCGGTGCGGCCTTCTCGACAAAGTAGGGAAACTCCATCTCCAGGTGCGCCGAATCGGCCTCGAGTTCCTTGCGCATGTCGCGCAGGATCGCGCCTACCCGGTGAAGGTCAATCTCCCGGTGGTAGCGGCTCAGTATCTCGACGAAACGTCCCATGTACGTGCCCCGGTGCTCTCGGGGAAGATCGACGTACATGCTGATGCGGGCGACCGTATGCTGCTTGCGGTGCGCTTTGTCCAGCAGCACAATCGGGTAGCTTAGATTCTTGACCCCGACTTTGTCGATGGCCGCGCCGCCCGCGCTCTTCTGCCGACGAATGTCTTCCATCCTGCTCCCTAGTCCCTGGTCCCCGGCCCCATAGCCAGTCCTCATACCAGCGCGTGGCCTCGAAAGCTGTAGTGGCTGTCGCGGGAGAGCACCACGTGGTCGAGCAACCGGATACCCAGTATCTTCCCCGCCTCGGTCAGACGGCGAGTGAGGCGGATATCGTCATCGGAGGGCGTCGGGTCACCCGACGGATGGTTGTGGACAACAATGACTCCCGCCGCCCCGGCCCGGATCGCCCGTTCGAAAACCTCACGCGGATGCGCCAACGTCGTGTCGAGACTGCCGACCGAGACCTCGGTATCGCCGATGTGCCGGTTCCGCGAATCGAGGTAGAATGTCAGAAAGCACTCCTTCCGCCAGTCTCTGATGCTCGTACGCGCCCGCCTCGCTACTTCCTTTGGGTCGGAGAGGTCAGCCCGCTCTCTCACGCAGGGCGTATCGTCACTGCGTCGCGCCAGTTCGAAAGCCGCCACGATCTTGGTGGCCTTGGCGCGTTTGATCCCGGGTACTCTCTCGAGCTCATCGATGCTGGCGCGCGCGACGCCGGCCACCGACCCGAACTGCTCCAGCAGCTTGCGTGACAGGCCGAGCACCGGCACTTTGTGGGTTCCGCTGCCGATCAGCACCGCGAGCAGCTCGACCTCGCTCAGGGCCGAAGGACCGAGTCGCTTCAGCCTCTCGCGCGGGCGGTCGTGCTTCGGGCCGAGTGACTCGCCGCGGTCGGGTGGCTGGCTCGCCGGGTTCAAGGGATGGTGAATTCCCACGAGCACCAGCAGTCGTCCGGGTGCTCATCCGGAGGGCAGCAGATACAGCGGGTCTGGATCCTGGGGTCGATCGTTTTGGCGAACCACTCATACTCAACCAGTCCTACCGGCTTGCAGGGGAAAGCGGCCAGTCCTTTCCGCTTCCGTGCCGACTGCACGCGGCAGTCGAGCATCCGGAACACGACCCGCTTCTCAGTCTGCTCGGTCACATCCTGCTTGTTGAGGAAAGCATAGAGGCGCAATGACAGCGCCCGTACCAGCGCGGGAATACCGCCGCCCGGGACGATATGATGCCGCTCCATGATTCGCTTCGCCTCGATAACCGTGAAGGCACGCCAGGCCTCGGTATCGGCCTTGATGGCGGCGTCGAGCCCGTGGGCGCGTTCGACCGCCTGGAACCAGAGCCCGTCGTGCGCCAGCCAGTTCCTGGCCGCATCCTCGAGCAGTCGAATCAGGTCATCACGGCCCAATCCTGCAAGCTGCGGGAAGCTCTCACTCATAGGCTGTGATGATATAGACTCGACCCGGCAAGTCAACCGGCCACAAAGCCAAGGGCGGGCTTGCGCCCGCCCTTCAAGCTTACGCTTGTCTTCTACCAGCGGTTGCCGGAGAAGCCGCCGCTCCGCGGGGAACGACGATCGTTGCCGCGGGGCGGACGCTCGGTGCGCTCGCGCGCCACGTTGACGGTGAGCGGCCGGCCTTCCATCTGGTACGAATTCAGGGCCGCGATCGCCGCGGTCGCTGCATCGGCAGCGGTCATCTCGACGAACGCGAATCCCCGTGACCTGTCCGTGAACTTGTCCTTCACGATGCTGACCGAAGTCACTTCGCCATGCTGACTGAACAGCTCATTGAGCTGCGTCTCGGTTGCGCTGAAGGGAAGGTTCCCTACAAAAATGCGCGTACCCATTATAACGGACCTCCGTATGTTTGCGCTTGAGAATCGTTGAAGGGAGCTACGGGCGGGTCTGGCCTAAACGCAGACTTGGACTCATAGACCTCTGACGTTACACAAGCAATCTCGGGACCTTATTGCTTTGTGTCGGCTACCGGTCCCCCTGGTGACCGACACAGGATTGTAGCAGTATTCGCCCGCAAGTCAAGAAGCAATAGCGCAGAACAAGAAACACCTTGCCAATGCCGCGGAGTCACCCTTCCCCGCTTTCGCTCAGTCAGCCCGCGGCCGGGGTTGGCGGCACGTAGCCGAGGTCCAGTCGTTCGACTCGACCACTGCGAGATACCCGCAGCAGTACGGACTCGCACGGCCCGAACTCAATGGACAGGTCGAATACGTTGGCGCTGCTGCCGAGGTTGAACTTCAGGTCCCGGCGAACCCGCTGGGCCCTTGCCGATTGGCGATACCCCAACGGGTAGGTCAAACCCCGAGAGACCGGATGCCCGAAGAAAAACAGCAGTTCGTCGTCAACCACGCGGCACCAGAAATCGGGAGCATCGCGCCCGGACACCAGGGGTGGCTCCTGGCTCAGGTTGCCGAGGTCGCTGCTCACATTATTGAGTCTGACCAAGGCATCCAACGTCTGCTGATACTCCTTCGCAGCCCGCTTGTCCACGGCCCGGCCCGGCCGCCGCGGGACCTGCTTGAGGCAGACCGGCAGACCCGCCTTTGCCAGGCGCGAGACCTGGTCGAGCCCGTCACTGTCGAGCCACTCGCAGTCGACGTATAGCAGCCCAAACCGCGCTTCACCGACCCAAAGCATGCCATCCTCAAGGTGAGCCTCCTTGAGAAATGGAGTCGACACCCACAGCGGCTGGCGTCCCTGGAGTTCTGCCGGAGGCCTGAGATAGTGCATCTCCCAATGGTACTTGGCGCTGGGTTTCTGCTGCTCCTTCGGCAGTTCACCCTTCATCCACTGGTCCTCGATGGGCATGAGGACGGCGACGTCGGAGTAGGGCCGGCCGAGCTTCATCGCTCCGCAGACTCTCTCCATGTAGGCATTGAACTCCGGCAGCTCTCCTGCCAGCGAACCCTCCGGGCCCACCTGCACGCTCGCATAGAACCTGTTCGGGCTCGTTGCTTGAGCTTGCGCTTGTGCCGCATGTGGCTTGAGGCTTGTGGCTTGCGGCCGATACGGCATCCCGTGCCAGAATACGTGGTTCACGCCGTTGGCGAACAGAGCATCGGCCAGCAGCTTGAGGTCAGCCACATGCTCCTCGCCCTGGTGCGGACCCGGCCCGGGATATGGAACCCAGCCGTAGAGGCACGTGAAGGCCTCGGCGGAAACGACCGTCTTGCCTGTCAGTACTGCGGCCGACGCCGCGAACCGGCTGAACTCGGGGTCGAAGAGAATCGCCTCAGATTCAGGAACATCGGCCGCCGCGTACGCGGCCAGCAGGTCAACCGGTGCGCCATGACACTGGACCCGCGTAAAAGAGCCATGCCCATGGCTGGACTGTCCGACAGAGGCCGCCGAGGCCCACTCGGTGAACGGTTCGTAGAACTCGCGGAGGAGATACTCGGCCACCAGCTTGCGGCAGTCGTAGCGCACGTCGGGGTGCTCATCGAGATTCGGCATGAAGGGCCGGACGTCGTACCCGAACCGCTCCTGGAACCGCTCGCCGAACCCATCCGTCCATAGCCCCTCGGTCTCGACCTCGAATGAGTCGCAGAACAAAGCTGACCTCGAGCCCTTCAGGGCCTCCTTCAGCGCGCGGCCCATAGTGTCGGCGTAGCGGTTGAACGCGCCCCGGTCCAGGTGATTGAGGATCCTCCCCTCCTCGGGTAGTTCCCAGGAACGGCCCAGACGCTGGAGCGAAAGCCCGTCGAAACGTCGAGAAGCGTCCGCGTCAGGAACGAAAGTCCCGCCGAACGGCCACAGGGTACCGAACGTGAAGTCGCAGCCCAGACCCAATGACTCGCAGCAACGCTTGGCGTGCGCGACCTTCCGCGACCACTCCGGACTGAGGAAGTCAGGCCCGCGCTTCTGCCCCGGCAGCGGGTAGATGAAGGCCAGCTCAACCCCGCCGAACCCGTTCGCTTTCATCCATTCAAGCTGTGCCTTGATGTCATCTTCACGAAGTTCGACATTGAACCACCACCACCGCGTCCACGGCCGGGAGTCGGGATAGAGGCAGGAAGGAAGTGTTCTAGTGGTCAAGTGGTCTAGCGGTCCGGTGTCCGGGCTTGAGGCCTGCGGCCTGTGGCTCCCCGTGCTTGCGCTTGAGCTTGGGCTTGTGCCGTCCATTCTCGAGCTTGCGGCTTGAGGCTTGCGGCTTCAGGCGCCCGGCGCTTGAGCCTGGGCTTGTGCTTCAAGCGTTCATTCCCGGCCACTCAGCACCTCGGACTCATACCGCCTGACGTCAACCATCCAATCCTGTTCCGAAGGAACGCCTGCTCGCAGGCAGTAGTAGTCCCAAACTGCCCCTAGCGGCATCGTCCTCGCCTGTTCGAGCAAAGCCAGCCTTTCAGTCTGGTCCAGCTCACGCAGCCGTGCCGTGGGTTCGAGCAGCGCTGCGAGCAGCGCCTTGAGCGTAGCCCGCGCTCCGATGACCCAGGCCGCGACCCGGTTCATCCCGGCATCGAAGTAGTCGAGGGCGAAGTGAACTCGGTTGAGTGTCCCGGTGCGCACGACCTCGCACATCAACTCGCGCAGAGCGTCGTCGGCTACCACGACGTGATCCGAGTCCCAGCGGACGCCACGACTCACATGCAGTAGTAGTTCGCCGGTGAACTGCAGGATGGCCGACACCTTGTCTGCAACCGACTCGGTTGGATGAAAGTGGCCTGTGTCGAGGCAAAGCAGCAACCCGCGGCTCAGCGCGTAGCCCATGTAGAACTCGTGCGAACCGACAACGAACGTCTCGCTGCCTATGCCCCAGAGCTTGCTCTCGACCGAGTCCTTCATCTCGGTCAGCGGGTAGGATCTCGCGAACGCGTCATCGAGTGACTTGCGGAGCGCGCTCCTGCGCTCCCAGCGGTCGATGACTGCGTCCTTGGCGCCGTCAGGAATCCACAGGTTGTGGATGCAGGGACTTCCCAGCTCGCGACCGAGGAATGCGCCGACGTCGCGACTGCGCCGGACATGCTCTATCCAGAACCGACGGACACTCTCGTCACTGCTGCTCAGAGTGAACCCGGAAGCGGCCTTGGGGTGCGCGAAAAGGGTGGCGTTGAAGTCCAGGCCGAGCGCGCGCTCCCGCGCCCATTCGAGCCAGCCGAGGTAGTGCTCCGGGGTGATTGCATCCCGGTCGATCCCTGCGGAGAACTCACCGTACATCGCATGCAGGTTCACTCGATGCCGACCCGGAATCAGTGAAAATGCCTTGTCCAGGTCCTGCCGCAGCTCATCGACGTTGCGAGCGCGTCCCGGATAGGTCCCGGTCACGGCCAATCCGGAACCAGCGAGCGTCGTCCGGTTGGGCTCGAACCCGGTCACGTCGTCGCCCTGCCAGCAGTGTAGCGAAAGCGGCACGCGGCCCAGATTCTCCATCGCCGTCTCGACGTCTACACCTATGCCCTGGTACTGCTCCTTCGCCCGGTCGAAAGCCTGCTCCAATCTGCTGTCATTCATGGCGTCTACCTCACAATACCGCAGAACCGTTTGTACGCAGCATCCCATTCCTTCGACGGCCTCGGCCGAAACCGCCTGACCGCAGACGATTCACGCCCGACCGCACGAATCTCCTCCAACGATGAAACAAGGCCGGCCGCCATTGCCTGCACCATGATGTTGCCGACGGACGTGGCCTCAGCCGGTCCGGCGTACACCGGGAGTCCGAGTGCGTCGGCCGTCATCTGGCACAGAAGCCAGTTGCGGGCTCCGCCGCCGACAATGTGAACACGGTCCAATCTCCGGCCGGTGACCTGCTCCAGTTCATCCCGGACCCGCCGGTACTTCAGAGCCAGCCCTTCGAGAATCGCCCGCACCTGGCCCGCCCGGGTGCGCGGGGCCCGCTGCCCGGTGCCCCGGCAGAACTCGACCAGGGCCGTGCCCATATCTTCGGGAGCGCGCAAGCAGTCTGCATCGGGGTCGAGCACCACGCTGAACGGCTGCGCCTCTGCCGCCTCCTTCACGAGCGCACCGTATTCGGCTGGCTCACCCCACGACCGGACAAGTTGCTGCAGCAACCAGAAGCCGGTCACATTCTTCAGGAAGCGGAAACGGCCGCCGACCCCGCCCTCGTTGGTGAAGTTGCAGCGCAGCGCTGCGCTCGTAGTGATGGGCTTCTCGATTTCCACTCCGACAAGCGACCATGTGCCGGCGCTGATGAACATCCATCCATCGCCTTCGGCGGGAACTGCGGCAACTGCTGCCGCCGTGTCGTGGCTGGCAGTGGCCACAACCCGAGTGCGCTTGAGGCCCACGTCCGATGCCACCGAAGGCACAAGCGGCCCCAAATCGGTTCCGGGCTGCACAATGTCCTGCATCAAGCCCTTTGACAGCCCCAAGGCTTCCAGCAGCTCCCCGGCCCAGCCCTTCTTCGATGGATCGTAGAGCTGCGACGTGGTGGCAATCGTGAACTCGGCGGCCTTTCGGCCGGTCAGGAGGTAGTTGAACAGGTCAGGCATGAACATGAGGTCAATCGCCACGTTCAGCAGCGGCGAACGGTCGCGTCTCATTGAGTGGAGCTGGTACAGCGTGTTGATTGGCAGGAACTGGACCCCCGTCAACTCATAGACGCGGCGCTTGGGTACGAGCTTGTGGAACCGCGCCATGGCACCGGCAGTCCGTTTGTCCCGATAGGAGTAGGGTAATCCGAGGAGCGTACCATCGCGAGCAAGTAGACCGAAGTCTACTCCCCACGTATCGACACCGACGCTCGTTGGCCCCTCCCCTGTACAAGCTCGCATGCCGGCTTTGATCTCACTGAGAAGGTGCCAGACGTCCCAGAACAAGTGGCCGTTCAGTTCGAGCATCCGGTTCGGGAACCGGCTCACTTCGTGGACGCTCAGTCTGCCACCGTCCAGATCTCCCAGCATCGCCCGACCGGACTCTGCCCCAAGGTCGAAAGCGAGGAACCGCCGCGGTCGCCTCATGGCTCAGACCCGAGTCTGCGCGGCGCGCCTGAACTCGGGAGCCAAGGCGGGATAGAGCGCACGGTAGCGCCCGTAAGCTTCGGTGTACGCGTTGGCGTTCACACCTGGCTGAGTGCTGCCTGTTTCATGCACGGTTCTCTCGCACGCCTCGGCAGCGCTCGGGTAGACGCCGGTGCCCACTCCGGCCAGAAGGGCCGCGCCATACGCGGCGCCCTGCGTCACGTTGACTTCGACGATCTCCGTACCGAACACGTCGGCCATCATCTGCCGCCAGAACGCGGAGCGCGCACCGCCGCCGGACACGCGCACCCGCGAGCAGCTCTGACCGAGGTTGCAGAGCAGGTCCAGGCACTCGCGCAACGAGAACGTCACGCCTTCAAGCACTGCCCGCGCCATATGTGCCTTCGTGTGTCGTAGTGACAGACCGAAGAAGACGCCGCGCGCATTCGGGTCTGCGTGAGGCGTCCTCTCGCCTGTCAGGTACGGCAGGAACAACAGACCGTCTGACCCCGGCGGCGCCGTTGCGGCCAGCTCGGTTATGATGTCATAGACGTCGCGGCCGGTC
>Ga0233421_10001023_pt1 | contig 10578 bp, 12 predicted proteins | sample Watercolumn_Mata_3_FD_182725 | JGI IMG/M metagenome (GOLD analysis project Ga0233421, IMG submission 182725) | Freshwater microbial communities from Lake Matano, South Sulawesi, Indonesia - Watercolumn_Matano_2014_107_MG | ecosystem: Environmental > Aquatic > Freshwater > Lake | place... | reverse complement strand
TTTAGTTTTTGTAGCTGAAAACAGAAGTTATTATTAGGAATTCTTAATCCTAGAGAGTCTGTTGGAGAGACCCAAGATAAAAATTTAGTATCTTTCTTTTTTAGAATGATTGTATATGCTCCTGGAAGATATTTCTTTAAATCTAAATCATTATCAATAATTAGATGCTCTTCTATCCAGTCAAAAGATGGGGCTATAACTGAAAAAGGCTTGCTGTCTCTTCCTTTAATTTCTCTTATTTTTTCTACTGCCTGCTGATTGCTAGCATCACAGCCAATTCCATATAAAGTATCTGTAGGATAGATGAAAATACCTCCTGCTAGAATTTTCTTTTTTATTGCTTCTGTTAAATCCTTGGTCATAAGACTTAAATATCTAGGGAGTTTAAGAAGTTTATGATTAAAGTACTGCTAGAAATTCTAATCCTGCTTTTAGCAATTCCAATAGCATATCTTCTTGCTTATTTGTGCAAGGATGAGCTGAAAATACTGAGATTTTGGTTTAGAGTGCTAGCCTTGGTTTGTATATTTATCTTTGTTGTTTTGCTAGTTGTTGCCAAGGAAAATACTGCAGCGATTTTATCTATATTATTTATAATTATTGTAAGTCTAGTTAACTTAAAGTTGAGTCATAATAAAAAATTCCTTGGAAGATATAAATGACAATACTAGCTACTTTAGCAATTTTATTTGGAACTCTTGGAGCCTTAGGAAATGTTCCGCAGGCAATTAAGATTTTCAGAAGAAAATCTGCTAAAGATATCTCGATTATTTCTTATGCAATATTTATGACTGGGTGCTTAATATGGACTCTATACGGAATTGAGATAAAAAATTTTGCGCTAATAATTTCTAATGGGCTTGCTATATGTATTCAAGCTTGTGTAGTTATAGGCTGGTTTAAATACGGAAGAGAGAAGAGAAAGAAATAATCAGCAATCTCTTAATTTCTCTAGTGCTGACTGATGAGCGATTTGAAGATACTGGAATGTGTCTAAAATGTCTTGCTTGCTGACTAGAGGCATTAATTCATCATAGGTATTTATGTTTTCTCTCTCTAGATTTCTTGTTTTATTGCAAGCTTCGTCTGTAGAATCAAATTTTGCAATTTTTTTATACCAGCTATCTGTTGGAATCTGTAAGCTATATCGAGTAAATAAGGATTTCAAAACTTCTGGATAGTCATCTTGAGATTGGATTAAAGTCTAAAAAGGCTCTATTTTTCCAAAAGTATCAATTGTTTTCCAATATGTTTCTTTTGTTCTGTACTCTCGATCTAAAACTATTTGCAGGGCCTGAATTTCTCTAGAAGTCAGTTTAGAATTGTTAAAAATCTGATTCGGATTATTGTCCTTATTTCCCATATTTAAAATAAGATAAGTTACAACTAGTAAAACTATAATCAGAAGAAAAGCTACAATTGCTTCATTTCTGTTTATCCCTTTCATTAAAAGGCAAGGTATATCCCCTATAAATTAGTTTCGAAACCCTTAAAAAGCAGACAATTATGATGATTTTATGTTTTATTTGATAGGATTAGGATTAAATGTTGATTCTATGACTAGAGAGTCTGAAAAAATTCTGAAAAAGTGCAGCAAGATTTATCTTGAGAATTATACTATTGATTTTCCTTATGATCTAGAAAAGCTAAAGGAGATTACAGGAAAAGTTGTAGAGCTTGGCAGAGATAAGGTTGAAAGCGAGGAAGTAGTGCTAGAAGCTAAGAATAAAGATGTTGCTCTTCTTGTTTATGGCTCTCCTTTAATAGCTACAACCCATATCTCTTTGATATTAAGAGCTGAAAAAGAGAAAATTCCTGTAAAAGTGATACATAATGCTTCTATTTTTGACTCCATATCTGAAACAGGCTTGCAATCATATAAGTTTGGTAAGATTGCAAGCATGCCTAGCTGGAAGGATAAAGGAAAAACACTAAGTTTTGTTGATTTAATTAAAGGCAATATGCAGATAGATGCGCACTCTTTAATTTTAGTTGATATGGGATTGTATCTTCCTCAAGCTTTAGATGAGCTGGAAGAAGCATTAAAAGAGAAAAAACTTGCTCATCTCCTAAATAAGAAGCTTCTTGTCTGCTCGCAGCTAGGATACAAGGGAAGAATAGTCTATGGAAAGATAGATGAGTTGAGAAAACTTAATTTAAAGCTTCCTATCTGCTTTATTATTCCTGGAAAAATGCACTTCTTAGAAGAAGAAGCATTAAGAAGATTTGAGGTTTGATTTTTTATTTCTTAAAAACCATCATCTTGCCGAGAGAAAGTGGAAAGGGGAGATTAAAGGGCATGCTTCTTGAATAGACTAGAGGAAGATTGACATATTTTTTTATCTTGCTTGGCGAAAATGAGTTAACATGATCTGGGACTTTTATAGGTCTTCTTCCTAGAAAAAATCTAGAGACAGTCCAGAGAACTTCATTAGGAAAAGTTATGATTAGCAGGCCATTAGCCTTTAAAATTCTCTTGAATTCTTTTAACACAAGCTTAAAGTCAATTATATGCTCAAGAACTTCTGTGCAGATAACAACATCAAAAAAAGCAGGAGGATATTTTGTTGCATATAAGTCTCCCAGCTGGATAAAAGCAGCAGGGCATCTCTGCTTAGCAGAGCTGACTGCTGGCTCAACAATATCAATGCCGTAATATCCTGCACTCGATTCCTGATGAGAAAGTTTTTCTATTAGATGACCTTCACCACAGCCGGCATCTAGAATTCTTTTGTTTCTCATTCTATTTTTCAAAAATCTTACAATAGAATCTAGTCTGTTATTATGAACAAAGTTTACAAGAGGGTTCTTAGAAGAATAAAGCTCTTCCATGTGATCCTTTGGCATAAATAAGTGCTCATTGTGGGGCATGCTTATAACTCAAAGAGCAGCTTTAAATATTTATGTATCAATAAGAATAAAAAGCAGGAATAGTTTAATTCAGAATGTATAATCTAAGCAAAAAAGAGGAAAAAATCCTGAGTAAGCTAGATAATGAGAAGAAGATTCAGGATTTTTTAAATAATCTTAAAATAAATTTCGAAGAGAATGGAGAAACTTGCATGTCTCCAAGAAGAGTTCTAAGAGAAGGCAAGGCACATTGTATAGAGGCGGCATTTCTGGCTTACTTATGCTTTAAAATTCATAATAGAAAATCGTGGCTTGTTGATTTAACTGCTACAAAGGAAGATTTTGATCATGTTATTTGTGTTTTTAAGAAAAATGGAAAATATGGGGCTGTTTCAAAATCAAATCACGCCTGCCACAGATATAGAGAGCCGATCTATAGAGATATTAGGGAACTTGTTATGAGCATATTTCATGAATATATAGATAAAAAAGGAAGAAAAACACTGAGAAGCTTTTCTGTTCCAATTTTATTAGATAAATTTGATTATCTTAACTGGCAGACAACAGAAAATGATTTGTGGGAGATTGCAGAACATCTTGCTGAAATAAAACACTTTAATATTTTAAATAAAAAGCAGGTGAGAAATTTGAGATTAGCTGATAAGATTGAGATAAAAGCTGGAAATCTGACTGAGTATTAAACTAACAAAAATAAATTACTCCTAGAAAGTTTTGTGTTGTAATTTTATAGTGCAATAGTATTTAAGCTGGATTATGATAGAAAATATATTTTGTTCTATAGATTTGCTTTTAAAATAAATTATTTTTAAAATGAAACAAAATAAAAAATAAATAGGGAGTGACAAAAAAATGGTGGTAGAAAGAATAGACTTCTATGCAGGCATGATAATATCTGGCTTGTGTGGAGGAGTTGGCTCGGCTCTGGGTGCCTATCTTGTAAATAGAGGCATAATAAAGCATGTAGAGAGGCTTGAAGAAAGGATGAAGAAGAAGGACAACAATCAGAAGCAGCTTCACAAGTTCGCCAAATTATAATAAGGCAAGCCTTAAAAAGCCTGGATTCTTATGCTAATTAATGACTGGGAATAGCGATGCTTTAATAGGGGACATGGTTATCTCAGCCATTGCTTTATTTTCTATTATTATAATTATAATTTAAGCAAGCTCTAAACTAGAGTTTGCAGGACATTCTTATGAGTTTAGATACAAAATTACCTGCTGCGGAACAAAAATATCAGTCAGAACTAAGGAGATTCAGGGAACTTTATAATACTGGAAGCAGAAGTTCTGCTAGAACTCTTGCAAAAGAGCTTTATGAAAAGTATGGAAGAAGAGCAGGAGAAGATGAACCATTAATATTAACATCTATCAGAATAGGAGGATTTTGAATAGATTTTTAAATCTGAAAAAGCAACTAATAAACATGTATAATTTCAAGGAAACAGAGGAAGCAGTGTTAAAGCTCTGGAAAGACAAGAAGATTTATGAGAAAAGCAAAAAGAAGAATGAAAAAGGCAAGAATTTCTATCTGATGGATGGTCCGCCATATGCAACAGGACATATTCATATGGGCACAGCACTAAATAAAGTATTGAAAGATATAGCTATGAGAAGCCAGAGATTACAAGGAAAGAATGTTTTTGACAGAGCAGGGTATGATACTCATGGGGTGCCAATAGAATTTCAGATAGAAAAGGAGATTGGAAGCAAGAGCAAGCAGGATATTGAGAAATTTGGAATAAAAAAGTTTATAGAAAAATGCAAGGAATTTGCAACAAGGCATATAGGCGAGATGAACTCTGAGTTTGAAAATTTAGGAGTTTGGATGAACTTTAATGATCCTTATCTAACTTTGTCTAATGAATATGTTGAAGCAATCTGGGACACATTTAAAGTTGCTGAGAAAAAGGGACTTCTATATCTGGGAAAGTATTCTGTGCATATATGTCCTAGATGTGAGACAGCTGTTTCTTATAATGAGATTGAATATGCAAAGCAGGAAGATACTTCTGTTTATGTTAAATTCCCATTAAAAGATAAGAAAGTTTATCTTATAATCTGGACAACAACTCCCTGGACTCTGCCTGCAAATACAGGAGTTATGGTTCATCCTGATTTTGTATATCAAGAAATAGAATTGTCAAATGGAGAACACTGGATTATAGCAAAAGAGCTTGTGTCAAAAATTATGGCTGATCTTGGACTTGGCTATAGTGTTAAACAAGAGTATAAAGGAAAAGAGATGGAAGGCTGGAGATATGATAATCCTCTTGCAAAATATATGAATCTTAAGCTAAAAGATGCTTACAGAGTTGTGCTTTCTGGAAGATATGTTAATCTAGAAGATGGAACAGGCTTGGTACATACAGCTCCAGGACATGGAAGAGAAGATTATGAAGTTGGAAAGGAAGCTGGCTTAGATATAGTTGCTCCGGTAAGTCTCTCGGGAATGCTTACAGAAGAAACAGGAAAATATTCTGGAAAAAAGGCAAGAGTTGTTGATGAAGAGATAATTGCAGATTTAGAAAAAGATAATGCTCTTGTTTATAAGTTAAAGTATTCTCACGATTATCCTTTATGCTGGAGATGCAAAACTCCTCTATTAATGATAGCACAGCCACAATGGTTTTTCAAAATTTCTAAAATACAAAAAAAGCTTCTTGAAGAAAATGAAAAAACAGCCTGGACTCCTGGCTGGATGAAGCAGAGGATGAAGGCCTGGCTTGAAGGAATAGGAGACTGGCCTGTCTCAAGAAAGAGGTATTGGGGAACTCCTCTTCCAATATGGACTTGCGATAAATGCAAGGAGAAAATTGTGATTGGAAGCATAAAAGAGCTAGAAAAACTATCTGGAAAAAAGGTAAAAGAAGTTCATAAGCCAGAGATTGATGAGATAACAATAAAATGTAAGTGTTCTGGATTGATGAAAAGAGTTCCAGATGTCCTAGATGTCTGGTTTGACTCTGGAGTTTCAAGCTGGGCTGCTCTAAACTTTCCTTCTGAAGAAAAAGATTTTAAGAAATTCTGGCCTGCAGACATTAATATCGAGGGCAAGGATCAGTTTAGGGGATGGTGGAATTCTCAGATGATTCTTTCTGAAATAAGATTTGAGAAGAAGCCATTCAAGAATATTTGTGTTCACGGAATGATTTTAGATTTAGGAAAGAGAAAGATGAGCAAGAGTCTAGGCAATATTATAACTCCGCAAGAAATTATTGAGAAATTTGGAAGAGATTATATGAGATATTATTTTGCAAAGGTAAGCAAGGGAGAAGATTTTGCTTTTGACGAGAAAGAATTTTTGTCTATTGAAAATATTTTTAGAGTTTTACTGAATATAAGCAGTTTTGTCTCTCAACTAGAAAGAAAAAAGAGCTTGCCAGCTGTAGAAGATAAGTGGATTTTGTCAAAATATAACTCTTTTGTAGAAAATGTTATTAATAATTATGATAAATATAGATATCCTGATGTAATTGAAGAAGTTGAAAAATTTCTTGTCTCTGATTTGTCGAGAACTTACATACAGATGACAAGAGAGAGAAGTGATGAGATCTATCCTGTTATGGAAGAGATTAAGAAAGGATTTTTAAAATTAATAGCTCCGATTTGCCCATTTATTTCTGAAAAAATCTGGCAGGAGATGAGGAAAGAAGACATTGTTGAAGAAGAAAGCATTCATTTGACTAGCTTGCCGAAAGCAGATAGCAAGAAGATTAATAAAAAGTTGGAGGAAGAATTTGATTCTGCATTAAAAGTGATAGAACTTGGATTAAGAGAAAGAGATAATCAGAAAATAGGATTAAAGTGGCCATTAGGCAGGGCAGAAATTAAGATAAAAGGAGAAATTTCAAAAGAGCTGCAAGAAGTTATTGCCAGACAGCTTAATGTTAAGAAGCTTGAATTCAAAAAAGCAGATGAAATTGGGATTTTGCTAGATACAAAGATGACTCCTGAATTAGAGGCAGAGGGATTTGCAAGAGAAATTTCTAGAGGAATCCAGTCTGAAAGAAAAAAGGCAGGATTAATCAAGAAGGATTTGATAGATTTAGAAATTGTGGCTGAGAAAAACCTTTTAGATAAGATAAAAAGCCAGAAAAATTTTATAAAAGAGAGAGTTAATGCAAAAAGCATTTTATTCTCGGAAAAAGCTTCAAAGAGCTATAAAAGCAGTGGAAAGATGTCAATTAAAGATATACAAATTGAAATATATTTCAGCAAGTTATAATTAAATCAAAAAGAGCAGTAGTAAAAAAAGTCTTCATTAAGCAAGGGCAACTTGAAGAAAGGTTTATATACCTCTGCTTCGTGACAATAATAATTATTTAATTTAAAATGATTGTAAAAGAAGAGTTTTTATCAAGGTTGCGAAAAATCTTTGATTTGAATCTCTATGAGGTGAGGGTTTGGGCTGCACTACTTTCGAGAGGAGTTAGTACAGCTGGAGAATTATCTTCTATCAGTGATGTTCCGAGATCAAGAACTTATGATATTCTAGAAAGTTTAGAGAAAAAAGGATTTATTGTTATGAAACTTGGAAAGCCAATCAAGTTTGTTGCTTTGAAACCAGAAGAAGTTATAGAAAGAGTAAAAAAGAATCTTGTAAGAGATGCTTCTGAAAAAAGCAAGAGATTAGAGCAATTAAAAGGAGATGAAGTTTTAGGAGAGTTGAATAATTTATTTATTGCCGGAGTCAAATATGTTGAGCCTACAGATTTATCTGGAAGCCTAAGAGGCAGGCAAAATATGTATAATCATCTTGATATGATGATTAGAGAAGCAGAAAAGACAGTAACTATTGTAACAACAGCAGAAGGATTAAATAGAAAGTTAGAAGCTCTGATGCCAAGTTTTGAAAAAGCTAAGAAGAGAGGGGTTGAAATAAAGATTGCTGCTCCGATTACTCCTGAAAATTCAAAAGTTGCAAAAGAGTTAAGCAGAGTTGCAGAAGTTAGAAGTATGGATAAGCTCAGAGCAAGATTCTCAATTGTTGATTCAGAGCAAGTTATGTTTATGCTTTTAGATGACAAGGATATTCATCCTAATTATGATGTGGGTGTTTGGATAAATACTCCTTTTTTTGCACAGGCTTTAGAGCAGATGTTTGATATTGCCTGGAGAAGCTTTAAACAAATAAGGAAGTAATTTTATATTAATTCTCCTAAGAAGTGATTTTGTGTTATTCCTGTTATTTTTATCTTTACTAGCTTGCCAAGAATATTTTTATTGCTTTTTATTAAGACTAGTCTGTATGCAGGAGTTCTTGCCAGATAGTTATTATTAAAAGAATCATAGACTAAAGATAAGCTCTCTTGATTAAGAAGGAGCTTATTTTTTTCCCGAATATAATCCCAATAAATTTTCATTAGCAAGTCAGCTCGTTCTTTTGCTGTTTTCTTATCTAGTTGTTTTAGTTTAAAGGCAGAAGTTCCACTCATAGGCCAGAACTTGCTTACATTAAGCACTTCTGGCTGAATTTTTTCTATTAATTTTAAAGATTCTTGAAAATCCTGCTCTGTCTCAGTTGGATATGCGGCAATTATATCTGTTGCAATAGTTATATTTGGGATTTCTTGCTTGAATTTATCAATTATAGGCAAGAAATCTTCTATTTTATATTTTCTATTCATCTCCTTCAAAATTTTATTACTTGCTGACTGCAGAGGAAGGTGAAGAAACTTGTATATCTTCTCACTTTTGTATATTTCTACCAGCTCATCTAATATTGGAAGAACATTATTGGGATTCATCATGCCAAGCCTGATTCTAAAGTTTCCTTCAAGATTTATTATCTTTTGCAAGAATCCTATTAATTGGGATTTTCATTTATCTAAGCCATAAGCAGCATTATCTTGACTTGTGAGCCAGATTTCTTTACATCCTGATTCTAAATCTTTCTTGATGTTGGCTAGAATCTTTTCTTCTGGATAGCTGAATAAAGAGCCTTTTGCAAGTTTTGTTATACAATATGAGCAATTGCCAAGACAGCCTTCTAAAATCTGGGTTATGCCTATCTTTTTTACTTCATTTACCTTGGCTAGATTCAGCTTTACTTCATTATTGCTGATAAAAAAATCTTTTTCTTCATAGCTATTTTCTGCTATCTTTCTAATAAGCTTCAGAATTGACTTGATATTATTAGATGGAAGAAGATAGATATTTTTCTTTCTTAGATTTTCTTTTCTTACAGAAGGCATGCATCCGGTGATAATAAGAGGCTTGCTTAATTTTGACAGCTCTTTAATCCTAGCTTCTATCTTTTTCTCTGTTGGCTCTTTTACAATACAGCTGTTAATAATTAGCAAGTCTGCGATTTTTGGATTTGAAGTTAAATCCAAGCCAGACTGCCTTATTAGTCCTTTTATTATCTCGCTGTTGTTGAGATTTGCAGAGCATCCATAAGTCTCTAGGTAGACAAATTTTGGAATCATAAAACTAGAGAGAAGATAAGATATTTAAATGCTATTTACTTGCATAAGAGATGAAAAAAGGCTGGGTTTTCCTAGGAGTATTAGGAGTTGTTTTAACTATTTTTATTCTAAATACTGGAGAGGCTGTACCTTCTTTAAGCTACGGGTGTAACATTACCGCTGATATTACTTCTATTAATCAGACAGGTATTACCTTAAGGATTGTTTATGTAGCTAGTGATGAGTATTGCGAAAATTCATATCCTATTGAATCTGAAAGAATCTATCATAATCCAACATATTCGCGAACCTATGACCCTTCTGATGCTATAAATGTTTCTGCAGGACAGACAATAAATACGACTATAGATGTGAGGGGAGATGAGAATTCTAATGGGTATATGTTGCTTCTCATAAAAATAATTGATGATTCATGGGGTGGGCCGGTAAAGTATGGAAGATGCGGTGATGGAAAATGTAATTATGGGGAAAATACCCCCTCATACCCTTACTATTGCCCGCAAGATTGCCCAAATATAACAATTTGTGATGGGGTGAATCAAAGCGGAGAGGCGTGTTGCATAAAAATAGCGGTCTTTGAAGAAGATAAAAGTAGATGTGCACTAGAACCTCAATATTCTTCTGGCTGCCTTGTAGGATTCAGTCTAAGGTGTGGCAATTGCAACCAGACAAATAACAGCTGTTGCATATCAAATCTTTTTAATCAGAGTAATTGTACCAAAAGTTATAATATCAACCGCAAAGAAAATGATACTTACTGGAATTGCGTATCAGGAGTAGAGTGTAGGGAGGGAAAAAATACTGAAAATAGAACAGTCAAGATTATGCCAGATACAGCATCCCAGACTGCTATAGCGAGATTGGGATTAAAAGTCTGCAATGAGAGCAATAACTGCACAATAATTTTAAAAGATACAGGAATAAGAAATGCAACAACAAATGAGACTAAGATAAAATATGTGATTACAGCTTTGAAAGACAGGAAATTTCTTTGGTGGCACTGGAAAAAGCTTGTAAAAGCAGAGATTGATGCAGATACAGGAGAAGTTATTTAGAGAAGATAAGATATTTAAAGTTAATTTTTGTCTATATTTTTAGGAGGTTTAATATGAAAAAATTATATATTTTGATGGGAATTCTTTTCTTAGTTGTGGCTTTTGCAATGTTTGTACATGCTGAGGGCAATGTAACTTATTGCGAAGATTCTCCGTGCACAAATTGTGCATGCAAAGATGGGACAAGAGAAATACTGCCTTGTCCAAATCTTCCAAATACCGGA
>Ga0233421_10001020_pt1 | contig 10605 bp, 8 predicted proteins | sample Watercolumn_Mata_3_FD_182725 | JGI IMG/M metagenome (GOLD analysis project Ga0233421, IMG submission 182725) | Freshwater microbial communities from Lake Matano, South Sulawesi, Indonesia - Watercolumn_Matano_2014_107_MG | ecosystem: Environmental > Aquatic > Freshwater > Lake | place... | reverse complement strand
TTGGCGACCTGCACGAACGCCAAAATTGCGTGGTCGAAAATCTCGTATCTGGGTGCGGAGACTGCACCCCTACTTGTGTTGATGTTTGCGCTCGAGTACACGCGCCGCCCGCTTCATCGGCACGGTTTTGCGCTCTTGGCGATTGTGCCGCTCGCGACGCTTGTGCTCGTGTTCACGAACGAGTGGCACGGCTTGGTCTGGAATCGCATCGAGCCGATTCCGAGCGATCTCGAAATTCTGAATTACGGACACGGCGCGTGGTTTTGGATCAACGCGGCGTACTCGTACGCCGTCATTGTCGGCGCGCTGTTTGTGTTAGCGAGCGCGTCATTGCACGCGCAGCACGCGTACCGGCAGCAGGCGTTCGCGCTGCTCACCAGCATCGTCATTCCCTTCGCGTTCAACGCGATCTACATTTTCGGGTGGAGTCCGGTCGAGGGGCTGGATTTGTCACCGCTGGCGTTTATCCTGTGCGGTCTGCTGATCGCGTTTGGCATCTTTCGCCTGCGTCTGCTCGATCTCGTGCCGGTGGCGCGCGACGCGCTCTTTGAAGCGTTGAGTGAGGGTGTGATTGTATTGGATGCGCAAGATCGTGTTGTAGATATTAACCCCGCCGCGCGCGAGATATTGGGTGTGCGCTCGGTGGCAATCGGCGACCATCTCGCGAGTCTGTCTCTGAACGGACTGGTTAGCCCGCGCCAAGCCCAGCCAACCGCGTTTCATCCTCAGGAAATCCAAATCGCGGACCGCTGGCTCGACGTGCGCGCCGCGCCGTTCTTCTCGCCGCGCGGTGCGACCTCCGGGCGGCTGGTCGTGCTGCGCGATATCACAGAGCGCAAGCAGCGGGAAGCTGCATTGGAGGAAATGGCGATCCTGCGCGAACGTCAGCGCCTCGCGCGCGATTTGCACGATTCGGTCACGCAATCGCTGAACAGTTTGGTGCTCACGGCGTACACCGCGACGACTCGGCTCAAGCGGCGCAAGTACGACCGCCTGGACGCGCTGATCGAGCAGTTGAGCCAAGATGCGCGCCAAGCGTTGAAAGAGATGCGGCTGCTCCTGTATGATTTACGGCTCGCGCCGACAGAGCAAACCAACTTGGCGGACGCGTTGGCGCTGCGTCTCGAGGCGGTCGAAAAGCGCGCGGGCATCGACGCGCAATTTAGCGCGGAGAATGTTCCGCTGCTTGCGGCGAGGGTCGAACATGAGTTGTACTTGTTCGCAACGGAAGTGCTGAACAATTCGCTCAAGCACGCGAACGCGACGCAGGTCAGCGCGACTTTGCGCGCCGAAGGGGGCGAATTGAGATTGGACATTAGGGATAACGGTAAGGGGTTTGATCCGGGCGCAGTGCGCGCGGGTGGAATGGGCTTGGCTAATCTAAAGACGCGCGCAGAAAGAATCGGCGGACAGTTGACAATTGACTCTGTGCCCGAAAAAGGGACAAGTGTGCGACTCACGCTTCCGCTGGGTTCTGTCAAATTCCCCGAATTCCTGGGAGGGGCGCCATGACCACCCCAATTCGCGTCTTGATTGCGGACGATCATCCCTTGATGCGTAACGCGCTGAGCGCGCTGATCGAGGACGAAGCGGATCTAAAACTGGTTGGCGCGGCGACGAATGGAGGCGAAGCGGTAAAGCAAGCAGGCGCGCTCAAGCCCGACGTGACGGTGCTCGATCTGATGATGCCGGACACAAGCGGCATCGACGCGCTCTGCGAAATTCGCGCGCGCGATCCCGACGCGCACGTCCTCGTCCTGACGAGTTCGACCGACGATGCGATGGTGCTCTCTGCGATTCACGCGGGCGCGCTCGGCTATCTCATCAAGGATGCGCCGCCGCCCGAGGTGTTGAAGGCGATCCGCGAAGTCGGACGCGGTAATTCGTACTTGCCCCCATCGGTCGCGCTGAAACTCGCGCAGAGCGTTCGCCGGGCACGCGAGCAAGCGCCGATCGAACCGCTGACTGAGCGCGAACTCGACGTGCTGAAACTGATCGGGCAGGGCGCGTCGAACAAAGAAATCGCGGAGACACTCGTGCTGACCGAAGGAACGGTTCGCACGCATGTCCACAATATTCTGGGCAAACTCGGTTTGCGGCACCGCACCCAAGCGGTGTTGTACGCAGTGCGCGAGGGAATGGTAAAGCAGTAGACAGTCAACGGTCAACAGGCGACAGTAGCCGCGTGCAGGTGTTTCCGCGGACAAGAAAAGATCAGCGTTCGTCCGCGTTCTTCCGCGTCCAAATTGGTTTGACGATGGCGCGATTGCTCTACGCGTTTCGTTGAGAAGAAATTCTGCCATTCGATAGATGATTTCACCTCCGAGATGTGGTATTCTGTTGCCAGGAAGAACAAGCAGATTGACCGACTGATGACTAAGATTCGCCAGCCGGTCCATTTGGAGGCAAAATGTTTACCAACAAGATCAAACAAATGACCTGGATGGTCGTGATCCTGCTCGCCGGGGCGGTGGTTTTGACTCCCCGCGCAGCGGATGCCGCAGCTTACCCGTATGCGCAGCGGATCAACTTTGCGCCCGGCGCCACCTCAGCCACAGTATACGGGTATCTACCCGTGAATGGGGTGAACCAGTGGGTGATGCGCATCTTCGGCGGGCAAACTCTCACTGTGCAACTTTCCACAATGTACGGCAGCGCCGCGTTCGATGTCGTCGGCGCGAACGGAGTGCTCGTGGGCAATGGCACAACGTACTGGCGCGGCATGGTTCCGCAAACCCAAGACTATTACGTCACGGTCCGCGCATACAATCACACCGCACCGCACTATGCGCTGACGGTGACTGCGCCGCCAACTCCCGCTCCGGTACCAGTACCGCAGCGCCGGGATGTCAATGGAACCTGGGATTCGCCAAACCACATCGTCGAATTGAATCAGGCGATCGGGTGCCTGAATGCAGAATGCCCAGTCACCGGACGCTTGATTCACATCATCAGCGGTTCGCCCGAGATCGTGAGCATCAGTGGCACCGCCAATTCGATCAGCGGAACGGTTTCGTTCCACACGGAGTTGGCAGGCGGACAGCGCTTCAACGGCACGGTCAGCGCGAACAGCCGAACGCTCTCTGGCACATTGAGCGGAGCCGGGTGGATCACCTTCGCACGGCGGTAAACGCAGAACAGGTCGGTAGTTGCGCTAGACACCCCAGGTGTGATAAACTTGGGGTGTCTGACGCGTGAAAAGCCCGGAATCAATGAGGGGGAACAATTCAGTGGGTTTGCGAAAATTGAAAGGAGCAAGCGCAATGAAATTAATCCTGCTTTTCATCTGCGGCGCGTTGCTTTTCGTCGCGCTTGCGACGAGTGGCTGCTTGCCAACGCCTGCACCAGCACCTCCGGTCGTCACCGTCATCTATCCGACACCGGTCGCGCCCACCCAACCACCGCCGCCCACCCTTGTGCCATCACCTGCGCCGACGATTGATCCGCGTCCGCAGCCGACGCCGGTGCCGCAGCGGATCACATTTCCCCCCGGCGGAGTGACTGCGTCGGTGACCGGCAAACTTGCGGCGAACACAAGCGATCGCTGGGTGTTGCGCGTCCTCGCTGGGCAAACGCTCAGCGCGAACCTGGTTCCGGCGAACGGCAAAGCGCGCTTGATTATCTGGGGCGCGGACGGCACCGTGCTGATCTCCGACCACGCCGACGCGATGCAGTGGAATGGGCGCATCCCCATCGCACAAGACTATATCATCAGCGTTAATTCGTACGATGACACTTCGCCGAGTTACACTTTGCAGATCACTGTCCCGCCGCTCGCGCAGCCGACTGCGCCGCCCGCGCCTGCCGCGAAACGGATTACCTTCGCGCCCGGCGGAATCAGCGCGACGGTGAGCGGCGTGACGCAAGCAGTTAGCGTGGATCACTGGATCATTGCCGCGCAAGCCGGACAGACGATGACGGTCTATCTCATCGTACCGCCAGGCGGTAAAGCCGCGCTTGTGATCTACGGCGCGGATGGCACGGTGTTGATTTCGGACCACGCCAGTGCGATGAATTGGAGCGGCGTTCTGCCCAAGTCGCAGGACTATCGCATTGACGTGAAACCAGAAACCGGTGCGGTCAGTTACACGCTGACCGTGACAATTCCGCCGCGCTAGTTGATTGGCGGGTTACAGTTGGGTGGTTGGCTAGTTTGATCGTTGGGTAGCGCAACTACCCAACCGACAAATAAACTTCAGGGAGGAAAAATGGCTACCTTATCTCGTTCGTGGAATCTGGTGAAAGCCGCGTGGAGCGTTTTACAGGATGACAAAGAACTCGTCGTTTTCCCCATCGCCTCCGCAATCGCGTTGATTCTGGTGACATTGGCGTTCGCCGTGCCGGGTTTCTTTCTCTATGCGGCGGGCGGCAACGAGGTGCTGGGCTATGGGCTCCTCTTCGTGTTCTATCTCGTCCAGTACACTGTCATCACCTTTGCGAATGCCGCGCTCGTCGGCGCGGCGATGATGCGCCTGCGCGGTCAGAATCCCACGCTGAGCGATGGGGTGCAGATCGCGTTCAGTCACTTTGGCGCGATTGTTGGCTACGCGTTGATCGCCGCGACCGTCGGCATGATCTTGCAGGCGCTCTCCGAACGCGGCACCCTCGGCAACATCGTTCGCTCGATTCTGGGAACGGCATGGAGTCTCATCACTTACCTCGTCGTGCCGGTGCTCGTCGTCGAGAATGTCGGACCGATCGAAGCGGTCAAGCGGAGCGCGCTGTACTTGCGCCGCACCTGGGGCGAGCAAGTTGTCGGCGGCGCGGGAATGGGTTTGGTGTTCTTCCTGCTTTTTCTGCTTGTGACGGCGCTTGCAGTCGCGGGTGTCGTTCTCGGCGTCACGCTGAATGTGCCGGTGCTCATCATCGCGTTCGTCGGGCTGGGCGTGCTTGCCTATCTCGTGCTTGCGCTCCTCAGTTCGACGCTCGGAGGTATCTACTCGGCGGCGGTCTATCGCTATGCGGCGGAGGGCAGAACGAGCAAGCAATTCGCGCCGGAGTTGATTCAGAACGCGTTCCGCGTCAAATAGCGCGTCTTTGGCGTTTGGGCGAAGCATTTTTCGAAACTCTACAAGATGCTTCGCCCATCCTGCGCGCGCCGCGGCGGATTTTGACATTCCTGCCATTTGGAGTTATGTTTCACGTTGCCAGAACGGGCAGATCCGCGCTGTCGGTTTTGGCATGGGTGAAACGATGAAACTAACTCTGGTTGGATTTGCGGTCGTATTTTGCGCGGCAGTTTCCGTCACGTTCCTCGCTTCCGCCGCGCAAGCGGGCACGCCCACCGGTAACAGCCCCCTTGACGCGTTGATGGTGCCGACTGATTGGCAGACCATCTCCCCAGGTGCCTCGCTCTGGTTCTACTTTGATTACTATATGGATACCTCGAGCCCGGGATTCGGTCGCGGGTTTAGCCCCCGGCTGGGTTCGAGCGGCGGAGCGAAGGTCAATGTGACGGTGGATGCAAATGGTTTCAGCGCCATCCAATTCGCCGTTTACACACCTGGGCTGGCGCAGGATTGGCTGCGTGAGCCAACGACGCCGCCCATCGGACGCGGCACACCCTGGCGGAATACGTCGACCGGCGAGGTCGCGCGCGATTTGTATTGGTCGGGCGCGTTCAACACGGCGGGACGGTATTTGGTTCGCGTCACGAACAACGCCCCAATCGCGCTTCCTTTTCGGTTGACGGTGACCGGCGACACGATCACCCTCTATCCCACGCCAACCGTCACGCCTACGCCGACGATTCCGTTTGCAGTGACGCGTGTGCCTGCTGGAGCGATTACAGGCAGAATCGTTTTTCAGCAAGCGACCGGCGGCGTTATCTACGCCGTAAACGGCGATGGTTCAACCCTCACCGTCATCTCCTCCGGGCTCGATCCTGCGTGGTCGCCGGACGGAAAACAGATCGCGTTTGCGCGGTGGGACACCGTGTATCCGGGTCTCTATGTCGCGAATGCCGATGGCACGGGGGAGTGTCTGGTCTATGGCGCGCCGCGCATTCGCGCGCCGCGCTGGAGTCCCGATGGCAGGTTCATCGCGTTCACGCAAGACAAACCCAGCACGGATGGCAAGCCCTTGTGGAAACTCGGCGTGGTTGAACTGACGCACGTCAAGCCCGGCACAACAGAGATCGCGCCGCCCAAACTCACCGAGCCGCAATGCTCTCGGCTTTGCTTTGTTCCGAGTTGGAGCAGCGATGGAAAAGCGCTGGCATACACCGATCCGGGGGAAGGCATTATGGTGACCAACGTCATCAGCGGCTCGGCGTCTTTCATCCTTGCTCCTTCGGGAACCTATTTCGACACCGGGGCGAATATGCCGCGCCCGATTCTGCACCTGCCGGTAATTCAGTCCTCTTCGTGGAGTCCGGACGGCAAACGTATCGTCTACTCACAACAGGCGCACGACCGCTGGGAACTGAATCTGGTCAATGCCGACGGCAGCAATCCAATCGGCATGACAGGTCCTGACCCAATCTTGTACACCTTCTTCAAGGTGGTCGTCCACAATGTCGCGCCAGTCTGGTCGCCGGACAGCAAAGAGGTTTTGTTTCTGTCGGATCGCAACGCAAAATGGGAGTTCTTCGTCGTGAATGGAGATGGCACCAATCTGCGGCAAGTGCTGAAGAGCGTGACTGACATGGTGAACCTGCGTTTTGACTTTAACAACGAGCGCATGATGGATTGGACGAAATAGATTTTTCCCCTATTGCCAATTTTGGAATTTGTAGTATAATCTTATGTAGCCGATAGTTACATCAATTTGCAAGGAGGTCTCGATGAAGAGGGTATACTGGTTTATCGCAATGGTGGCGGCACTGCTGATCGTCGCCAGCGGGACCAGCGTTGCACCAGTCTCCGCGCAGGTCGCGCAAGGGGCGAATGCGTGGTTGGGCTATTACTTCAACAACATGTACCTGCAGGGCAGCCCCGTCTTTACGCGCGACGATCCCTACATTGATTTCAATTGGGGCGCCGGTGGTCCCGGCGGCGGCGTCCCCGGCATAAATTTTTCCGTACGCTGGCTGCGCTGGCTCTATATGGATCGCTCTGGCGATTGGACCTTTTTGACAATCACCGACGATGGCGTGCGTCTGTGGGTGGACAATCAACTGGTGATTGACGCGTGGTACGACCAACCGGCGACACAGCACGCGGCGACGCGGAATCTGAGCCAAGGGTACCATCTCGTTCAGATGGAATACTATCAACACCTGGTCAACGCCGAAGCGCATTTCCAGTTCTATTACAGCGTCACGCCGCCATCGCCGCAGCCACAGCCCGGACCTCAGCCATTCGATCTCGTGATTGACACGCGCAGCCCCTACTTTAGCAGGGGAGGGGATGTGACGGGATGGTTCCCATTTGCAAATGGCTACTACGGCACTGCGTTCTGGACGTACAACAACGCGTACACGCAGTATCGCTACAACTGGGCGCGCTGGCACCTGCCCCCGACGCACCCGTGCAATTATGAAGTCTCGGTGTATATCCCCCATCGCGTCGCGACGACGCGCAACGCCAGGTATTGGATCGCGCATAATGGCAGGTACGATGCGCGCCGGGTCAATCAAGCCGTGTACACGAACCAATGGGTTTCGCTCGGCACATTCGATTTTCGCGGCAGCGGCGGGGAGTACGTCTCCCTCTCAGACGTGACCGGCGAGCGATTTCTTTCGACCATTGTCGTAGTTGACTCGGTGAATTTTTCGCCGCGTTGTATGATCTGGTGACGTCCCAAGTCAGAAGTAATCCAGACCTGACAGGTCAAAAGCCTGTCAGGTCTTTTGTTGCCAATTCTCGACTTGTCCAATATACTTGCTGTAGGGCAAATTTCAGATCTGCCCCACATCTTCAGGAGAGCCATCCATGCAGCGCCACATTTCTTGGTATGACTATCTCAGCATCAATATCTATTACGTTGGACTTTCGATTTTGTCGAACACGATGGCGCCGCTTGTCATTCCGCTGCTCGTCGAGCAATTCGTCGGGGAAGCGCAAAAGGCGGCGTACTATGGCACCATTCGTTTGTGGGGATTGATGGTCGCGCTTCTCGCGCAGGCGTTTTGGGGGCTCTTGTCCGATCGGAGTACCGCGCGCTGGGGGCGCCGCCGACCGTTCATCCTCGGCGGAACACTTGCCGATCTGGTTTTCATCGCGGCGATTGGATTTTCCGCTGGATTGCGTGGATTGACGGGATTTTGGTTTTTGTTCGTGATGTACTTGCTTCTCCAGGTCACGACGAACGCCGCGCAAGCCGCGCAGCAAGGTCTCATTCCCGATCTCGTGCCAGAAAATCAGCGTGGACGGGTTTCCGCGATCAAAGCCGTATTGGAAGTGCCGCTGCCCTTGATTGTTATCTCCTTCAGTATCGGACGACTAATTGGCGCAGGATATATGTGGGGGGGCATTCTCGTCATGGTTGCGGTGCTGGTCTTGAGCATGCTCGCTGCGCTGTTCGTTCGCGAAGAGCGCTTGCGAGAGACGCTCCCTGCGCTGGACTGGACACCGTTCGCGCGGCTGGTCCTGATGACCGCGCTCTTTGCGATCATCATCCTGAGTCTCGGCGAAGCAATCAAATTCATCGGCGCACTCGTCGTCGGAGTCAAAGATTTCGCGGCGCTGTTCATTACGTTCGGCGCGGCGGGCTTTCTCGCGATGGCAGTTGCCGTCGCGCTGGGGGTGTGGCTCAGTGTCAACCTCAGTATTGGCGCGGCGGCGCGGGCGACTCCCTCCTTCACGTGGTGGATCGTGAACCGGCTGGCGTTTCTGGCTGGCGCGGTCAATCTTTCGACATTCACGGTGTACTTTTTGCAGGGACGCCTCGGACTCGTGCGCGAGCAAGCCGCGGGACCCGCCGCCAATTTGCTTCTCGTCATTGGTGTGCTTATTTTGATCTTCGCGCTCGCCAGCGGCTGGCTGGCGGATCGCTTTGGGCATAAACGAATCGTCGCGATTGCAGGCATGGTCGGCGCGCTGGGCGTGGCAATCGCCGTCGCCGTTCCAGATCTCAACGTGATTGCCATCGGCGCGGCGTTCATCGGCGCGGCGACCGGAATGTTTTACACCGCAAATTGGGCGCTCGGCACTTCGCTCGTACCGAAAGCGGAAGCGGGACGCTATCTTGGCATTTCAAATCTCGCGGGGGCAGGCGCAGGCGCGGTCGGCGCGTACATCGGCGGACCGATCGCCGATTTTTTCACGGTGAATGTTCCCAGCGTCCCAGGTCTGGGTTACGTTTTGCTCTTTGCGATTTACGGCGTGATGTTTTTGTTTTCGGTCGTCGCGCTGACGCGCGTCAAGTAGACGAAAATCGAAATCGGGTGTATCCTTCTACCAGGGAGTATCGTCTCGTAGGGAGAGGGCAGAATGCCACCGCCAGAGTCCGCTAACGCGCCGGGCGCACCGTCGTTTTTCGAAGAGTACTACGACCGGATTTACCGCTACGGCTTGGGAATGGTGCATGATTCTACGGAGGAGGAGTGTCCGGATGCCGATCGAACTCTTAAACACAAAGCTCTACATTCCCCCGGTTCGTCTCGACCTTGTACCGCGTCCACGCCTTTTCAGCCAGCTTGGTCCAACGGCGACAAATCGGCTGATCCTCATCTCAGCGCCGGCTGGCTATGGCAAGACCACTCTCATCAGTAGCTGGCTCCAGGGAAATTCGATCGCAGCCACTTGGCTATCCCTTGATGAGAGCGATAATGACCCGATTCGGTTCCTCCAGTACTTGATCAAAGCGCTACAGCAAATTATCCCCACCCTTGACGTTGAATTGCCTAGTATGCTTCAAGGTGTGCCATCGGATTCGACGATGAATCTCCTACTAAATGCGCTGGCACAACAGGCGAGTCCCTTCGTTCTCGGCCTGGATGATTTTCACGTCATCCAATCCCAGCCCGTCCTGGACATGATTACGGTTCTAGTCGAACGGATGCCACCCCAGATGCGGCTGATCCTCCTTTCCCGGACAGACCCGCCGTTGCCACTCGCTCGCTGGCGCGCGCGCCATCAAATGGTTGAAATCCGAGCTAGCCAACTGCGTCTATCGAAGGATGAGATTGATTGTTTTTTAAGGACGACGATGCAGTTGGGACTATCCGATGATGATCTGGGCGCGCTCGAAGCGCGGACAGAAGGGTGGATCGCTGGTTTGCAATTGGCGGGCCTTTCAATGCAGAGTCACCCCGATGTTCACGCTTTTGTCACGGCGTTTACTGGCAGCCAACATTACATCATGGATTATTTGGTCGAAGAAGTACTCAAACGACAACCCGAGCCGGTGCGCACCTTCTTGCTTGAGACGTCTGTTCTCGATCGCCTTTGCGGTTCACTTTGCGAGGCAGTCATCGGAGACACAACGAAACTCACCGACGGGCAGGCAATGCTGCAAGAATTGGAACAGCGCAATTTATTTCTCATTCCTCTCGACGGCGAACGACGCTGGTACCGCTATACTCCTCACGGGCACTAATTGCGGTTTTGGTTTGACACTTTTGTAGGGTCTGGTATGATGGTGAACATGACCACACGAATCCAATTCACGCCTGAAATCATTGACGCCTTGAACTACGAAAGCTACCATCATCCCGTTCCG
>Ga0233421_10001019_pt1 | contig 10609 bp, 11 predicted proteins | sample Watercolumn_Mata_3_FD_182725 | JGI IMG/M metagenome (GOLD analysis project Ga0233421, IMG submission 182725) | Freshwater microbial communities from Lake Matano, South Sulawesi, Indonesia - Watercolumn_Matano_2014_107_MG | ecosystem: Environmental > Aquatic > Freshwater > Lake | place... | reverse complement strand
GTGCAGAAATATACGGAAAAATGCGAGCGAAGCCCCGCCACAGGCGGGGCGAGCGAGCCAACAAACTGCCCGCAAAATTCGCAATGTTTAGATTGGTCGGGGTGAGAGGATTTGAACCTCCGGCCTCGTCGTCCCGAACGACGCGCGCTAGCCAGCTGCGCCACACCCCGATATAAGATTTATTATATTATAGCGCATTTAGGTAAATCTGTGAAGTGTTTGTTGCGGTTGACAATACGTAAAAAATATGGTTCATTAAATACAGCTCTTCAAAACGGAGAACGACAATGTGGCGCGACTTTGCGGTTTCGCTCCGGAATAACAAAGCAAGCTGGCTGGGTATCGGAATTATCTTTTTGAATTTAGCAGATGCTTTCTTCACTATTTATATTCTGGAATCATTTTCGGCTTCCGGTTCGTGGGAAGTCAATCCTTTCGCCGCCGCGCTTTTAACCAGGCCGTATCTTTTTTTGACTGTGAAATTAGTCATCCCGCTGCTTTTTGTGGTTTATTTTGAATCGCAAAGAAGCAGGTATCCTCTAAAAACAAAAATAATTTACGGAATCATCTTTGCAATATATTCGCTTTTGGTTCTGTATCAACTGGCCGGAATATATGTTCTCCACGCATTAAAAAACACCCCCGCTTGAGGGTGTTTTTAAATTAAGAGCGTTGAATAATAAGGATCCTTCACTTCATTCAGGATGAGACTGTTGAATTGTTCAACAGTCTCAAATTTAAAAAATCAGCCGCATTTAGAATAGCCACATACCGGACAAAGCATGCAGCTTTCTTTGAAAGCCAAAATTCCGCCGCATTCCGGGCATTCCGGCGCATGGCCGATATCGGCGATTGAGGCGCGCTTGGCCGGCGCCTCCGCAACCACATAATCGCGTTCCGGAATTTTGATTCCGGCGATTTCCGCCGCGGCCAACGGTTCAACTGACGCGCCCTGCAGAGATTCGGGGCGCATCTCCGCTCCTAATTTACCGTCATTAAATTCCAAATTAAGTTTCGCCTGCGGTTTCTGAATATGCTCAAGCATTACGTGAGCAATCGCGTCGGGAATAGAAAGAATCTGTCCATACTTGCCCCACGATGGCATGGGCCCGCGGATGCCTTTTATTTGATCAATGATCGTTTCCGCTGGGATACTGCTTCGAAGCCCCAAAGAAATAAGTCGACAGATCGCCTCGGATTTCGCGGCAAAAAATCCGCCGGTTTTTCCAATTGTCGCGAAAACTTCAAACGGTTTTCCCTCCTCATCATTATTCACCGTCACAAACAATGTGCCATAACCGGTTTTCACTTTATATGTGCTCCCCGATGTGACATCGGGACGCGGTTTGGGCACAAAAACATAAGGCGGCGGCAAAGGCGCTTCTTCTTGTTTTGTTTCCGTGACGATTTCGGCAGGCGGCGCTTTTTTTTCTTCTTTTGATTTCAAAACCGCGTCGTCACGCGAACCATCTCTAAAGTATGTCACGCCTTTACAGCCAAGATCGTACGCCAGCATATAAAGATCCTTAACTTGCGTGGCAGTATGCGTTTCGGGCGCGTTTATGGTTTTGGAAATGCTGGAGTCAACGTATTTTTGAATTATGGCTTGCATCCGTATATGCTCTTCGGGCGAAAGTTGTTTGGCGGTCACAAAATATTCCGGCAATTTTTCATTCGGATACTTGGTTTTAAATTCTTCATACAAAAGATGATACACCTCGTGTTCGCCCAAACGGTCTTTTCGCGTCAAAACAAAATCATATATCGGCTCGATGCCGGAAGAGGCCTCAGCTAAAATGCCGGTGGTGCCGGTCGGCGCCTGCGTCAAAAGAACCGCGTTTCTGATTCCGTAAATTCTGATCGCTTCCCGCAAATTTTCCGGCAAATGTTTGATGAATTGTCCGTCCAGATATTTTTCAACTTCAAATCGCGGAAACGCGCCTTTTTCTTTGGCGATCTCCACGGAAGCCACGTAAGCTTCGTCGCGGATAAATTTATAAAGATTTTCGCAAAAATCCAGCGCCTCGCGGTTTCCGTAACGGATCTTCATTTTTATCAAAAGATCAGCAAGTCCCATTGTTCCGAGCCCCACTCGCCTGGTCTGCATTTGAGCGGTGCGATTTTCTTCAAAAATATACTGTGTGGCTTCAATCACATTGTCCAAAAACCGAATTGCCGTCCGGACTGTCTCGCGCAATGCTAAATAGTCAACACGGCCGTCGCGCTCGAATTTCGCAAGATTCACCGCGCCCAAATTGCACACCCCCCACGCGCTGAGGCCCTGTTCCCCGCATGGATTGACGCAAATAATTTTTTCATAATACCAAGTATTTGACTGCTGATTATAACGGTCAATAAAAACCACGCCCGGCTCGCCGGAACTCCATGCCGATTCGCAAATTTTATCCCACAGCTCCCGCGCTTTTAAAGTTCTGTAAACTTTTCCGCCCCATTTGAGTTCCCAATCGCGGTCTTCTTTAACCGCCTCCATCAGGGCGTCCGAAACACAAACAGAAAGATTGGCGTTAGTAATGAGTCCCATTGTGCGTTTGACGGTGATAAAATCTTCAATATCCGGATGATCGTCATTTAGCATCAGCATCAAGGCGCCGCGACGCGAACCGCCCTGGATAATAAGACCGGTCGCGTAAGAATAAAGTCCGCCAAACGAAACCGAACCGGAAGCCGTGCCATTGACGCCGCGGACATAGCTTCCCTTCGGCCGAAGCGTTGAAAGATTTACGCCTACTCCCCCGCCCCGCGACATAATTTCAACCATTAATTTTACGTTATCCAAAATTCCGCCGCGGCTGTCTTCAGGAGAAGGAATTACGAAACAATTATAAAAAGTAAGCTGCGCGCCGGTGCCGGCGCCGGACAAAATTCGTCCCCCGGGGACAAACTTAAAATCTTGAAGCGCGCTGTAAAATTTTTCTTCCCAAATGGCGCGCGCTTCATCGGTTTTTTCTTTTTCGGCAATCGCGCGGGCGACGCGGCTCCACATTTCTTCCGGCGCGCGTTCAGTTTGCTTGCCCTCGCCATCTTTTAGGGCATAGCGGTCATTAAAAACTTTTAAAGAAAGGCCTTGAAGCTCTGGCATATATGTTGAATTGTTTAATTGTTTAATTGAAGTAATACGCGTAAAAAACGCGAGTTTATTGGGTGTGGGGATAAAAAAAGAATAGAAATCGGGGTCAATTTCCATTCTTACACGAATTTATGCCAATCCGTTTTAAAACGGAAGACACAAAATACCCCTCTTGTTCATATTATACCACAAATAAATTTTTCTCTTGTGGATAAAATATATTTTTTGCTATTTACCGCTCAATTTTTTTTCTTGACAGATTTTTTACACTGTTAAATTGTTACATTGCTGACGAAGTTAAAAAAACAATTTGAATTTAGCAATGCAATAATTAAAACAACCGTAAATTGCTTGCTAATTTTTGGGGAATTTTTGGAAGGACTATCGGAATTCGGCGCTTTTCTCCGCTCCATTTATCGTGAAAAAAAACTTCCGACTTATCACGCGCGTATTCATATAAATCTTTGGTGACGCGAACATCCTGCAGACAATATTCTTTTAATTTTTCAAGCTCTTTGTCGGCCCAAAATTTTACCGCGTCAAGCCCGCTGCCGGTTTTTCCGATTCCAAGCGTCGCCTGCGCCAAATCATCAAGCTTGATTCTGAATCCGATAATTCTTTCGATTTCCTCCAAAAGATCGAGTGTGGGAAATTTATCAAAACTACAGCCATAATATCTTGCCATCACCGGATAATCGAAATATTTTAGATTAAAACCAATAATCCTTTCAGCCGATTCCAAAATTGGCCACAACTCTTTCAAATCTTCTTCCCAAAATCCGCGGTAGCCGCCATTTTCATAATCAAAAATACCGATAAACGAAATGTCTAATTTGGCCGGATCGCGCGAGCCGACGTCAAAAAAGGTATTCTTTGTCTCAATATCTAAAATAATTTCTTTTGGCATACCAACAATTTAACATAATAATAAACCCCGACGCAAGATCGGGGTTTATCCCACACCCTTTTGGGTGCGGGATTATTTTTCTCCGTTTCTTTTTTGCCGCCAAAGAGCTGTCTGGTTTTTCTGCACCGTAAAAATTATTTTATCATTTGGGACAATTTCGCCGTAAACTATCGCGGCTACGAGCGGATAGATAATCAGTTCAGAAAGCCGTTCCGGCTCGACGTATCGGATAACGCCGTCTTTGGTTCGAAGCTCTTTATCGAGCTTGGTCAAAAAATACCCGTCATAGCTGATTTGAAGCGGAACGCGCTCTTCTATCCGATACATCTCGCGCGTCGAAAATATTTTAGCGATTCCGTCAAGCTGAACATCCAAAATCGGCTGGCTCGCGTCTCCGGGCTTAGGATCCTTTTCGCTTTCGGCTTTTTCTTTGGAAAGCGCCTGAAAAGTGTTCCGCGCGATCGCTTTCAGCGCTTCAAATTGAGTTTCTTGATCAGGCGAAAACGCTTTGAGCAAAGCCGCGGCTTTGCTCAAAAAATCAATTCTTACCGGATAATGTTCGCGTTCTCCCAGAAAAGCGGCAAGATAAAGCGGCGCGCGCTGATCGTGGCGCGTCCAAAATTTTTGAACGATTTCTATCGCATCCAAATAACTGCGACCGCCAAAAAGGATCTTCCAATTTTCGTGCCTTCTGAGGTTTAAAACGTGCCTCGTGGCATGCCACTCCTGCAATTGCCGGCAAACCTCGCATGGCTTTAGATTTTCAAAAAGACGGTGCCAGGCGTCATGCTGCCGAACGCGCACTTTCCGTTTTTGATTAACACGAGCGTTGCTGCCGCCGCGGCTTCTCGGAATATAGTGATGAGTATTGCGTCGGCGTTTTTGCGGCACGGATTTTTCCTCCCGACTTGTAATGAACTTTTAAAATTATTACGGCTTCACGAACAATTTTTTGCTTGCTTCCCAAAATTCAGAATTATTATGCGCCTCTTTCAGCCAATACCACCATTCAATACCCCAAAGATAGATCTCTTTAAAACCGGTGCGACGCGCAAATTCGATATTATCATAAAAACGGCTGATGTTCATCGATTTATATTGCTCCTCAAGCGGCAAAAGTTTGATTGAGCTTGGCGCCCACGGCTCAACTTGAAGTTCGGTCACAATCACGTCAGAAACTAAATATTTTATCAAGTTTGCCCGCTCGCGATAAAACGCCGGAAAAACCGGATAAAATAAATAACCAAAAAGCTTATTCCAGGATACGCGATACATACTGATGCCTAGAATATCGGCAAACGAGGCGGTAGAGATCCAGGTCGAAAGTTCGCCGCTATCAGTAATAACGACTGGACGGTTATCTAAAGATTTAACGAGCGCGATTTCCTGCTTTACGAAGTCGCGGCTGATTTTTTCGCAGCCCTTTTCGCCAAACGGAAAAAACGGTTCATTTTCAATCTGCCAATATTTTACCGATGAGTATGATTTATAACGATTAACCACTTTGGCAAGATATTGAAGTATGGCGCGATCAAGCTCTTTTTTATTTAAATTTTTCGCCCACTCCGGAACATGGCACTCTGGCCAGCGCGGAAGCTTTTTACCAACCGCCAAAATAACAAAGGTGCCGCGCTTTTTCGCTTCCATAAGCTGCCAGTCCAAATCGTCAAAATTAAATTTTCCGCGGCTTGGCTCAATCTCTTCCCAATACGCCGGAATACGCAAGGCGCGAACATTCAAATCATCCAAAATATTTGTATAAACTTTTTTCCAATCTAAACCAAAATATCTCGCATACGAAGCGCTCCAACTTACTCCCCAGACAATCGGCTTGCCGTCAACTGACGCATTTTTTCTCGCGACCCAAAACAAAAAGCCGATGGAAAAAATAACAACAGCGGCAAGAATCAAATACATAATTTTTATCTTAGTGCGCATTTCATTGAGTCATTAAAATCAGCCCTAGAAGAATCGTGAAAATTCCGACCAACTGAATAAACGAAAGATGTTCCTTAAAAAATATGGCGCCACAAACCGCAACGACCAAAAATACCACGCCGGTTATAATCGGATAAGCAACCGAAATTTTTTGTCTGGCTAAAAGCAAAACAAGACTTGGCATCGCTACGGCAAAAGACAGGGTTCCTAGAAAAAACCACTTATTTAAAATAAGTTTTGACACCAAAGAAATCGACATCTGTTCTAACGCGATTGTCTTTGAAAGAATTTTATAAAAATAATTGCCGAGGATGTTGGTAAAAATTACGATAAAATATAAAATAATTGCGGTCATAAATGAAAAATTTAATCTAATCTGGAAAAGAGCGGCGCTATCTTTTTTATTGTACCACCCTCGCGGAGCAAACCCCAGATTTTTAATTTTTCCGCCTTTTCTTTTTTTGAAGACTCAAGAGCGCCGAGCGCGTCCAAAATTTTATCCGAAGTCTCGGGCATAAACGGCAGGAGAAGAAGACCGATGTGACGCAAACTTTCGAGCAGGGTGTAAATTACGCGTGCTAACCGGCCGGAATCAGTTTTTGCAAGCGTCCACGGCTGCTCGGCATCGATAAATTTATTTAGACAGTCAATCAAATCCCAAATATCTTTAAGAGCCGCGTAGGGCTTAACTTCCGACATGTTAATATCATACGATAGCCATGTCGACGCGATATTGCCTTCGCACTTTTCAGGAATTTTTCCGTTGAAGTATTTTTCGGTCATCGCGAGCACCCGGTTTACAAGATTTCCAAGGCCGTTCGCGAGTTCGCTCGCGTATCTTTCTTTGAGACGCAGAGCGGAAAAATCGCCGTCTTCGCCGAGCGTGATTTCGCGGAGCAGAAAATACTGAAGAACGTCATTTCCGTATTTTTGAGCAAATTCCACCGGATCGACAATATTTCCTAAACTCTTGGAAATCTTTATTCCGTCAATTGTAAAAAACCCGTGGGCAAATATCTTTTTTGGCAGAGGGAGTTTGGCGGACAAAAGCATCGCCGGCCAAAGGGCGCAATGAAACTTAATAATATCTTTGCCAACAAGATGCAAATCCGCCGGCCAATATTTTTTAAACTTTTTATCATCAGTTCCATAACCGACAGCGGTCAAATAATTTATAAGCGCATCAAACCAAACATAAAGAACTTGGTTCTTTATGTTTGCCCCGAGCCGTGTCGAGGGGCCTCCTGACGATCCTTCTATTGAAGGAACAGCTATCCCCCACTTTACGCTTTCGCGGGAAATGGAAATATCTTCCATACAATCGCGGATATAATTTAAAATTTCATTTCGCCGCGAAACCGGTTTGACGAAATCTTCGTTTTTTCCGATATAATCCAAAAGCGCGTCGCGATATTTTGAAAGACGAAAAAAATAATTATTTTCTTTAACCTTTTGAGGATCCTTCCGATGGATCGGACATTTACCGTCCGCCAAATCGCTTTCCGGAATAAACGCTTCGCATCCGACGCAATATAATCCTTCATAACTTCCCGGATATATGTCGTCGTTTGCCAAAACTGCCCGCCAAAATTTTTCCACGCCTTTTTTATGCCGCTCCTCGGTGGTGCGTATAAAATCGTCATTTGTGATGCCGAGCGAATCCCACGCGCCTTGCCAAACGGCGGACATCGTATCCAAATATTTTTGAATATCTTTTTCACCAGTGCGTTCCGCCGCCTCCACATTTTTTTGGCTATTTTCATCCGTGCCTGTGGTAAAATAAACATCTTCGCCCAAAAAACGATGATAACGCGCGAAGGTATCGGCGACAATCGTAGTATAAGCATGCCCGATATGGGGCTTATCATTCACATAATAAATAGGGGTAGTAATGTAAAACTTTTTCTTAACCATAAAATTGCTTAAATAAAAAAATTGTGTTAACTTAATCATAGCTCATTTAAAACTTTGCGGCAAGGAGAATAATATGCATCGGCTAACATGCATTGAACTAAGTATTTTTGAATGTTTTATCACGCGCGTTAAAACAGTGGCTAGAGAGTCTAATTGTCAAAAATCGCTAAACGGTAGTTTAATTATTGCCCGTGATTCGACCGGCACATACAAAGAAATAAGTAGAGGTTCAAATAAGACCACAGATTTTCAAGCTTGCGTTAAATGTCTTAGAACCGATATTCACGATAACAGCCGCTATGAACTCTGCCGCGCGATTCATGCCGAGCAAGAAGCGATTATGCGGGCTTACTCAAAATGGAGCACGCTTGGCTTGCGCGACGCAATACTGTTTCATGTTCGTTTCAAAAATAACCTTCTCGCCCCGCGTTCCGAACCGTCTTGCACGCTATGCGCTAATTTTATTACGCGCATTGGCATCGAATATATTGTACTGGTTTACGATGGCGGCGCTGATATGTATAATGCTTACGAATTTCGCGAGCTCTCATTCGATTATCAATTACGTCAATATTAATCTCGATTCGTCGAGATTTTTTTCTTGCATAAAATTTTTATCTATCTTACAATATAATTATAGTTGTAAAATTTTTATTTTAAACATTTATGACCATCGGTTACATTTATGCCGATAATCGATTAACACACGAGGATCGTTTGTTCTTAAGTTTAGCGCGCGAAAAAAATCTTAAGGTGATTATTTTTCCGGCGGCCAGACTATTAAATTTATCTAAGATAAAAAATCTCGCCAAAAAGTGCGATATAGTTTTGAATAATTCCGCCGAACCAGAGGCGCTTGAAATCGCAAAAGTGATCGAAGTCGAGGGCGCGCCGATTGTGGACCCGACCCGTTCCCTATATTTTTATGAAGACAAATGGATGTTTTATGTGCATTGCAAAAAACACGGGATCCCGGCTCCGGAAACCTATCTTCTGCCGAATTATATAAGCCAGTGCTATTGGCCGATTGAGCGTTTGATAAAAAAAAGCGGCGCGGTAATTATTAAAAATATTTTCAGCGACAACGGACAGCTTGTTGATCGGGCAAAAACTGTAAAGAGCGCGATAGAAATGGTTAAAAAATTCTGGAAATACGACCGCGCGCCGCTTATTGCCCAAGAATACATTCACGATTCGCACAAAGTTTACCGCGTAATGGTTTTGAACGGAAAAATCGTCCAGGCAATTATTAAAAAATCAAAAAGTTGGAAGTGCACCGGCAGATTTTTAAAAAATGACGCACCAACTTTTTACGTGACGCCGAAACTTGAAAAAATGTGCATCAAAATTTCTAAAGTCCTGAATATCCCCTGGTGCGGGATAGATTTGATGCGCAAAGGCCGCGAGTGGGTGGCGATTGAAGCCAATTCAAGTCCGGGAATGGATTTTATCGGGAAAGATATTGAAGGACTCTACAAACATCTGCTGCAATATCTTGTTTCCATTTCAGAAAAGTGGTGGAAACTTTAGATAGTTCATAGTTCTTAGTTCCTAGTTTTAGCAAAAGGATGATCCGCCTTTGGCGGATCATAATAGCCAATAGATAAAAAAGAAGAGCCATAATGGCTCTTTTTAGTTTTCTTTCAATCAGAACAAAAAACCTCAACCGCAGAGAGGATGCGCGTCATCTACGTCCATCAACTATTATGACAAACTCGCCGCGGATTTCGACGGGATGAATTTTTAAACGGATGTTACCGACGGTCCCGCGATAAATAGTTTCAAACATTTTAGTGAGTTCGCGGCAGATGACGACACGGCGGTTAGGCGGCAAAAACTTTTCCATTTGCTCCAACGCTTTTAGAATGCGGTGCGGAGATTCATAAAAGACGACTGTGCGGTTCATTTCTGCAATCTCTTTAAAGAATTTCTCTCTCCCCTTTTTATGCGGCGGAAATCCCAAAAATAAAAACTCATCCGTCGGAAAGCCGGAAACAGACAGCGCGGAAACGGCGGCATTTGGCCCGGGAATCGGTAAAATTTTCAAATTGGGAATTTTTTTTAAAAGATATTCAATCAAACGATTTCCCGGATCGGATATTCCCGGAGTACCGGCATCGGAAACGAGCGCTAAATTTTTTCCGGCCAAGAGCAATTCGGCGATATAATCCATCTTTGTAAGCTTGCTATGTTCGTGGTAACCGATTGTCGCCGTTTCTATTTTAAAATGATTCAGAAGCTTTTTAGTGACTCGCGTGTCTTCGGATAAAATAAAATCAACCGCATGCAATGTATCCAGCGCGCGCCTGGAAATGTCGTCCAGATTTCCGATTGGCGTCGCAACTATATATATCATAATCTTAAAACGCCCCTCGCCGGAGCGTTTTTTTATTTCATTATCTCTCCCGATCCGCAAACACTGCATTCAAGTCCAAGCTCATCCTCGTCAATAATGCCGCAGTTCGGGCACACAAATGTATCATCCTCGGGCGAAACGTCTTCGCCGCCGCAACGTCCGCAGACCATCCAAATATCTTTTTCGCCTAAATCACCGCAAAATGGACACACGTAACTCATACGCAAAATCATTTGCCCTATTCTTGACCCACCCCTCGCTTGTCAAAAATAAGACAATGGATTTCAAAATTTAGAATTTAACTTATACTTAGTTTCCCCGTAATTATATTCAAAATTTTTGCCAGTTCGTCATCCTGAGCGATTTTTTTATAGTCATCCTGAGCGTAGCGGAGGATCTCGGAGAT
>Ga0233421_10001016_pt1 | contig 10637 bp, 11 predicted proteins | sample Watercolumn_Mata_3_FD_182725 | JGI IMG/M metagenome (GOLD analysis project Ga0233421, IMG submission 182725) | Freshwater microbial communities from Lake Matano, South Sulawesi, Indonesia - Watercolumn_Matano_2014_107_MG | ecosystem: Environmental > Aquatic > Freshwater > Lake | place... | reverse complement strand
TGGCTGATTCCCAGGTTGGGAACGGATGCTTTCTTTGAACTGTTTTGAGAGGAGCGACTTGTGACCACGCGCAAACAACCATTCACCGAAGAAACGATCCGCGCACAGATCGGCGCAGAAAGTTTCCGTCGCGGCGAACATTACTTTCGCGGTGGCATGATTTTCAACGCGCGCCGCGCCGGAACGACGCTGCAAGCCCAGTGTCATGGCTCGGGCGGCAATATTTATCGCGTGCGTGCGACAATCGAAGAGGGCACCATTGCGGACGCCGATTGCTCTTGCCCTGTCGGAGGACATTGCAAACATATCGCGGCGTTGCTGCTCACCTGGCTCAACCAGCCCGACGATTTTCGCGCGATCGAAGAGACCGATACCGCGCTCGAACGCCGCACCAAGGAAGAACTGATCGCGCTCATCAAACAGATGCTCTTGCGCGCACCCGATTTGGAATCGCTCTTGGAATTGCCATTGCCCACAGGCGAAAAATCGAAACAGAAAATCAATCCCGAAACATATCGCCGTCAAGTCGCCGTGGCGTTTGGCGGTTCTGATCTTAAATATGGCGCGGCGGAAAGCATCGCTGTCGAACTGAGCGCGACTGTGAAAATTGCGGATGATTTTTTGACCCAAGGTGACATTGACAACGCCGCGATGATATACGAAGCGATTACCGACGGTGTAGTGGAGAATTACGAGAGCGTTGACGACGAGAGCGGCGCGCTGGGTGGTGTCGCGCAAGATTGCATCGAGGGTTTCGGCAAATGCCTCGAAGACGACGCGGCGCGTGCCAATGCCGAGTTGCGGGAGAGAATCTTGCGCGCGCTTTTTGAGGTCTATCATTTCGACGTAGATTTCGGCGGCGTGGGCTTGAGCGATGGCGTGCCTGGCTTGATTCTCAAGCAAGCCGACGATGCGGAGAAAAAGCAAGTCGCCGAATGGGTACGCACCGCGATGAAGACCTCGCGGCGCGCTGGTAATGAATACAGCGACAATTGGCATCGTCAGGCATATGGCGGCTTTTTGCTTCGATTGGAGGCAAACACACTCGACGATGAAGCGTACTTGCGGCTGTGCCGCGAAGCGCATCGTCCAAATGATTGGGTGACGCGGTTGTTGACGCTGAACCGCGTGGATGAGGCGCACGCAGAAGCGGCGCGCGCTGGCGATTACGAGTTGCAGGGGCTGGCGGACATCTTTGCGCAACACGAACAGGCAGAGGTCGCCGAGCGATTGATGACTGAACGCGCCAAGACGACGAAGGATACGCGAATTTTCGAATGGCTCAAGGAACTGAACAAGCAGAAACACAACTACACGGACGCGTTGCTGTGGGCAAGAAGAATCAATGACATTCGTCCATCACGGGAGCAATATCGCGAAATCCGTGAACTGGCGACGCGAGTGGGAACGTGGACAAAGGTGCGCGCTGAATTGCTTGCCGATTTCGAAAGGCGCAAGTATTTCGATTTGCTGACCCAGATTCATCTTGACGAGAAAGACATTGACGCGGCTTTGAAAACAGTCGAGAAGACACAGAGCGGTTTTCCGCACCTTTCTCCCGATCTGCGTCTTGCAGTTGCCCAAGCCGCCGAAGAAACTCATCCACGCGACGCGTTGCGAATCTATCTGCGAGCCGCCGAGCGCACCATCCAAGCGCGTGATCGTGGGGCATACAGCGGAGCGTGCAAATATTTGGTGCGCGTGCGCACACTTTATCAAAAGTTGGGCGAGGATGAGGTATGGCAGCAATATTTGGCGAGACTCAAGGAAGAAACCAAGGCGATGCGCGCGTTCAAAGATGAAATGGCGAGAGCCAAATTGTGAGGCGAATGAATTGTCGCACGGAGATTTGACAAGAGCCATTGATTTATGCTGAGGCAAATAGGTAGCGGACGAGGCACGTACTACGAACTTGCTGAAACATCGCGCGGATGATGCAAATAAACGCGCGCGGGCGATTCTTATATGACACCTGTTTGGTTCTGGCGTAGGAATTGTCGTGTTTGAGAACAGAAACTCCGCCAACGTCGTCAATGTGCTCAAGTTGAAACACTGGAGGTCGTTACGAACGCATTTTGTCTTCGAGCGGCTGGCGCATCACCTCCAGCGAGCGTGAATCGAATTCGGCTGCATCCCTTGCAGGTGCATCACGAGCGCGAACAAGGTCTCAATCGGATACACGTCGAGTTCGGGCACAAGTGCAGCTTCGGGCGCGTTGCTCGCCGGCACAAACAGCGTCCTAAAGCCCAGGGCTCGCGCGAGCGCTGCCATCGGCAACACACCGTTGGTGTACCGCACGATGCCGTCGAGTGAAAGTTCACCGATGATGAGCGCGCGCGATAAATCGGATTGCAGTTGTTCAGATGCCATCAACTCCTGAAAACCTTCCGACAAAACGTGCGGGAGAGTATGCAGGGTTCCCTTTCCCGCACACTCTCCCGCACGATCAGTTGCGCACGTTACATCCTGGATTGACCCTTCGGCTGTGCTCAGGGTAAACTTACAAACCAGCTGCCTGACGCAGCGCGGGGGCTTTGGCAACGCTTTCCCAAGTCGCGCCTTCCGCTTCGGTGCGCCCAAAGTGCCCATAGGCGGCAAAGGGGCTGTAGATCGGACGCCGCATATTCAACTCGGCAATCATCTTCGCCGGGCGAAAATCAAAAACCGCGCGGACAGCCGCCGCAATATGATCACACGGAATCTTCTCGGTGCCAAATGGTTCGATATCCAAGCCGATCGGTTCTGCTTGCCCGATGGCGTAGGCAACGCGCACTTGACAGCGCTCCGCGAGTCCTGCCGCGACGACGTTCTTCGCGACGTAGCGCGCGTAATAGTTCGCAGAGCGATCCACCTTGCTGGGGTCTTTGCCGGAGAACGCGCCTCCACCGTGCGGTGCCATGCCGCCATACGTGTCCACGATCAATTTGCGCCCCGTCAGACCGGAATCGCCGCGCGGCCCGCCAATCTCGAACACCCCCGTACCGTTGACGATGAATTGCCTAGGCCAGTCGAATCCTTGCAGGTATTGCCCGGGAATCACCTTTTCGGCGATTTCGCGTTGAAAGGCATCTTTCAACTCGCCCTGCTTTGTGTTCCAGACCGGATCGTGTTGCGCAGCGATCACGATTTTAGTGATCTGCACTGGACGCGCGTCTTCGTATAGAAAGGTGACCTGGCTCTTCCCATCGGGACGTAAGCCGGGAACCGCGCCGGAGCGCCGCACCGCCGCGAGTTGGCGCGTCAGTTTGTGCGCGCAGACAATCGGCAGCGGCATCAATTCCGGCGTTTCAACGGAAGCATAGCCAAACATCATCCCCTGGTCGCCTGCGCCCTGTTCTGCGGCAAGCACACCTTGTGCGATATTGACGGACTGTCCCTTCAAATTGCAGGTGACGATGCAATGCTCGCTGTCAAAACCGATTTCGGCGTTCAAGTAGCCGATGCGGCGCGCTTGCTCCCGGACCAGTTCGACATAGTTCACATCTTCGAGCCGGAACCCGGCGCCGTCCGGAATGCCGATTTCCCCGCCGAGGACCGCCATGTGCGCGCTCGGCAGAAAGGTTTCAGCGGCGACGCGCGCGTACGCATGGCGCTTTAGAAATGCGTCCACGATCGCATCGCTGATCGCGTCGGCAACCTTGTCGGGATGACCTTCGGTCACACTCTCGGCGGTCCAGAAGGTTTTGCCCGCGTTCGTCTTGCTCATTACGAAATACCTCCTATGGGTCTTGGATGTGAGGCAAAAAAAATCCCTCCGATGGGAGGAAACGAGCGATACTCTGCCTCTCATCTTTCAAGCACGGTCTGTGCTTGCAGGAATTGGCACCGCTGTGTAGGATGCGCTTGTAAGGGCGTCTGTAGGGGCGTTTGACTAAACGCTCCACCCCACATCGGTTGTCGAGGTTTCACAGGGCCTGTCCCTCCACCTCTCTGGATGAGTGTCCAGTGCCTATTCAGTTGGGCACAATTTACCACGATTGGCGAGATATGTCAATTTCTCAAACTGCCGCGCGTTCGCCCACGCGACCGAAACGTGTTCGCCGAACTTCAAGACGGCAGGCAGGTCCGACTCCCGCAAGCGCCCGCCCAAAACAGTGAGGAGCCCGACGAGCGCACCCTCGGCGCGCAGCGGCAGCAGTGCCAGTGCGCCTTCGCCGGAGCGCCAATACATCCATTCGGCAACCGGGCGCGCCTCGGCAGGTAGCAGGGTGAGCGCGCGCGGCACCAGGTCGGGTTGGATGAGCGCTGTGCCGGATTCCAAGCGAGTCCAGGCGTCGTCGAAGGTCTCACGCGTCAACGCAAATACGATCTCCTCTCTGCCGAAACGGTCATGATATTCCTGCTGGATGCGCGCACTGGCGGAGGTGCAAATGTGAGTGACCCGTTTTTCTTCGACGACGAACGCGCTCGCAAAACTACCCAACCGTTCCAATTCATCGCAGGCAAACCGCAAGACAGCCCCGGCTGCCAAGAGACGGTGAACTTGAAGCGTTGCCCAATCCAGCACGCCAGTTCATTCCTTTTCGGAGCGGTGGTACGGATCGAGGGCGTCACGCACGCCATCACCCAGCAGGTTGATCGCGATCACGGTCAGCATAATCGCAAGTCCCGGGAAAACGGCGAGCCACCACGCCACGCGCATATACTTGCGTCCCTCGGAAAGCATCAAGCCCCACTCCGCCGTTGGCGGTTGTGCGCCCAACCCCAGAAATGAGAGTGAGGCAGCGGAGAGGATCGCAGTCGCCAGCCCCATCGTAGCCAGGGTGATCACGGGCCCCAATGCGTTCGGCACGATGTGAAGCAGCAAGATGCGGCGGTCGGAGGCGCCAATACACTGCGCCGCTTCCACGAACAAACTGTGTTTGAGCGCGAGCGTAACCCCGCGCACGACGCGCGCGTATTTAGGAATCGAAGAGATGCCAACCGCGATCATCGCCTGGGTGAGTCCATTGCCCAGCACGGTGACAATGACCAGCGCCGCCAAGATACCGGGAAACGCGAGCTGCATATCCATCAGGCGCATCAAAATTGTCTCGATCCGACCACCGAAATATCCCGCGACCAATCCCATCAAGCCTCCCATCAGCACGGCGATCCCAACCGAAATGAAACCGATGGTGAGCGAGATGCGCGCCCCGTCAATCAAGCGGATGAGAATATCACGCCCCAGGTGATCGGTGCCAAGCCAATGCGCGGCTGAGCCGGGCGACACGAGCGAATCGCGGAGGCTCTGCTCGTACGGGTTTATCTGGAGCAAGGTCGGTACAGTGAAGGCGACAAGGCTGAGGCAAATGAGTATGAACGCGCCCGCCATCGCCAGACGATTGCGGCGCAGACGCCACCACGACCTGCGCCACGGACTCACCGAGGTATGTATGGTAATCGCTGGTTGCGAATTCGACGCAGCGGCTGCGGGCGATGCCGCTTGCGGACGCTCAAGAGATTCGGAGCTGGGGATCAAGGTAGCCATAGGAAATATCCACCAATAGATTGACCAGGACAAAGATCGCTGCCGAGAAGAAAATGATGCCCTGGACGAGCGGAAAATCTTTTGTGTTGATCGCCTGGATCGCGAGCTGCCCAATGCCTTGGCGCGCAAAGACCGTTTCGATCACGACGGCACCTGCGAGCAAGCGTCCGAACTGGAGCCCCAACATGGTCACGACCGGAATCAGCGCGTTCCGCATAGCATGGCGGATGATCACCACCCAGGTCGAAAGTCCCTTGGCGTGCGCGGTGGTGATATATTCGCGTCCCAGTACTTCGAGCAACGACGCGCGCATGAGGCGGGTAATCAAGGCGATCCCTTCATAACCGAGCGCGACCGCCGGCAGAATCAAGCGTTCGTATCCGCCGGAGCCAGTGGCGGGGAGCAGGCCGAGAAACACGGAGAACACGAGGATGAGGAGGATGCCAAACCAAAAGTTGGGCATTGAGATGCCGCCGAGCGAGATGACGAGAATGAGGTTGTCAATCAGGGTATTGTTCTTCAACGCGGCAATGATTCCCAGTCCGAGCCCGAGCAAGGCGACGATGAGCGTACTTGCCACCGCGAGTTCGACCGTGCTGGGCAAACGCTCAAGCAGCAGACTCACCACCGAACGGCGCTGCACGTACGACTTGCCAAAGTCTCCTTGCAGTGCGTTCACTACCCACCGCGCATACTGAACGGGCAGCGGGTCGTTCAAGCCCAGGTCTTGGCGAATCTGGGCGACAATTTCGGGACGCGCCAAGCCAACTTCCCCGGCGGCGCTCACCCCGACCATGGCATCAATGGGGTCGCCGGGAATCAGATACAACAAACCAAAGGCGATGAGCGAGGCAAGAAACAACACCGGGATGGCTTCCGCCAATCGTCTGGCAACGAATTTGAGCACGTCGGCTCCTTTCGTCTATCGCTGGTTGGGAAAGCGAGATGCTGACCTGCATCGTTGCAGGTCAGCCCATGCCTGTAGAAACACCTGTTCGTTCTATGATCGTGGCTGGTTCGTGCTGTGCTCCGGCACTGATACACGCTGGCGCGCCGCGTTTTGTCCTGCCGCGTACAGATTCGTGAGAATCAGCACGCAGACCAATCCCAGCAGAACAAAGCCGCTCGCATTCCGCGCTGATTCGTCCGGCGCCAATTCTGCCAGGATGCCCGCGAATGCCAGGATGAGCAGCGCGCCCACTGCCATCCTGCCATCATCCACGAGCAAACCGTATGTATTGTCCCAGATCAACTTGAGTAGTTTCATCGGTTCCTCCTAAACATTGCGCGCGGCAACCTGGGCGCCGTGCGGCAGCATCAGATTCAACATCCTGACGGCGAGCCAACTGACGAGCAAAAAGACACCCAGGATTGGGAAAAGGGTTGTCGCGTGGAGCGGCCACTCGACGCCAAATCCCTCGGCGCCCCAGTACACACCAAAAGTACATAGGAGCGCGCCGACGCCAAACTTGAGCCAGTTCTCCGGCACCTTGGTCAAGGGCGCCTTGAGCACGAGCGCGGCAAAGATGACTGCCACTCCCGCGACGCCTGCTCCCGTAATTGCCGCAAGCATTTCCTGTGCGCCGCGCACCCCAAACGTGATGACGATGAACGCGACCTCCAAGCCCTCCAGCAGCACCGCCTTGTATGCCACGGCAAAACCAAACCAATCGTGTCCGGTCTTGGAGAGCCCTTGGGCGCGCAGCGCGGCGATTTCGCGCTGGTAGATAACCTCTTCGTCGTGCAGCGCGATGATCCCCGCAAATCGTAGGATCGCTTTCCGCAGCCAGCGCAAACCAAAAAGCAACAACAAGGTGCCGATGAAAAGCAAAAACAGATGGATTGGGATGACCGTGGCCAACGCCACACCCAGGATGGCTGTGATGACCGCGAGCGTCGCGACGGCGGCAGCCGTCCCCAGCAAGGGATAGCGCCAGCCGCGCGTAATGCCCACCGCCAGCACAATCGTCATTGCCTCGACAAACTCGACAATGCTTGCCATGAACGCCGGCACGGCGGCAGTAGCAAGGACAAAAAGTTCATTCATACTTTTACTCTCCTTTTCTTGGTTTTCTTTTCTTTCGGGAGCATCGGAGCAAGGTCAGCCGCTTGATCCCCATCGGTCGTTCCCGACAGCAGACTCAAGTGCGGCGCTGCGTGCCCCAATTCGACAACATCAGGACCTCCCGTATGCTGGGAGGCGCGAGCATGTACCTCATCGTAAAATTCCTCCAGTAATTTCTCACAGCGACTGATCCGTTCTTCCACTTCCGTCCGCCCATTGGCTGCGTACCAATCGGTTTCCCTAACGCGCTGGAACCAATTCCGAATCTTGTCCAAGTCGCTGGCGATTTCCTCTGCCTCGGCGAAGGTAAAGTTTTGCCGAAAGCGCTCGAACTCGATCTCCTTAAAGAACTTGGTTTCACATTCCTCGACGATCTCCGAATAATGCTGGAATGTCAGGTCGCAGAATCCGGCGATGATCGCCGCTTCTTCTTCTGGTGACAGATGCGGAATCTCAAAGAGGTTGCTCGCGCCGCCCAACTTGGCGATCCGGTCTCGAATGGGGGCAAGCGCGGCGCGCATCCTGCGGCGGCGAGGCAAAATGCACACGCATTGCTGCAAGTAGAGCGCGCCGACCCGCTTTATTTCGCGCCAGACCGAGACACGGTTGTTTGATGGCTCGGAAGGGACACGGTAGATGAGCAGGAACCATCCTGCGCTTTTTACTTTGGCTTGTTCAGGGGACACGATTGGATTCTCTCCGCTGACGCAGCGCAGTTGGGAACGCTTGCTGAGGAATACGCTGCGCCACAAAACGAAACAACATCCGGTCTCTACTCGCGCGCATCAAACCCCGCGCCGCGCAATAGTTCGACAGTACTCTCCATCCGGCGCACCAATGCCTGGAGTGGCGCGTCGACCCGCCGAATCTGCGCCAGCGGCCGCACCCAACCGTGCACCGCCTCCGCATTGACCGGCGTTTCTCCATACAACCGCGCCAGGAAACTTTGGATCTCGGGGGACAAGAGAAAATCAATGAAATCACGCGCCGCCGCGGGATGACCACAACCGCGCAACACCGCCACCGTGTGTGCCTCTACATGCGTGCCGACGTCGCCGTCATCCTGGTCCAACCAGGCTTCAGCCACCGGATTCCCTTCGAGATAAAAGACGTGTGCGTTCGACGAGTTGGCAAACGCCGCGGCTAGCCCTTCTTGGATCAGCGCCTCACGCGTATCCAGGTTCGACGGATAAACGCGCATATCATTCGCGCGCAAACGCGCGATGAGATTCTCCGTCCAGGCGTCCCCCTTGACCACGCGCAGCCCGGCAAATTGTGCGACCGTCGTCATCTCGACGAGTGCGGCGCACGCGACGCGATGCTTGAAACGCGGCTCAGTCAGATCCTCCAGTCGCCGCGGCCATTCCGCCGGGTCGGGCAGAACCGCGCGATTGATCATCGCGACGCGGGGCCACGCGGTGAAGGAAAGCCACGAGTAATCTGGCGCGCGCAGCCATTCCGGATACGCCTGCGCAACGGGCGCCGGATATGGTTCGAACACTCCGGCATCGCGGATCATTTCAACCGCAAGCTGGCTGTTTGTCAGCAGGAGATCGGCACACGGTGCGTTGCGCTCTGCGATGACACGTTGACCAACAACGTGATGATAAATCTTTTCGACCACGATCTGTGTCTGCGTCAATTTCTCGAAAAGATTGTAGACGGGTGTCAGGTCAGGACGATTTCGACCCGAATAGATAACGAGCCCCTGCGTCATCCGGCGCGCTCCGAGATGGGTACTGATTTACGCGTCCGCCTTGCCGCGAGGATTGCCTCTTCTTCGGGCGGATGAACGTTGCGGAAGGTCGCGTAGATCAATCCATCGTACAAGACCTTGAGTCCGCCAGAGAGAAAAAAGGGCAAGCCGAGTGATGCCGCACTCACCGCCATTCCAGCGAAGATTGGCGAGATCGCACTGGCAATCGTGCGCGCGACGTTCGTGATGCCTGCCGTTGCCGTTCGCTCTTCTGGAGCGACAACGGCCATTGTGTACGATTGTCGCGTCGGAATATCCATTTGCGAAATGCTCATCCGCGCGAGAAAGAACAAGACGGCAAGCCACCAGGTCGGCGCGAGCGGAACGAGGATCAGCAAGAGATTCGATGGCAAATGTGAAAAGACCATCGTGTTCAACAAACCAAATCTCTGCGCCATCCATCCTGCGGCAAGCAGCGAAAGCCCGGACAGCACGCCGACCCAAAAGAAGACCACACCCAGTATCTCCGGCGACAAACCCCAGCGCAAGTGGAACCAGTATGAAACGAACGACTGGACCACAAATCCACCTGCGAACGCGTCGATGCCAAAGAGAAGCGACAACTTGGCGACAGTGCCACGTGAACGATGAAGGCCGACAAACTTGGCTTTGCCTTCCACCTTTGCCAACTCGACTTTGTCGGAGAGACTGGCAAACAGTAGCAGATTCACCAAGCCGATGAACGCATACAGGATGAACAGCGGGCGGTATATATCCGCGCCGGCTAGACCCCAGGCGGCGAAAAGACCGACACTCGCGGCGAAGAGTGAACCTGCCGCGCCGGCGAAATTGCCGAGCATGTTGTAGACCGAGAACAGCCACGTGCGCCGATTGTCCGGCGCGGTCTGCGGCAGCACCGCCTGCTCGACCGTGATGAATGAACCGACCTCCGCGCTCGTCGCGCTGATCGTTCCGGTGAATGTGCCAAGCAGGAGCAGCCAAAAGTTGTTCGTCAGTGCAAAGAGCAAGCCGCCGAGCGCCATCAAGAGCGCCATCGTGCCAACCGTCTTGCGCCGTCCATACCGATCAGCGTAGAACGACCAAAAGATCGTCATCACCGCCGAGCCAGCCATCGCCGCCGAAAAGATGACGCCGATCTCGAACGCGTTGAGTTTCAGTTGTTCGAGATACAAGCCGAGCACAACCGCGACGTAGCCGTACCCGAACGTGCGCAGCATTCGCGTGACGAGTAACTTTTTGCCATCGCGATTCAGCCACGCGAGACGCCCATCGTGATTCTTCGTTACCAGTTCATTCATCGTAGATGCTCCATGGAACTTTCCGGTATTGGGTTTCACAAGGCAGACCAAGCGCGACGTAATAATCCCCAGCCATCAGATCAACGA
>Ga0233421_10001015_pt1 | contig 10650 bp, 11 predicted proteins | sample Watercolumn_Mata_3_FD_182725 | JGI IMG/M metagenome (GOLD analysis project Ga0233421, IMG submission 182725) | Freshwater microbial communities from Lake Matano, South Sulawesi, Indonesia - Watercolumn_Matano_2014_107_MG | ecosystem: Environmental > Aquatic > Freshwater > Lake | place... | reverse complement strand
TTAAAAATCATATTTCTCTCCTTGTTATGTCTAAGAAATATCTATTTTAAATATAAACACAGTATTAACCTAGTGTTAATAAATCGTTAATTCTTATTTTGATTATTAACAAATTGTTATTATTGGGATAATATTGACTTAACAATGATTCATTAATTTTGCACGAAAAATAATTTAGGTATACATGAGAATAGTACATATTTCTGATTTACATCTTAGCTCAATGCCGCATAAAAAAAATAATTATACAAAAACAAAAAAAATTATTGAGCAAGCAATGGAGAATGGGGCACAACATTTTGTATTTACCGGAGATATTTCTGACAATGCTGATGAAAAAGATTTTAAATTACTCCGAAATTTATTGTCAAAACATGGTTTGCTTTGCAGTGAAAAAGCTTCAATTGTTATTGGAAACCATGATATATTTGGTGGTCCTCAAACTGTGCATGAAGTAGTAGGCTTTCCTTCTAAATGTCTTAAAGTCAATTACAACCAAAAGATTTCATTGTTTGTAAACCATTTCAAAGAACTTTTTGACAATACTATAAGACTACACGAAGAATTTTTTTTCCCTTATATAAAAATTTTTAAGAATGTTCTTCTTATAGGATTAAATTCTATAGACTATTATTCAAGACTGAAAAATCTCTTCGCATCAAACGGACATGTTTCAAAACAACAAAGAAAATTTTTGAAGTATTCACTTGCTAAAGAGGAATTCGAAGGTAAAACAAAGATTGTATTAGTACACCATCATTTTTATCCTAAAAATATTGCTTCTCACAGTTCAGAGTTTACTTTTTGGAATAGAATAGAAAATTTTACACTGAAATTGCGTGGGAAGAAAAAATTGCTTAAAACTTTTAATGAGAGCGACATTAAATTGGTTCTTCACGGCCATAGTCACGAAATTAAAGAATATAAAAGAGATAATATTCATTTCGTGAATGCAGGTGCAACAATAGATAATGATTCTAATGATTCATCTGCTATTATAATAGATGTATCTCCAGTTGATATTTCGACTTCATTACTGGAAATTAAATCAAGCCATTTAAGCATAAATAAAATTCAAACCTTACAGCAATTACCAATACCGGTAGCGGTTTCATAACAATTTTCAACAACCTTTTTTAGACTTAACAATTTCTTAACACGGACGTAATGATTAGTTAACATTCAATCTCTAAGTTAGATAACCTCAATAACTATAATTAGGAGCTAGTAAATGAAAAAGTTTTTACTACTTTTATCTTTAATTTCTTTTTTCGCCATCAAAGTTACTGGACAACAGTAGGATACAACGGCACAAAAAGTTGCTGATTCTAAATGAAATAAATCATTAAAATTTTATTATGTTAAATAATCAAAAGAAATTAAAATGAAGAAATTATTTTTAGTACTGATTGTTGGTCTAATGGCATTAGGCTTTACAAATCAAGAGACAGTAATAACGGTAAAAGGTTCAGATACAATGGTAATACTTACCCAAAGGTGGGCAGAGAGATATATGTCGGAACATCCTGGCGTTATTATTCAAGTAACAGGTGGAGGTTCGGGTATTGGCATTGCGGCATTAATTAACGGAGCTACAGATATTTGTAATTCTTCACGTCCTATGAAACCGAGTGAACGAGAAAAACTTAAAGCAAGATATAATTCGTTAGGTGTTGAGATAAAATCAGCAAAAGACGCATTGATCATATTCGTGAATGAATCAAATTCTGTGAAAGAATTAAGTTTGGAACAGTTAAGAGGAATTTATACCGGCAAAATAAAAAATTGGAAAGAAGTTGGTGGTGCCGATGCAAAGATTATCATTTATGGTAGAGAAAATAGTTCTGGTACATACGTTTATTTCAAAGACAATGTTTTAATGGGCGATGATTACTCTTCTGCAATGCAAAGTTTGCCGGGAACAGCAGCAGTTGTAAATGCAGTTGTTAAGGATAAAAATGCAATTGGTTATGGCGGTGCAGCATATGCAAAAGGTGTTAAATATGCGGCTGTAAAACAAGATTCAAAATCGCCCGCATATTTACCAACTGAACAGAATATTAAAACTGGTTTATATCCAATCAGTAGATTTTTGTTTATGTATACTGTAAGCAGACCAACCGGCGCTCTAAAAGATTATATTGATTGGATACTTAGTCCTGCAGGACAGGGAATTGTAACAAAAGTTGGCTACTTCCCTGCTAAGTAGTAAACAAAAAAATATTAATGCCTACAAATAATAAAATTAGCCACTCGCTCAGACGAAAATTTCGTCTGAGTGAGTTTCTTGCTGAAAAAATAATTAAAGCTGTTTCATTTGTTTCTTTTGCAGCTATAATATTAATCTTCGTATTTGTTTTCCGAGAAGCGTCGCCAATTTTTTTCCAAGGTGAGGAGAAAGTTCAATCAACTGAATTTTCTCAATCGGAAACTTATGGAGACGATACAGAGCAGACGCAAAAAAACGTCGACAATTATGCATCACTTACAGGTGCTGGTAGTGATGAATCTGTAACATTTAATAATCTGATAAGTAAAAATTGGCAACCGGTATCAGCAAAACCAAAATATGGTTTAATACCTTTATTCATTGGGAGCTTGAAAGCAACATTAATTGCAATTCTGTTCGGTGCACCGCTGGCAATATTAGCTGCATTGTATTCTGCTTTGTTTGCACCTAAAAAATTACGTGAACTTATTAAACCCGTTATTGAATTGCTGGCTAGTTTTCCATCTGTTGTAATTGGATTTTTTGCTTTAATAACTCTAGCATCATTATTTCAAAACATCTTTGGATATCAGTTCAGATTAAACTCATTCGTTGGCGGCATCGCAATGTCGCTAGCAGTTATACCGATTATTTACACTGTTACGGAAGATGCGCTCGCAGCAGTGCCAAAATATTTTACAGAAGCAAGTTTAGCGCTTGGCGCTAATAAATGGCAGACTGCATTATTTGTAGTTATGCCGGCAGCTACCCCTGGAATTTTTGCAGCTTTGCTTTTAGGATTTGGTCGTGCTTTTGGTGAAACAATGATTGCCTTGATGGCTACAGGAAATGCCCCGCTTTCGTCATTTAACATTTTTGAACCGGTGAGAACATTATCAGCAACAATTAGTGCTGAGATGGCTGAAGTTGTTTTTGGAGACACTCATTACACTGTTCTTTTTTTTATTGGAGCCATATTATTTATTATCACTTTTATACTAAATGCAATTGCAGAATTTTATGTTAGAGCAAAGTTGATGAAACGGTTTAGAGGCGAATAAAGATGAATAATAAGTTATTGGGACGTTCGGTGGTCATCGCATCATTTATTTCTGTAGTATTAATAATTGCGGCATTATTCTATATTATTCTTGATATATATATCGGCGGTCATAAATTTTTAACATTTGAATTTCTTACAAGCAAACCGAGAGAAGGTATGACACAGGGGGGAATTTTCCCCGCCATTGTCGGAACGGTTTTATTAGTTATTATCATGTCAATTGCTTGCGTCCCTATTGGCACTATCACGGCAATATATCTCAACGAATATTCCAGTAAAAAATCAGTTTTCACTAAAATGATTCGATTTGCTGTTAATACTTTAGCGGGTGTTCCTTCAATCGTTTTTGGTCTGTTCGGTGTAGGTTTCTTTATTCAATTTATCGGATCGGGATTGGACAAAGCATTTAGTCCCGATAAGTTAACATGGGCACAGCCAAATATACTTTGGGCTAGCTTTACAATGGCATTTCTTACTATCCCTGTTGTAATTGTATCTGTTGAAGAAGCGTTAAAAACAGTTCCAGAAGAATTAAGAGCAGGCGGATTAGCTCTTGGCGCAACCAAATGGCAAGTTATTAGAAAGATAGTAATTCCAAATTCTCTTTCGGGAATTTTAACCGGAACTATATTAGCAATTGGAAGGGGTGCTGGTGAAGTAGCACCGATTCTTTTTACGGGTGTTGCATATTTTCTTCCCCATCTTCCGCAAAAATTAACCGACCAATTTATGAATTTGGGTTATCACATTTACGTAATGGCTACTCAATCAACCGATGTTGAAGCTACTAAAGGTATTCAATATGCAACAGCTTTTATTCTTCTTATATGCACATTCAGTCTAACATTTTTAGCCATCATTATTCGTTACAAATTTAGAAAAAAATTAAAAGCTTAGGATATTTTAATGATCGAAAATCCCAAAATAACTGTTGAAAATTTTGATCTATTTTACGGAAAGAAAAAAGCATTAAATAATATTTCAATAGAAATTCCAACAAATAAGGTAACCGCGCTTATAGGTCCTTCGGGTTGCGGTAAATCTACTTTTCTTCGTTCTTTAAATAGAATGAATGATTTAATAGAAAATGTTTCTTTAAATGGAAACGTTATTGTTGACGGATTAAATGTTTACGATAAAGATATTGATGTTGTTGAACTCAGAAAAAAGATTGGAATGATTTTTCAAAAATCTAATCCTTTCCCGAAATCTGTCTATGAGAACATAGCTTTTGGACCGAAGGTCAACGGAATTCGCGATAAAAAAACTCTAGATGAAATTGTTGAGAAAAGCTTAATTCGTTCTGCTTTATGGGATGAAGTAAAAGATGATCTAAACAAAAGCGGGTTAGCGATTTCAGGCGGGCAACAGCAACGGCTCTGCATAGCACGTGCTCTTGCGGTAGATCCGGAAATTCTATTAATGGATGAACCTGCAAGTGCATTAGACCCAATATCCACAACTAAAATTGAAGATCTTATTTTTGAACTCAAGAAAAATTATACAATTGTAATTGTTACACATAATATGCAGCAAGCCGCGCGTGTAAGCGACTTCACGGCATTTTTCTATGTCGGCGATTTAATTGAATATTCAGACACAAAAAAAATATTTACCTCGCCCGATAAACAACAAACAGAAGATTATATCCGCGGTCGTTTCGGATAATAGGAGCTACAATGCAAGAGCATTTCACAAAGGAAATTGAGAATCTAAAAATCAACATTATCAAAATGGCTTCGTTAGTTGATGAACAAGTTGAAAAAGCTTTCCTTGCTTTGGAAATTGGAGACATTGAATTGTGTCGGGGTATTAAAGCTAAGGATATGGAAATAGATGCTTATGATAATTTAATACAGACGCAATGCGAAAATATTTTTGCTTTATTTCAACCAGTTGCAACAGATTTAAGGTTTATTATGTCGGTTCTGATGATAAATAATCAACTTGAAAGATGTGGAGATATTGCTGTTAATATTTCACAGCGCGTTAAAAAAATCAGCGAGCATCATTCGTTAATTGCCGATACACAAATTCTGGAAATGGGAAAAAATGCAAAAGAGATGCTTAAAAATTCTATTGATGCTTTCATTCACAATGATGTTGAAATGGCTAATGTAGTTATGGCAAGTGATGAAAAAGTTGATTTGCTTAGTAAGCAAATTTTTAAAATATTAGTTGAGCAAATGCAGAACAATTCACAATTAATAGAATCATGTGCTCATCTTATAGTTTTAACACGTAATATAGAACGATTAGCAGATCATGCAACCAATATTGCCGAGGATTTAGTCTTTTACGTAGAAGCTAAAATTGTAGCTCACAAAAAAAAGCTTGAACGTATCAATGAAGAAAATCAAAATCACAATTCATAAACAATTATTCCATCTTATTAGTATTTATCTCTTCCAATAACAGGCATATCTAATTTTATTAGAATTAATATTATTTCATTTTCTGAATCTTATACCAGGTCATTCACTTGAAAATTTAACTGAAGAATAGCATAAATCTATTCGAAATTAAATTCTCTTAAACTAAAGTGTGCGGTAAAGTATTTCTTTTTGAAATTGAAAAAAAACCCTATTTTTTCATATATAAATTATTAACACAAGTAAATTATTTTCCAAATTAATTCTATTTTTGTTACAAATAGATTCAGTTCAATAGACTAAACAAAGGAGTGTTCAATGTTTAGGAAATTTTGCGTTTTTACTTCATTTTTAATAATAGTTTTAGTTATAGGATGTGGTAAGGGAAAAACATCTTTTACCATGGCAGGCTCAACAGCTTTTCAGCCTTTTGCTGAAAAACTTGCTGACCAATATATGGTTTCTCATCCAGAGGTTGCTATTACAGTTCAGGGCGGAGGTTCTGCTGTTGGAATTCAATCTGCAAATTCAGGAGCCGCTCAAATTGGTATGGCAGATCTTGTAAAATTGCCCGAAGAAGCTAAAGATTTAACTGCTACTGTTGTTGCTAAGGATGGTATTGCTATAGTAGTAAATCCACAAAATAAAATTATTAATCTAACTACCGATCAGGTGCGGGATATTTTTAATGGAAAGATTAATAACTGGAAAGAAATCGGCGGTGTTGATGCACCAATAACTGTTGTTTCTCGTGAAGCAGGATCAGGGACAAGATCTTCATTTGAACAGGTCGTTGGAAATATCAATCTTAAAAAAGATGCACTCATTCAAGATTCCAACGGCACAATTCGCGAGACAGTAGCCAACGATGTTAATTCAGTAGGTTATCTTTCACACGGATTAATAAATGAAAAAATTAAACCACTAAAAGTTGATGAGCAAGAATGCATATCAGAATCCATAGTAACTGGAAAATATAAACTTGTGAGACCGATATTTCTTCTTGTAAAAGGAAGTTTAAATGGGGAAATTAAAAATTTCATTGATTTCATTCTTTCAGCAGACGGGCAGCAAACAATTAAATCAAATGGTCTTTTACCGGCGAAGTAATCAGAGAGTTTGATGAAGTTAATAAGTGAAAAAGGAGTTAGACGGATTTTAATGATAACAGCTTTCTCGGCAATATCTGTATTGCTGTTAATTGCATTGTTTATCATTAACGAAGGACTCCCGTTTATTTTTAGATATGGATTAAATGAATTTCTCTTTTCTTCAGATTGGCAGCCTCATCTTGGTAAGTTCGGAATTTATCCAATGATAGTTTCTTCATTATGGGTGACCTTAGGTGCTATGTTAGTTGGAGCTCCGTTAGGTGTTGCATGTGCTTTATTTCTTAGTGAGTATGTACCAAAATCAATAATGAATATTATTAAGCCCACCATTGAACTATTAGCCGCTATACCCTCAGTAGTATATGGATTTATTGGAGTAATGGTACTTGCGCCAATTATTCGGAATAACTTTGGCGGTCCAGGTCTTTCACTGTCTGCAGGTTCTATCATCTTAGGAATTATGATTCTTCCTACAGTAATCAGTATTTCCATTGATTCAATTTTAGCCGTTCCTAGATCTTACAGGGAAGGTTCGTTAGCTCTTGGTGCTACAACCTGGCAGACTATTCATATGGTAACTATCAAGGCATCAAAATCTGGAATCATTGCAAGTATAATTCTTGGTATGGGACGTGCAATCGGTGAAACAATGGCAGTAATTATGGTAGCAGGTAATTCGGTTAACATACCAAATTCTCCATTAGATTCAGTTAGAACTCTAACAGCCAATATTGCTTTAGAAATGAGTTATGCAACCGGTCTTCACAGGCAGGCACTCTTTGCAACGGGAGTAATTTTATTTATAGTAATAATTATTCTTAACTCTATGGCAAGTGTCGCGATAAGAAAGAGGGTTGTGAAGAAATGAGAATCCATCCAAGATATACACAAGGAGGTGTAGTTGCTGTCTTGGGCGGTGCTACTTTTTTGACTCTGATGATTTTAATCTTCATTATAGTTTTTATTTTGGAAAAAGGTCTTCCTGTAATAAATCTAAATTTTCTTACAAATATTCCGGAAGATATGGGGCGGGCAGGCGGAATTTTTCCTACATTGATCGGTACAATTTTATTGCCGCTGCTGGCAATTATTATTGCAACTCCATTGGGAATATTTACTTCGGTTTTCCTTTCAGAGTATACAAAAGAAACTAAAGTAACTAAAGTAATTCGCTTTGGTACAGATTGTTTAGCGGGAATACCGTCAATTATTTTCGGTTTATTCGGATACATCTTTTTTGTTATTACATTAGGATTAGGATGGTCTATTATTTCCGGTGGATTAACATTGGCTGTAATGATTTTACCGACTATTATTAGAACATCGGAAGAAGCAATTAAAGCGGTTCCAAAATCTTATCGTGAAGTAAGTTTTTCGTTAGGAGCAACAAGCTGGCAGACTGTAAAAAAAGTAATTCTGCCTAATGCACTTCCTGGAATTGTAACCGGCATAATGTTGAGTATTGGAAGATCGATAGGCGAAACTGCAGCAGTTATATTCACTGCAGGCTCATCATTAAGAATTCCAAGCTCGATATTTGATTCAACACGAACCATGGCAGTACACTTTTATATATTAGCCCGTGAGGGGATTTCTGCCGAGAATGCCTACGGAACAGCTGCAACGCTTATCATCGCTGTGCTTATTGTTAATCTCTCTGCCTACTGGATAATGAATCGGTTCATAGCAAAAAGAAGTTAATCTATTGGTTTTTTAATGAATACAAAATTTCACATACACGATCTCAGCTTTTATTTTAATAACACTATAGCTTTAAAACAAATTAATTTAGAAATTCCTTCAAATATAATTTTAGGAATTATCGGTCCATCAGGTTCAGGAAAAACAACATTCTTAAGAGCACTAAATCGCATGAATGATTTAGAATCCGGTTCACGAATCGAAGGAAAAATTTTATTTGATGGTGAAGATATTTATAACTCTGATTATGATGTTGTTGCACTGAGAAAAAGAGTCGGGATGGTCTTTGCCATGCCAGTTCCATTGCCTATGAGCATCTATGAAAATATTGTTTATGGGCCAAGACTTTCCGGTGTTAATGATAAAAAACGATTAGACGAACTGACAGAAAAAAGTTTAACAGCGGCTTATTTATGGGATGAAGTAAAAGACAGATTGAAAACTTCTGCAATGAGACTTTCCGGAGGACAACAGCAACGTCTCTGTCTTGCGCGGGTATTAGCTATGGAGCCTGAGGTTATACTTCTAGATGAACCTTGTTCCGGGCTGGATCCAATTTCTACTGCTAAAATAGAAGATGCATTGACAGAGTTGAAAAAAGAATATACAATTATTCTCGTTACAAATAATACTAAACAAGCAGCACGAGTATCTGATTTTACAGCATTTTTTTTAATGGGCGATTTGATAGAGTTTGGAAATACGGGACAAATTTTTACTGCACCAAATAAAATAGAAACCAACGACTACATAACTGGAAGATTTGGATAATAATGGAAAGTAAAAATACCACACCAAATAAAATTGAAATCAGTAATCTGGATTTGTATTACAGTAAATTCCAAGCATTAATATCTGTAAGCATGCCCATTCAACAGAACATGATTACAGCTTTGATTGGTCCGTCCGGGTGTGGTAAATCAACACTGCTTAGATGTTTAAATCGAATGAACGATTTAATTCCCGGAGTTAAAATAACTGGTAAGATTCTTCTTGACAGTACTGATATTTATCATTCATCAATGGAAGTTACCGGACTAAGAACAAAAGTCGGAATGGTTTTTCAGCGTCCGAATCCTTTTCCACTTTCTATTTATGATAATGTTGTATACGGACTGAGGGTAGCCGGTATTCGGAATAAAATAAAATCCGATGAAATTGCGGAAAAAAGTTTAAAAGAAGCATGGTTATGGGAACAGGTAAAAGACAAATTAAATCATTCAGCTTTGGAATTGCCATTAGATCAACAACAGCGATTATGCATAGCACGTTTATTAGCAGTAAGACCGGAAGTAATTTTAATGGATGAACCATGTTCAGCTCTGGATCCAATTGCTACTATGAAGATCGAAGAACTTATGATTGAATTGAAAAAGAATTATACAATTACAATAGTTACGCACAATATGCAGCAGGCGTCGCGTGTATCGGATTTTACTGGATATATGTTACTTGGAGAGATGGTAGAATTCAATGACACAAAAATTATTTTTACCAGACCATCTAAGAAATTAACTGAAGATTACATTTCCGGTAAGTACGGATAAAAACCAATTAGTTACCCTCCGCTTGTTTTTCAGGTCTTTTCGTGTGGGCTATAATTTTAGCGCTAATATAAAAAACCAAATCCTCGGCTATGTTGGTAGCATGATCTGCTAAGCGTTCAATGTGCCGGGATAGAACAATCAACTGTGTGCAAGGTTCTATTAATGCAGAATCGGTTTGCATCTTTACAACAAAAAATTTGAAAATATCTTTGTTAAACTGATCGACATTTTCATCTTCTGCTAAAACTTGATGTGCAAGTTCTGTATCTACATTAACAAAAGAATCAATTGCTTTTTTAACCATATTTCTTGCCTGTTTTGCCATCTCTAATATCTGGGATTCAACAATCAACGCGTGATGATTATAAGTTTTCTTAACTCGCTGTGAAATATTTACAGCAATATCTCCGCATCGTTCCAATTGGTTATTAATCATAAGTGAAGACATAATAAATCTTAAATCAGTGGCAACAGGCTGAAATAAAGCAAGAATATTTTCACATTGAGTTGTAATAAGGTTTTCATATGCATCTATCTCAGTATCCTTTGCTTTTATACCACGACAAATTTCAACATTTCCTGTTTCAAGAGCTTTAATGGCTTTTTCAACCTGCTCATCCACAAGCGATGCCATTTTGATAAGATT
>Ga0233421_10001014_pt1 | contig 10657 bp, 8 predicted proteins | sample Watercolumn_Mata_3_FD_182725 | JGI IMG/M metagenome (GOLD analysis project Ga0233421, IMG submission 182725) | Freshwater microbial communities from Lake Matano, South Sulawesi, Indonesia - Watercolumn_Matano_2014_107_MG | ecosystem: Environmental > Aquatic > Freshwater > Lake | place... | reverse complement strand
TCATTTTGCTGCACAAGTTGCAGTTACAAAAAGCGTGATAAGCCATGTAAGCGATTTCAAAATAAATGCAGAAGGGACATTTCATGTTGCAAGGACTGCGCATGAATTAGGAATACCTTTAATATACAGCTCTACAAATAAAGTCTTTGGAGATAATGTGAATGACGTTCCTTTGATTGAGCTGGAAACAAGATATGATTTTGATGGAGCGATGAAAGGAAAAGGAATACATGAAAAATTCCCTGTTGATGCCAAGCACCATACACCTTACGGATGCTCAAAGCTTGTTGGGGATATTTATGTAAGGGAATTTGGAGGGGTTGTGAACAGATGCTCTTGCATGTACGGAGAAAACCAGTACGGTATTGTAGACCAGGGGTGGGTAAGTTATTTTGTAAAGCAGAAGCTTACTGGAGAAAAAACAACCATATTTGGAGATGGCAAGCAGGTAAGGGATTTGCTTTATGTTGATGATATCGTTGAGCTATTGATATTAGAGGGAAAAGCTCTTTTGGCGGGATATCCTAACATCAAAGGAGAAGTATTTAATGCCGGCGGCGGATTTAGCAATACAATATCCTTGCTTGAGCTGTGCAAAAAGCTCGACATAAAGCCCGAATTTGCCGCATGGAGACCTGCTGACCAAAAAGTTTTTTATTGCGATATTTCAAAAGCAAAAGAAGTGTTGGGGTGGGTGCCAAAGGTTGGAGTTGACGAAGGCATAAAAAGAATAACCGAATGGACGACACAACATTTAAATGAGCAGAAAAGATAAATCTAATAATGGCTAAGAAAATCTACTTGATATACGAGTTTTTATCAGAACAAGGTGGATTGGAAAGAGAAATTATAATTCATGGAAATTACCTGAAAGAGGCCGGATATGATGTAAAAGTATTGACATGCCATCTTGATCCTAAAATACTTAAGTTGTTGCCTTTTGAAGGGCTTAAAATAGAGGAAATTTCAACAATAAAATCAAAATATGAAGCAGTTAAGCTGATAACGTGCTTTTTGGGATTCAACAAGCTCAAAAAATACAATCCTGATGCATTTTTAAGCTATAGCGCGCCGTGCAATTTCTTGATTAGAAACAAAAAGGCAAAAAAGATAAATTATATTAACCATTTTCCACATTTTCTTTATCTTAAAGGAAAAGAAAAAATTGAATGGGCTGCATCAACCCAAGGAATGAAAAGGTGGATTTCTGTTGTCTTATCATGGATTTTAGGCCCATTGCTAAAGAAGACGGACACAAGGCTTGTAAGAACAAATAATCTAAACTTCACGAATAGCGAATTTACAAAAAAAAGAATTGACTCTATTTACAGCATAAATACAATTGTAAGCTATCCTCCATTAGATAAGAGGTTTTTTCCAGTAAAGCAAACCATAAAGCAAAAGTTCATATTCAGCTCAAGCAGAATTATTCCTGACAAGAAATATTAATGGCTTATTGAGGCTGTTTCATATATGAAAAATAAAAGGCTAATATTTGTTGCAGGAACAGTGCAGGATTCTTATAAAAATGTTCTTTTAAGCCTTGCAAAAAAATACAAAGTTGAGCTTAAATTCTTGGGAAGATTAACAACTGAGCAGATAAGGGAATATTACTCATCAGCAGAGGTGTTCGCATTTCCAACGCCTGAAGAGGATTTCGGGCTTGTGCCTGCTGAAAGCCTTGCATGCGGAACTCCTGTTGTTGTCTGGGGAGATGGAGCCGGCCCAACAGAGCAGGTTATTAATGGAGTAAATGGATATCATGCCAAGCCGTATGAGCTGAAGGACTTTGCGGCAAAGATTGACAAGATTATTGACAGCAATATGAAAAAGAAAAATTACAAGAAAATAATTGAGTCAAGCAAAAAATTTTCTGCTGCTGAAGTCAAGAAGAATTTTTTGAAGGAATTTGAAAAGATACTTTGAGCGCTTGAATAAGTTAATTGTCTTATGAAATATCTTGTTTATAAATTCTATAGGCTTGTTTTATGAGCGTGCGCGCATACGCCAGCCCTCTGATGTTGATTTTCTTGTGAATTTGGCTATTGCTGCGGCATATGTTGTTATAAAAATCCAGAATAAGACTATGAAGAATGCTGAAATCCTGTCTCTAAATGATTTTCTCAACATGAACAAGATTGCGGGAAGATAATAGCTTTTTGTATTTATTGGAGCTTTTATTACATCTGAAATCTGCCTTCTTGCTATCGCATTCCTTATTTTTTGCTTTATTAGATCTTTTATCTTAATTTTATCATAAACCGCAATCATTCTTGGCATTTCTATATTATCAAATAATACAACATCATATGCTTTTTGCATTATATGGGCTGTACGCTCAAAATCATCTCCAAGTGTCAAATTTTCCTTGTATAATTTTCTGCGGAAAATATTTGTGAGGGACATTTTCGGCTCTTTTAGATAAATCAAATTATCTTTTTGGTATGAAAATCTATGTTTCTGATATTTGAACCAGTAATAGGAGCTGTATGCAACCATTTTAAAACCTAAATTTGAATTTTTCAATTTTTTTGCATCCCATTCAACAGGGAAATGCTCGGCAATTCCGCCGATTTTAGGATTATTAAAAACTGAGAGGAATTTAGTTAGCTTTTCTTTATCTGTATAGGAGAAAATCCAATCTGCATCATTAATTATGATTATGTCTCCTTCTGCGTGCTTTATGATATTGTTAATTACAGAGGTTTTTCCCTGCCTTAGATTTAATTTATAATACTTGAATATAGGCGGCTTTAGCCTTTTGAATTTATTTACAATATTTTCTGTATTATCTGTGCAGGCATCAAGCCCAATTATCACTTCATAATTATTGTAAGGAAGAGAGCTTAGATTTTTAAGTGTCTGCTCAATAACTTTTTCCTCATTATGTGCTGCTATCAAAAAAGATAATTTTAAATTTTTAATCGCCATATTCTTGTTAATACCTTGTCATAAACCCTAATCAGGAATCTGAATGGAGAGTTTATTAACCTTAACCTCAAAACCCCAAGAGCCATCCAAGGGCCTGCTTTCATGAAGTTAATTGTTGAATATTTCTCATCTGCCCAGACAGAAGGGACCTCTATTATCGAAAAGCCTTTCTTCCTTGCTGAATAAATCAAATCAATGTCAAATGCCCATTTTGAAAAGCTTAATATTGGAAGAATTGAAGCAATGACCTGCCTTTTGAATATTTTTGCCCCGCATTGGGTGTCTCTGTATGGAAAAAGCAGTATTGCCCTGATGAAAGCATTGAATACTCTTGAGACCAAAATTCTTCTGAACTTTGGCTTTGGATTTACCGTCGCGCCCCTTATATACCTGCTTGCTATTGCGCCGTCATTTTTTCCGATTGAGAGATATAAATCATAATATGCTTCAGGGGAAGTTGACATATCAGCATCAACAAAACCAATATAATCAAAATTCCTGTTAACTAAATATTTAAAACCCTCTGTAACTGCAAAGCCTTTTCCTCCTTTAATAAAATTAAGGCAGGAGATTTTTGGGTCTTTTTTGATGCATTGCTTTACAATCTCTTCTGTGCTGTCTTTTGTATTGTTTATTACAACCAAAATCTCATAGTCAAGCTTTTTTTGCCTTAGAAGTGAATTGAAAAATTCAGAGTATTTTTTCAGGGTTCTTCTTATTCTTCGCTCTTCGTTATAAGCTGGAATGACAATTGCCAGTTTATCCATCAAAATCAAACATTTGAAGGCGTTATAAACTTATCTGGTGTTAGCCCATGAGGAAACTTAATTTACACCGAGGTATAGTTTAAATATCAGCTTTATTTAGGGGCTTTATGACTTTCACTGACAATTTGGTTGATAAGGTTTTTTCAATGAAAAAAGAGCATTATATTCTCGTTGGAATAATTGCCTTGGGATTCGTGCTAAGGCTTATTGCCGCCATAAACCTTGGTGTCTCTGCAGATGACATGCACCATGTAACTGATGCGATAAATTTTTATTCTGCTGGAAGGCTTGAAAATTTCGGGCAATCAGCCGGGCTTTGGCATGCATTTACAAGCATAGTTTACAAAGCAATGGGAACAACGCAGATTGCATCAAGATTTGCAGCAATGCTCTTTGGAACTCTTACAATATTTTCCATTTTTCTTTTTACAAAGGAATTTTTTGGAAAGAAAATTGCATTGATTGCCTCTTTCCTGCTTGCCGTTGCGCCATTTCACATAAAGAATACAACAGCCGAGATGGATGTAATGACAATGTTTTTTGTCATAATGGGAATGTACCTCTTTATTAAAGCGAGAAAGAATTCCAGCAAAATGCTTTTCGCATTTGCAGGAATATATATTGGGCTTGCAATTTATACCAAGGTTTATCCTTTATTGTTTATACCTTCAATGCTTATTTATTTTGTATTCCTCGAAAAGAAAGCAGGAAGCAAAATATTCAGCAAAAAGAACTTTTATTTTATTGCGATTTTCCTAGCAGCTATCTTTGTATTTGCCATTCCTGCTTTAACGCACAATTATCTTCTCTATAAAGATAAAGGATTTATGGATTTGCAGTTTACAAGAACTCTTGGATTAGGCAAGAATGTTTCTGCGCAATATTATTCGTTGGATGCGCAGTTTGAGGCAAAAAATTCCTGGTCAGGATTGATATTCGGAGATAAAAAGCATATTGCTTCTGGAACGCCCTTGCTTATTGGCGCAGTTAATTTTATTAGGATTGGGGACCCGATTGCATTCTATCTTGGAGCATTTGGAATTTTGCTTGTTCTTTTTTATAAGAAAGAATTCAAAAGTTATATCTATTTTATTTTAATCTCAATCGCATTTGTCCTGCCGTTTCTTGCTTCAATAATATTGATGCCAAAGCATTATTTGTTCCTTGAAATTCTTCTTATGCCTCTTGCGGCTTTTTCTGTTGAGGAGATAAATAACTCCCTTTTAAAAAAGTTCAAGAGAAGCTTTCTAATTTATTTTCTAGCAGGCATATTTTTAATTGTGCTTGTATTCCTTGGGATTCCTAATAGCGCGGATATTACTCATTTTTACGGCAAAAGCTCTGTTGCTAGAGTTATGGATTTTAAGGAGAGCAGCATAAACCAAAATTATTTAATTATTGCGGATTCAAGAATCTACCGAGGAAGAATAAATTGGATGCTTCAAGGAAGGCCTTATTTGGAGGCAAGGGATTTTGTAAAGTTGATTAACATAAACTCAAGTGAGAATACTCCTGTCCAAGTTTATTACTTGGAGTGCATTCCTGATGACTGCGGATGGGGCACAATAAAAAATGACCCTGATTTTAACGCAAGCATGGAATATTTTACGAATCAGTTTAAAAGCAGAGCAAGCTTGGTAAAGAGCATCTCTGCTCCTGATGAAAATAGGGCATTCTATCCTTTTATGCCAAATAGAGAATTGAAAGAAATTAATATTTACTCCTCTGTGCTGAATGTGAACGAATATGTGCTGAATGCTGCATCCTACCCCAAAGTATGGTTTCTCTATGACATAGGTTATATGCCAAAGCAGGACCAGTTTGATTATTATGATACAAAAAACATTCTAGACTCCTTGCTTGATGATGTTGCACACAAGATTGTTACACTTTCCTTAATTTTGACTGTGCTGAGCTGCCTTTATGCGATTTATTTATCCTTTAAAGAACCTTAATCTTATTAAGGTATTGAGAGCTATTAATCCATCTCTCCATTTTATCTTCTTGCCTTCTTTTAAGCTTCTTGGATAGTAAGAAATCGGATATTCCCCGATTTTATAGCCTTTGCGCGCCAATTTTGCTGTTATTTCCGGCTCTATGCTGAAGTCATTTGCCTTTAATCTCAATGATTTGAATATATCTGCGGGGATAAGCTTGTAACAGGTTTCCATATCTGTAAGCTTGGTCCTATACAAAATATTTGTAATCTTGTTTAATAAATAATTCCCCCAATAATAGGAAAAATAAGAATACTTATTCAACTTATTCTTTGCTCTTGAGCCATAAACTACATCACAGCCAATCTTTCTTTTAAAGTCAATAAGCTTGACTATATCTTCTGGGCTATATTCCATGTCTGCATCCTGCATGATTACTAAATCTCCTGTTGCATGGCTTAATGCGGTCCTTATTCCTGCCCCCTTGCCAAGGTTTTTTTCGTGGCTTATAACTTTTATGTTATCGTAAATTATTGCATATTTTTTTACAATGTCCAAAGTAGAGTCCTTGCTCGCGTCATTTACAATAATAATTTCTTTTTCATAAGGATGCATTTCTGCTTTCTGAACTTCTTCTATTATCTTTCCGATTGTCTTTTCCTCGTTATATACAGGCATTATAATGGAGATTTTCATTTTTTCTCCACAAAATAATTTCCTAATGCAAGATATTTTAGCCCTGATTTTAGCAATGTTTCTATGGCATCCCTTGGGCTGTCAACAAGCGGATCCCCATGAATATTGAAAGAAGTATTCAAAAGCGCCCCAATTCCTGTAATTGACTTAAATTTTTTAATGAGTGCATGGTATGATGGGTTGTGCGCTTTTTCAAGAATCTGCGGCCTGCATGTCAAATCATATTGATGAAGCGCGGATAAAATCTCTGTTTTTGCTAGAGGGGTTGTTTTGAAGCATAAAATCATGTAGGGGGCTGAAAATTTCTTTGGATTTTGAAGATATTTGTGCTGGTCCTCTGCCAATATCGTTCCAGCAAAGGGCATCCAAAAGTCCCTCATCTTTATTGCTTCATTAATCTCCCTGACTGCGTCCTTATTTGAAGGATTTGCCAGTATGCTCCTATTGCCAAGAGCTCTTGCGCCAAATTCCATTCTGCCGGAGAATCTTGCTATTATATCCCCCTTAGCAAGGCGCCTGGCAACATAAGAATCTATGTCTTTTTGAAAAGTATATTTTAGCTTTTCCTTGCTATTGCCAAGCTCGTGCTTGATTTTTTCATTTGAATATTCTTCTCCAAGATAGATATTTCTTAATTTTTTGAATTTAGGAACTTCATTTTTTCTTAAACAAAGCAGGCCATAGCCAAAATTACAGGCTCCGATGCTGTTTGATTCGTCAGCACACGAAGGAAAAATAAAAAGTTTCTTTACATCTGTTTCGTACATTATACGCATGTTTGCCTTCACATTCATGAAAACCCCTCCGGCGCAGAAAACGATTTTTTTGTCTGCTGCTTTCATTGCATTTTTTACATACTTTATTAAAAGCTCCTCAGTCAGCTTTTGGAGCCCCCCGGCAAAATTATCGAATCTCGTGCCTGAAAAATCCTTCTTGAGCTTAGCCATATAATCTTTTGTCAATTTTCCTGATAAATTTTTAAATCGCAGCGGATTTGATTTATCTATTGAAATATATTCCTCCAAAAGCTTTTTGTATATTTCATTGTAGTGCTCCTCTTTTGCATATGCGGCAAGCCCCATTACCTTGTATTCGTGGGATAGGGGCTTCATGTTAAGAAATTTTGTAGCAAAACTATAGAGGAATCCAAGCGAATTATAGAGGCTTGTTCTTTCCAAAACCTTAATCCTGCCTTTTTCAAGAACATTCACAGATGCAGAATATCCATCGCCCGCCCCATCAACTGTCAAGATTAACGCATCATCGCTTATTCCCCATTCATTTGACAAAGTTGAATATGCGTGGCATAAATGATGATCAGCAAAAATTATCTTATTTCTTGGAATTCCCAACTCATGAAAAAAATTGTAGATTTCTTTCTTCTTTCTGAAAGCCGAAGAAAGCGAGACTGCGTATGGGACCCATAAATTGCTTGCAATCGTGCTTTTTGGGAGAATGGCCTTGGCAATTCCCATGCCATAAACATTTAATGAGAACTTTTCGCCTATGAATTGCTCCCTGGTGGCTTGCTGGATTTTGGAAGCTATTACAACCAAATCAATTTCTGCAGGAGAGATATTTGTTATTTCCAGTGATTTTTTTATTGCTTTTGCAGGAAAGCCCTGCCATTCTTTAATGCGGTTAATTCTTTCTTCGGAGATTGCAGTTTTTATCTCTCCGTCGATAGATATGGCTGCTGTGGCCGTATGGCCATCATGGACACCGAGAATTTTCATAAATGCCTATTAGCTTAACAGTATTTAAGATTTTGTATTCATTATCTCAAAAAGAATATTGAAGACCATAAAAATAAGGCCGATGCAGTTAAAAATGCATAGCTGAATTCATAAATGGTATGGGAGAAGTATATTAGAAGAGCTATTGAGAGGACAAGCACCAAAAAGAAAGATAACGCGCCCTTGGTCTTGCCCTGGGAGATTTTAAAGAGCAATATTAAATTTGCTATAGAAAGAAAGCTCGTTGAGATCCCAAGAATAAACAATAAGGATGCCGAAAGCGCAATATCTTTGCCTGAAAAGAGGCTTATTATCTGCCCTGGGAAGAAATAAAATAATGAGAGGCAGGCCAGAATTCCAAAAATTAGCAGAGCAAAAGAATTATAAAAAGTATTGTTGTTGGTTTTCCTGTTTTTCTTTGCTGTATTTTCTGCTGAAAGCGGAAACATCGCCTTGCTTATTGGCTGTGTGCCCCAGAACACCGCCTTTGAAAGTATTGATGCTATTGCATAATTTCCTGCAATCTCCTTTGAGAACAAAAGCTGGACTATAAAGAGGTCTGCTGTATAAAATACTAAAATTGCAAAAGTAACCAAAAAAACAGGGGTTGAATAGCCATATATGTCTGGTGTTTTTGCGGTTCTTTCTTTTGCAGAATTCATTTCTTTAAGGAATAAAAATGAAGATGCAAGCGAGATTGCGCCGCCCAGAGTAGCGCCCAGAATGCCCCCATACACCCTCCATCCTATGAATACAAATAATATGGCAAGCCCAAGCTTGAATGACGCCTCCACCAATAAATTAAAGCCAAGGGAGAAAAATCTCTTCATGCCTTGCATAATTCCCCTATTTATTGGAAGGAAAAATGAGTTGAATATGAAGATGCTGTTGATGGCAAACAAGCCATAGCTTATATCAAGAATAAAAGAGAGAGGTATGGCAAGAATCATATAAACTATAAAAATACAGAATGTTGGCTTTGATATCCTGCGGAATGCCCTTCTAAATATGTTTTTTGATTTCTCTATGGAATTATTTGATGTGGTGTATTTTGCTATGATTGTCTGTATTGCCTCTGAAAATATATTCAGAAAATAGGGAAAATAGAAAAGTGCTGCCAGAATGCCATAGTCTTCTATTGAGAGCATCCTTGCCATTGAGGACTGGAATATAAAATTAAGTAAAGCATAAAGATTAAAGATTATCAAGAGAATTATGCTTCCTTTAATCAATTTTTTATCAAAGCTTATCATCTTGCGATTAGGTATTTTCCGAATATAATAAATCCTGCAATTATTATCAAAAGCTGAAAAGCCCAAATTGAATAAACGACGCTTTTTTCAGTGGTTTTGATTCCGCTTTTCTGCATTAAATAGATGGCAAGATGCTCTAAGCCGTAAATCTTTGGATATTTCAACGCCAGAGAGCCGTCTTTTTTAGGCAGGCCAAAAGACTGCTTAACAAGCTTTCCTCGGGTTTTAAGGAAGAACTCAATTATATAAGGGATATAAAAGAAAAGCGCAATTCTTTCAAAATTTCCTAAAATTGCCATTATTCCTATCAATCCTCCAACTGGATATGTTAATACATCTCCCGGAAATACTTTTGAGGGATAAAAATTGTAAAATAAGAAAGCGAACAAAGAGGCTATTGCGATGAGCCCGATTAATGCCAGCCAATTGCTTCCAGTAAAATAAGCAACTAGTGAAAGTGCGGAGATTATTATTATGCCCTGCCCTGCTTCCAGCCCGTTAAATCCAGCCAAAAAATTAAAAGTTGTTGAGGTGCCAACAATAGCAAGAGGTATGAATATAAGAGGATAGATTATACCCGCATTTACCTTTCCGATTAGGGGGAGAAGAATGCTGCTTTGGCCCGCATTTATAACCATTAGAGGCACCGCAGCACAAAGGCAAAGCATTATGCGGTATCTTCTTCGCAGCCCAACCCTCCATCCCAAAGAGCCATCTATAAGCCCTATTACAGCAAGCATGAGAAGGCTTATCACCAGCGCAAAGATTTCTATTAAATTTGAATTTGATTTTAAATAAAATTGCTTTATTGCAACATAAAATAAAATTCCGAAAATCACCCCTGTGATTACTGAAATTCCTCCCCCCTCGCTTACCTTCCTGCCGTCAATTTTGTTCATATCCCTGCCTACAAATCCAAAATGCTCCGCCTTCTTTATCCAGGAAGGCAAAATCAGCAATGTAATAAAAAAGCTAAGAAAAGCTGGAAATAGAACCAGAAAGTTCATTACTGCAACTCCTCCGGGTAGTGCACCCTTAAATAGTCTTGATTAAGTTTAACATCCGAAGGATAATTTATCTGCCATATTTTTATTGGCCCACGAAGACCCTGATATTGTATAAAATCTCCTATGCTTGAATCCTGTGTTTGCAGATATTTTACAAGCTCGTCTGATTCAGAATGGACAAGCTTGAAATATTGATTATCTTGATTGAAAAGATAGTGCCTTGCAACTTGAGAGGAAACTGTTCTTGTTGAGAGATAGAGCAAGGAGCCAGTTTTGTCAATTTCAAGCATTCCTTGAGAATTCTGGGTGCCAACAGGAATCATGAAAATC
>Ga0233421_10001009_pt1 | contig 10691 bp, 8 predicted proteins | sample Watercolumn_Mata_3_FD_182725 | JGI IMG/M metagenome (GOLD analysis project Ga0233421, IMG submission 182725) | Freshwater microbial communities from Lake Matano, South Sulawesi, Indonesia - Watercolumn_Matano_2014_107_MG | ecosystem: Environmental > Aquatic > Freshwater > Lake | place... | reverse complement strand
GGTGACTATATTCTCTGAAAGGGTGTGCATGGATGTCGCTGCTTATTTTCTTGTCTAACTAACTTTAATATAAGCATTTGCGGTATTTTATGCCACCTTTTTTTATTGCCCTTGTGAATAATTCAGGATAGAACACCTTACCGCCGAATTTCTCGCTGAACGCCTTGTGCGTCTCTTCCTGAATCGATTTTTCCTTGAAAATCTCCGGAAGCTGAGGCTTGCCGACGCCAAAGGTGATCGGCTTGATCTGCAATCCGATAAAGTGCTGGTTGACGCTGATGAAAAAATCGACGTTGTACGATCGATCCCATTCGTCTGGTGCTGATTCGATTTTCACGCCAAGCAGGTGCTGTAACTGACCGTACACGGTCTGGATTTCAGTCATGTAGCCATCGTACGTCCTGTCGATGACCAGTTGCTTCATGTACCGAATGCAATCCTCTTCAGTAACCTCGGCCACTTCGGACTGAATCACTTCGGTTATCTTGATGTACAGACGCTTGCCAAGCTCGACGATATGCTCCTCCGGCCTGACATGCGCGTAATAGTAGTCGCGCCACTCTTCGAGGCTTTTCGGCGAACAGTTCCTGATCGATTCAGAGGTAGGCCCGACGTTCTTTTTGAAGTTGAGCTGAAAGCGGTTCATTGCGCTGTTGAGAATCCACTCTTTAGCCATCGATTTACGCGGTTAGCGTTAAGAATTTTTCCCTGTATTTATACTCGCAGCTCTCGTCGATCCCCACAAAACCGCTTCTGATAAGATGGGCATTGACGAATGTCTTGTTTTCGAGATAGAGGTAACACAAGAGATTACGCTGTTCGTCGTGTTTCATGGTGTCGTATTTCATGAACACCTTTTTGCCTCTCACCTTGTCAGCGAGATATCGCATGGCCGACTCTTTTTTTTCGACATCTGTTTTAACGCCGATCAGCCTGACCAGAAGACCGTTTGACAGACGAAGCCGTTCGGGACTCAGAATATCGCTGACCGTGAACAGCTCTTCGCGTTGCGCTCCGTTCTGGTGATCGATTCTCGAACCGAAGGTCAGCTTTCGGGGATCGACCTTTTTGTCGAGCTTGTGCGGATCTTCAAAAAGGTAGGGCAACCGGTCGAGCAGGTCGGCGATGTTGCCGTGAAGATGATCCTGCCGGAAATGAAATTCGGTTCCGGCCAGATCCTGCTGCTGCGCGTTGACCTTGACTTTGGCGATCTCGATGAACTCGGGATTGATCTCGTAGCCGATCGAGTTCCGTCCGAGATTTTTCGCCGCGACCAGGGTCGTGCCGCTGCCCATGAAGGGGTCAAGCACCGTGTCGCCCGCGAAGGCGAACATCTTGATGAGCCGTTTCGGCAGTTCCTCTGGAAACATGGCGATATGGCCGTCCTGCTTCGCGCCCGCGAAATTCCAGTGGCCCGCGAAAAAGGCGTTCCACTCCTCTTTGGTCATGGCGGAGCGCTCCTTCTGCTCCAGCGTCGGTTTCGGCGCGTTGCCCTGCTTTTTGAAGATGAGGATAAACTCGTAGTCGAGCTTGAGGATGCCGTTGCGCGGGTAGGGGAAGCTGCCCATGATGGTCGCGCTGCCGGTGGTATTGGTGGTGGTGACCTTCTGCCAGATCACCGCGCCCATGTAGTCGAGGCCAATCGCTTCGCAGAAACGGATGATCTCCGTCCTGATCGGGATCACCTTGTAGCGCCCGTAATAGACCGAGCGGGCGAACTGGTCGCCGATATTGATGCAGAGGCGGCAGCCCGGATGCAGCACCCGGTCGCACTCGCGCCAGACGAGATTCAGGTTGTTGATGTACTCTTCGTAGCTGTCGTGAAAGCCGATCTGCCGCTCGCTGCCGTAATCCTTGAGCTGCCAGTAGGGCGGCGAGGTGACAGCCAGATGCACCGAGCGATCCGGCAAAAGGTTCATCTGGCGGCTGTCGCCCTGAATGATGGTATGCGTCGTCTTCAATGGTTCATGTTCTTTTTCTCGTCGATGGCTGTCTCACGAAGGTAAAAAGAAAATGGAGTGATTGCACGATGAAAATCCGGGCGTGCTGCAACCCCGGTAGTTCGCCGGGAGCGTCATCCTGACTTGTCCACCAGCTCCACTTCGCCCACAACGCCCATTTCCCTTTGTTGAGCCTCCGGCTCAATGTGCCAAGCTGGAGCTTGGCGCTCCCAGGGTTTTCAAAAAATAGAAATGGGGCAGACAACACGAAAACCGAGGTTGAAGCTGCTCCCGTTGACCGGGCTGCTGATGTCGCGAGCCCGGCAACGCAGACTCCCAGTTTCGTTGCTCCACGAGCCGCCGCGCAAAGAAACGGCGGATTTATTCTCACTATACCAGTTCTCCATCCACTCCCACACATTGCCCGCCATATCGTACAGCCCTTCCGGCGTCGCGCCGTCAGGATAACGCCCGACCGGGGTTGTCGAACCCTCGTTTCCATTGAAGTTGGCGTGTTTCGGCGTCGGTTCCGGAGTGTCGCCCCACGGGTACTCCTTCACCTTCAGCACCTTGTCCGGCTCTTCGCGCCTGCCTCCTGCCGCCCATTCCCACTCCTGTTCCATCGGCAACCGGTACTCCCTGCCGGAGAGCATCGACTGCCAGAGGCAGTAGGCCCGTGCATCGAACCAGCTCACCCCGACCACCGGCTGGTCGTCCTTGTTCAATTGCCTGTTGTCGTCAAACCGTGAGGTGAAGCGTTTGACAAGATCAGTCTCTTTCTTCAGATAGTCATCGAACCCCTTGAGAATATCATCTCCGGAATGGGCCAAATCTTGCAATGCTCGCGTGTAGGCAGTCACGGACAGCTCTTTGGTATGCTCCTCCGGTTTTCCGTCAAGAAACCCGATGAACGACCGGTACTGCCGGTTCGTCACCGGATATTTGGCGAAGTAAAGGTCAGGCACCGAAACCACCATTCCATCCGGCTCCGGTTGCGAATAGATGTATTTTCCGCCGGGGATCAGGATGTACTGAGCACCGAGCGCATCCTGCCTCTGTCCTGGAATCATCGTTATGCTGGCCAAAGCTGCCGGATCGATGCCTGTTAATACATCCACCGCCTTGCTCCTGACGTTGCTTTCAAGAGATGCCCGTTGCTGAAGAAAAAGCCTCAGCGTTTCCACTGTATCCGGTTTCTTCAACGTATTCAGACAATCGAGGATATACATCTGCCGATTCGCCGTCGTCTCAGGCATAAGCAGCTTTTTGCACAGCGCTTCCATGCGCTTCTGCGGCGCTTCGGCAATCACGGTTTGTAATAGCGTCTGCTGCTTCGAGGAGAACTCCGCGCTCACCTCCGAGTCGAACAGCGCCTCCATGAAGCTGTCGAACATTCCGGCATCGGCCTGGGCCATGAAGAAGGTGAGCGGCTCGTTCCACCAGTCTTCGCCGAAGTGCTCCACGAGTGGCGCAATCAGGCCAGAGTTGCGTTTGATTTTTTTGGTGAGCAGGCTTCCGGCGAGGTACTCGCGAAAGGTCTTGTGGCGGAACAGATACTCCTTTCGCTCCTCTCCCAGCTCGACCAAGAGACCCGCCCGGTCAATCAGATTCCTGCAGAAATCTCCGGCAGAGGGCGGATGATCGAAGGTTGAAAGCACCTTCTCCATCTCCCGGTGCATCGCCGAACGCTCGGCCTCGTCGGCTTCAAGCTCCTGTTGCATCCACAGCGCCACCGGCGAGAGCACCAGCCGCGCCTTGTCGGCGGGCAGGAGCGGCGGAATCTGGCGGCGCTGATCCCGGAATTCCAGCAAGTAGTCGAGCGCGGCGCGGTAGAGCTTCACCCGGTTGCCCGGCAGATACTCACGCTCTTTCCACAGAATCGCCATGATCTGCACCATCATCGGAATAGCGGCCAGCTCCCGCAAGCCCTTGTTCTCCGGCTTGTTGAGATACTCGACGATGGTTCTCGCCCGCTCCGCAGCCTCGTTTTTCATCCGTTCAAGCCACTCTTCCGGGTTCACTCCGGGCGGGCACAGTTCACGCTGATAGGCCGCCCTGAACCACTTCGAGAGAAACTCCGCCTGCTGCTCTGGAGTGAAGTCCATCACATCGGCGCGGATGTGGTCTGCCTCCAGCTCCACCCCCTCGGTTTTGCGATAGCCGGTCAGTCGCGAAGTCACCACGAAGAAGGTCGCGGGAAAACCACTGTGCTGGCGGTCGATCCATGCGCACGCCGCCTTGCGCAATTCGAGGTCACTGATTTCGTCCAGCCCGTCGAAGAGCACCAGCGACTTCGCGCCACCAGCATTGCGCAGCCACCCGTCGAACACCGCCGGATCGATGGCGTTCGAGCGGGCCGCCGACCACAACGAAAACTGCTCCGGCAACGGACGAAACTGCCCGGCCTCGGCGCGTTTCAGCTCCCGCAACGGCAGAAAAAAGACCCGCACCGCGACGCCATCGCCAAACAGACGCTCCTGCTGCTCCTGCATACAGCACAACGCATAATACTTCATCAGCGTCGTCTTTCCCGATCCCGGATCGCCGATCACCAGCAGCAGCCGATACTCGGGAAACACCCGCCGCATCAGCTCATCCGGCGTATGCGGGTGCATCTCCGCCAGCATCTCCTCCCGTATTGCCGCCTCCCGCTTACGGCGCAAGTAGCGATCATCGGTTTTCCACGTATGCGAAATACGCAACGGCACGAAGGTATCGTCGAGCCGAGCCTGCACGCTGTCGATGTCCGGCGACCCCAGCATTTTGATTTTGCCAAGCTCCTCGGTCAGGGTTTGCCGGTATTGCAGTTCAAGATCGAAAACATGAGGTTGTGATGGCACTACGGCGCGCTTCTTGACGTCACAAAACTCGCTTTTCAGAAGGGTTTCAAGATCTGCTTTCAGCAGCTTTTCAAACTCGTGGTGGTTCCTGTAGGTTTTTGGAAGCCCTCGCTTCTCTTGAAAGAGTTTCTCCTTCCAGTCCTCCAGCGCATTCAACTGTTTGCGATCGACATCCGCCATGGAAAACGGAGCACCAGAAAAATAGAGCAGCACCGGCTTACCTGCGTTTAACATTCTCTCAAGCTCTTCAACCGCACCACCCACCGCGTTGTCAGTAGGCGTTCCGATACGTGTCCAGAAGATGCAGACAGCACAAGCGCTATCATCAACAAGCCACTCATTGACAATATCCTGAGCCGACTTTCCCATCAATGCCGGAACATCTGTTTCCCAACGCTTTGCAATTGGCCGAATCATGAGGTTTTCCCGTTCACAGGGGATCTCCAGCCCATTAATGATCTTCTCGGCAATGTCCCGCTCCGCCGAAACATCGGAGGGAGATGCGATGAGAATCCTGACGGTCTTTGCTTGATGAATTTCTGGCACGGGAGCAGATGTTTGTCTCTCAGGCAGAACAAGATCGTGATATCTGGAACATACCGAAAACACGGCGCTAACGTACATCCATACAATCCGGAATGCCCGCACCGGTCAATGCCCTATGAGCATGGCAAACCTGGCGGACAACGAAAGTGCATCGTGGAGCGAACCACAGCTGAAGCTGCTTTCGGCATCACCGAATGCACGGCGGCGGATCGGTCTTGCCGCCGCCTGCCGATCGAACTGCCCGATACACCTGATAGCTGACGGCTTCATGAAGGCCGTACCAGCCTGCCGATTTTCACAAGATCGGGACTTCTCTTCAGGTCTTTCGGTGTCACGAAATCGGGCTCGGGCTCGAATCCTGCGATTCCGGGCTGCTTGACGGCACGGCTGCGCTTCGCGGCGGCATACCGGCTCATGAAGGCATCGACAGCCCTGTCTGCTTCCGTAGTCTTTTCCGCTTTCAGGTGTGGAACGGCGATCCTCGATCTTGCATCGGCACCCCTGATTCCCGGACGGTACCCGTCACCCGCCTCCGAAAAGCACCGGTAGACCAGCTCCGAACAGACCATCGGCTCCTTCCCCCCTTCGACCATGCTGTTCAGGAGCGAAGCCGCCCGGTCGAAAGCCCACCGGAGAAAAGGCAGCGGCAGCCGTCTGGTCGTGCAGAGCAGCGCAAGCAGAACCACCTCTTCATAGGAGAAACGGCCGCCTTCGGCGGCATACCTTCCTGCGACCGTCAGCACAGGATCGTACGGAAGGGAACCCGAGCCGATGAACCCGCCGTTTTTCCTGAGCCTGTAGACGTCAACATATTCGGTATGGGCCATCGATTCCTGCACGGTATCGCGGATGACTCCTTTCCGGACGGCTTCGACAACCATGGAGCCGTCATAGACCGCCGAATGGCTGTACTCCGAACCGTCGAACCACTGTATGAGCTGCGAAACCGTCGAATAACCGTGATAGAGAAGAATATCGCAGGGCTTCAGATCCCCAGCCGCAACATCGCGTTCCATTGCTTTTCCTCCCCGTGCCTTCGGCACCTCCCGTTTGAAAGCCGCAGCGCCCCGTGAGCCCTCATGCCCGGCAGGGCGGCACCATAATCACAATGTACGGAGATTTTCGGCCCTCTGCCAGCGTGGCGCCACTCCGGGTACGGCACCGGTGCACACGGCTGCGGAATTTTCTCTTTTCACTCCCATCGGAACAATTTTTTTTCTGATCTTTCATGAAAATCGTCAGTACACGGCATGAACAGACAACTCTTGCTGGGAGCGGAAGCCGTAGCATTGGGAGCCCTCGATGCAGGAATTTCGGGCGTCTACGCCTATCCCGGAACCCCGTCCACTGAAATCACCGAATTCATCCAGCGTTCAGGCGAAGCCCGTGACAGGGGAATCCGTTCTTCGTGGTCGTCGAACGAGAAGACCGCCTACGAAGCGGCGCTTGGCATGGCCTACGCCGGAAAGCGCAGCCTCGTGTGCATGAAGCACGTGGGGCTGAACGTGGCGGCGGACGCCTTCATCAACTCGGCCATCACCGGTGCCAGCGGAGGCCTGGTGCTCGCCGTGGCCGACGATCCGTCGATGCACTCCTCGCAGAACGAACAGGACAGCCGGGTCTACGGGCGCTTCGCGATGGTGCCGGTGCTCGAACCGGCATCGCAGCAGGAGCTGTATGACGCGATGTTCCACGCATTCGCGCTCTCCGAATCGGTGAAGCTGCCGGTCGTCGTGCGCATGACGACGCGCCTGTCGCACTCGCGGGCGGGCATCGAGCGGCGGAAGGCGGTGGCGCAGAACCCGCTCCACGCCGAGTACGCGCCGGAGCGCTTCGTGCTCATGCCACACAACGCGCGGAGGCAGTACCAGCACCTTCTCGACCTCCAGCCGCAGCTCGAAGCGCTCTCGGAATCGTCGTTCCTGAACCGCGCGGTCGAAGGTTCGGGGCCGCTCGGCGTCGTGGTGTTCGGCATCGACTACAATTATGTGATGGAGACGCGACGGATGCATGGCATCGAATGCCGCGTGCTCAAGGTGGGGCAGTATCCGCCGCCGAGGGAGATGATCGCCGATCTCTTCGCCGTTTGCGAAACCGTGCTCATGATCGAGGAGGGTTATCCGGTGTACGAGGAGCTGTTCCGGGGCTACTTCGGTTCGCCGAAGATCCGGGGTCGCATGGACGGCGCTCTGCCACGGACAGGAGAGCTGACCACCGACCTCGTGGCCTCGGCGCTTGGCGTAACGCTGCCCGAAACCACCGCCGTGCCGGAGATTGTGATCAACCGCCCGCCGGAGCTGTGCCGGGGATGCGGCCACCGCGACATGTTCGAGGCACTGAACCTTGTCATGCGCGAGCACGCGGAGCACCACGTCTTTTCGGACATCGGCTGCTACACCCTCGGCGCATTGCCGCCTTTCAGCGCCATCCACACCTGCGTGGACATGGGTGCGGCCATCACGATGTCGAAAGGCGCTGCCGACGCAGGGCTTCGTCCGGCGGTCTCGGTCATCGGCGACTCGACCTTCGCCCACTCCGGCATGACCGGCCTGCTCGACGCGGTGAACGACCGCGCGACGGTGACGGTCATCATCGCCGACAACGACACCACGGCCATGACCGGCGGCCAGACATTTTCGGCTTCGGGCACGAAGCTTGAGCGAATCTGCCGGGGCCTCGGCGTCGATGAGGCACACATCCGCGTCATCACACCCCTGAAGCAGCACTTGCAGGAGAACATTGCCGTGCTTCGCGAGGAGATCGCCTACGACGGGGTGTCGGTGGTGATCGCCCGGCGCGAGTGCATCGAGACCGCTGCAAGGAAAAAGCGCCGCGCGGCGGCAAAGGGGGAGTAGCCGCTATGGAGAAGAACATCATTCTTGCCGGAGTTGGCGGACAGGGCATCCTCAGCATCGCGGCGGTTATCGACTGGGCGGCGCTCGACGCCGGTCTGCACGTCCGCCAGGCCGAGGTGCACGGCATGAGCCAGCGGGGTGGCGCGGTGCAGTCGCATCTGCGCATCGCCGACAGCGAGCTGTTCGCCGACCTGATCTCGCTCGGCACGGCGGACCTTATCCTCTCGGTCGAACCGCTCGAATCGCTGCACTATCTGCCGTGGCTCGCATCGGGCGGCCAGGTGGTCACTTCGACCGACCCCTTCGTGAACGTACAGGGCTACCCTCCGGTGGAACGAATCATCAATGCCCTGAGCTCAGCCGTCAAGCCGGTGCTCGTACCAGCCGAGAAGCTTGCCAGAGAGGCCGGAAGCTCACGGGCCTCGAACATGGTGATGCTCGGCGCAGCAGCACCCTTCACCGGCATCGATCCCACCCGTCTAGAAGCGGGCATCGAAGCGCTCTTTGGCGCGAAGGGAGCGGAGATCGTCGAAATCAACATCAGGGCGTTCCGAAAGGGACTCACTTTATCCAACGCTAACCAAACCACCTCATGATCTGGAACGAGTATCACGAGTGCATGGATCGCCAGCAACTGGCTGAACTGCAGGGACAGCGCCTGCGGGACATGGTGGAACGCATCTATTTCAACGTGCCGTTTTACCGTGCGAAGCTTCAGGAGATGGGCATCGAACCGGGCGACATCCGCTCGCTCGACGATCTCAAAAAACTTCCCTTCACCACCAAGCAGGACTTGCGCGACAACTACCCGTTCGGGCTGTTCGCCGTGCCGCAGCATGACGTGGTGCGCCTGCACGCCTCCAGCGGCACCACCGGCAAATCGACCGTGGTCGGCTACACGCACAACGACATCATGATGTGGTCGGAAGTGGTGGCCCGCTCGCTCACGATGGCCGGCATCACGCGCGACGACATCGTGCAGGTGGCCTACGGCTACGGCCTCTTCACCGGTGGTCTCGGCATGCACTACGGCGCGGAGAAGATCGGCGCCTCGGTCATCCCGATCTCCGGCGGCAACACCAAAAAGCAGCTCCAGCTTCTCGAAGATTTCGGCTCGACGGCCATCGCCTGCACCCCGTCATACGCGGCCTATCTCGGCGAAGCGATTGTCGAGGAGAAGCTCGACCGCTCGAAGATCAAGCTCAGGGCGGGCATCTTCGGCGCGGAGCCCTGGACGGAGGAGATGCGCACGCAGATCCAGCATCTGCTTGGCCTCAAGGCCTACGACATCTACGGCCTCTCCGAGGTGATCGGCCCCGGCGTCTCTATGGAGTGCGCCTGCCAGCGGGGAATGCACATCTTCGAGGATCACTTCATCCCCGAAATCATCGACCCCGAGACCTGCGAGGTGCTTCCGTACGGCACGCTCGGCGAGCTGGTCTTCACCACGGTCACCAAGGAGGCGATGCCGCTCATGCGCTACCGCACCCGCGACCTGACGCGCCTGCACGCAGAGACGTGCGACTGCGGACGGACACTCGTGCGCATGGAGAAGTGCGTCGGACGCTCGGACGACATGCTCATCATCCGCGGCGTGAACGTCTTCCCGTCGCAGGTCGAATCGGTGCTGCTCGAAATGAGCGAAACGAAGCCGCACTACCTGCTCGTGGTGGATCGCGAAAACAACCTCGACACGCTCGAAATCCAGGTGGAGGTCGAAGAGCAGTTCTTCTCTGACGAGGTCACAAGGAGCTGGAGGGGCTTCGCAAGCGCATCAGCGGCAACCTGACCAGCCTGCTCGGCCTGCACGCCAATGTGCGCCTCGTCGAGCCGGGCACCATCGAGCGCAGCATGGGCAAGGCGCAGCGGGTGGTTGACAAACGGAAACTCAAATAACGGAGCAGCCATGATCATCAGGCAACTTTCGGTGTTTCTCGAAAACCGGGCGGGACGGCTCACCGAACTGACCGGCATCCTCGCCGACAACGGCATCAACATCTCGGCCTTCAGCATCGCCGACACCACCGATTTCGGCGTCCTGCGCGTCATCACCGGCAATCCCGAACTGGCTGAAAAAGTGCTGAAGGAGCACGGCTTCGCGGTGAAGATCACCGAGGTCATCGGCATCGTCATGCACAACAAGCCGGGCGCACTGCATCACGCCTTACAGATACTGACCGACAACGGCATCTCCATCGAATACATGTACGCCTTTGCCAGCGGCGACGACCGGGCCACGGCGGTCATCCGTACCGACACGCCGAACAAGGCGATCGAGGTGCTGCAACTCCACGAGATGGAGCTGCTCAAGGCGGGCGATGTGTATAAGATTTAGGAGAGGGACTTAACCTGAATTATTCACAAGGGCAATAAAAAAAGGTGACATAAAATACCGCAAATGCTTATATTAACGTTAGTTAGACAAGAAAATAAGCAGCGACATCCATGCACACCCTTTCAGAGAATATAGTCACCGGCAAACTGCAACAACAAGAGCTTTTTTTGGATAA
>Ga0233421_10001006_pt1 | contig 10723 bp, 11 predicted proteins | sample Watercolumn_Mata_3_FD_182725 | JGI IMG/M metagenome (GOLD analysis project Ga0233421, IMG submission 182725) | Freshwater microbial communities from Lake Matano, South Sulawesi, Indonesia - Watercolumn_Matano_2014_107_MG | ecosystem: Environmental > Aquatic > Freshwater > Lake | place... | reverse complement strand
AACATCTCTATAAACATCTGGCTTTTTAAATAAGGAGAAGATTTCCTGCCAGTCAAAATCTAATTTATCTTTTGGAAAGCTGTTAAAGATAACTGCTGGAGATTTTAGCTTTCTCACAATCTCTAGGGCTTTTTTTGGACCTATGCCTTTAATTCCGCCAGGATTATAGTCTGTTCCTACTAAAATTCCTAAACAAATTAGCTGTTCCTGATTTATTTGCAAGCTGTTAAGAACTTTTTCTAATTCGATAATTTCAGGAGAGATATAGACAAAACCAGAGGCTAGCTTTCTCTTTCTAGCTAAAGTTAAATTTTGTATTAATCTTGGAGCTTGGAATAATAAAGAGTCATAATCTTGACTGCCAACAGCATAAATCTGCTTGTACTCCTTGCTTAAAAAAGAGGCTTCTGCCTCTCCCTCTCCTGGAGCTTGTATTACACATATTCCTAAGGCTTTTAACAGCTCTTTGCTCTCATCAATCATCTCCTGATTTAACCTTGTCAGAGATTTAGAATATTTTCCCATTGATTCTATGTCCTCCTCTTGCAAGGCTTGCTGATATTTTTCTCTTGCCAGCTCTTTTGCTTCCTGTCTAATTTCATGAGTTTTATTCTTAAGTTCAGGAGGCTTGCCATCAAATACATACATCAGCTTTATTCCTTGCTGCATTAAATTAATGTTTCTGTAGAATAATCCTGATAAGTGGGATGTAACTCTTTTTTTATTATCCATTAGAGGAGTGCCATCTGGCTGTCTAATTGAGGAGAGAAACTGATAGATTACATTAAAAGCATCTATTGCTATAAATTTGCCTTTTAGCTCTTCTAATTCTATTGCTGTTCTTGGAACAATATCTCCTATTTGCAAGCCCATAATCTGATAATATCTTTATAATTAATAAATCTTATCAAATTGTTAATATTCTATTCTTTTACATTCTGGAGTTAAGCTTTGCAAGAGGTTGTAGATTAATTATTACTTCTATTATAAATTAATATCCTTATTTAGGATGGGCTTTTTCATACTGCCTTCTGATAAAAGAAGAGATTCTTGCTATATACAGATCTCTGCTGTTTCCATCTATATTTGGATCATGATAGCTGGCTTGTTCTCTGTCTTCTCTGTCTGATAAGAGATATGGCTTTTTCCATGCAACTAGAAAAGCAGCTCTGATTTCTAGAGGCAAGCTAGCTACTCTCCCTATCAAATCTGTTTGCCTTCCTGGAAAGTCTTCACTACATCTTTCTATTAGTTTTCTAAAAGAGGGATGAGCTCTAAATGAATTATCATAGCAAGCCTGAATAATAGCTTCTGCTCTATCTTCAAATAGAGATGCTGTTCTTAATCTGACTCTTCCCATATATACAGAGAGAATTTCATCTGGAAATTGAATAGCTAGAATCTGGCTTGGAATCTGCAGATTATTAATTCCGTGAAAAGCTTCTTTTAGAGCTAAAAAACTTAGCATCTGCAGATATACTCTTTTTACTCCATAACCTCTAAGATTTCTTATCTGGCTTGGATAAACTAGCTGTTTTGGGGCTTGCTCAGCTTCAAGAGCTCTGTCTGCAAGTTGTCGCCTCTCTCTTTCTGCGAGTCCTGTCTCTTGCCTTTGTCGCATCCAATCTCTCCACTCTTCGCCTCTTTCGTGATTTAGCACTCTGTGATTATCATCATTGTTAGCAGGAGTTTTTGGTGCTTCACTTTCCCTGCCTTTTTCTTGCGCTATCTTTTGAGCCATTATTCTCTCTGCTTGTAATCTTGCTAGTTGCTCTTTTCTTCTCTGTGTTAGAGCATCATCGCCATTATCTGCATCATCTTCATCTTCCATCTTGCTATAAAAGAGAAAGAATATTTAATAATTATTATAATAGAAAATATATACAACTATCTAAACTGCTTTACTTTTGGAGTATTTTGAATATTGCTTGATTGAGGAAAACATTTTTCTTGTGAGGGATAGACTGTCTTTCTTTCTAGCTTTTTCTTTTTTTCTGCTATCTCCTGCTGCTTGTTAGACTCGTGCTCTCTTGTTACATATGCTGCAGGAACCATTGGAGAGCCTTTTGCAGCAATTATCATAGCCCAAACTAGCTTGAAAAAGTTCTTTGTTTTTTGCATAAAGCTGGATTTTTCTTCCATCTAGCAATAAAGAAAGGCTGGTTTATAAAGGCTAGTTTATAACAAGATAGAATAACATAAGAATGTTTATATAACTTAAAGCTTTTTCTAGCTCATGGATATAAAAACAAAATTTATTCCTTTAGATTATGAAGCTTTTGACTTTTCCAGCAAGAACTACATTTTAATTTATGGAAGAGATGAAAAAGGAAAAAGGGTTTGCTTGGTTGACAAGTTTGAAAGTTATCTGTGGGCTATTTTAGACAGCATTGATGATAAAGAGATTGAAAAATTAAGAAAAAAAATAGAAAAAATAGAGATAAAGGGAGAGAGAAGGACATCAAGAGTAGAAAAAGTAGAGCTTCATGACAAGAAATTTCTTAGCAAGGATGTAAAAGCTCTGAAGATTTTTGTGACTAATTATAAGGACAGCCATGATGTTGCAAATGAGCTTGCTCTTCCAGGAATTATAGCTAGAAGAGAGTATGATATCAATATTATTACAAAATATATTATTGATTCTGGACTGCTGCCTTTATCTTTTTATGAAGTTGAGGGAGAGCTGTTAAATAACAGCTTGGAATTTGGAGCCATTGATGCTGGATTAGATGTTGATAAAGTAGTAAAAGTTAGAAAATTCAAAAAGCTGGAAGAAAGCACTTTTTCTCCTAGAGTTCTAGCTTTTGATATAGAGGCAGATGAGTTTGAGCTTGGAAAGGGCGAGATAGTTATGATATCTCTGGCTGGAGAGAATTTCAAGAAAGTTCTGACTTGGAAGCAAGCAAAAGCCAGGCAGGATTTTGTTGAATGTTATAAGGATGAGGCAGAGATGCTTGAGAAATTTGTAGAATATGTAAAAAAACAAGAGCCAGATTTTCTAGTTGGATATTTTTCAGATGCTTTTGATCTTGCTTATTTAAGAGCAAGAGCAGAAAAGCTAGGAGTTAGATTAAGTCTTGGATTAGATAATTCTCAGCCTAGTTTTACAAGAGGCCAGCTCCCTGTTGGGAGGATTTCAGGAATTGTTCATGTTGACTTGTATAAATTCATAGAGGTAAATTATTCTCAGTATTTGCAGTCAGAAACTCTTGGCTTAAATGAAGTTTCTCAGGAGTTATTAGGAGAGGGCAAGAGAGATTTTGAGTTTAAGAAGTCTAAACATATTAAAGATGATGAGTGGAAGAGCTATTTTGATTATAATTTGCAAGACTCCTTGCTTGTGTATAAGCTGTTTAGAAAGTTCTGGATTGATTTATTTGAGATGACAAAGATAATACAAGAGCCTGTTTTTAATGTTTCAAGAGACAGGATGTCTGGGCATGTAGAAGATTTTATTCTGCATAATCTAAAGAGATTTAATGAAATTGCAGAGAAGAGGCCAATTCATGATGAAATTAATAAGAGAAGAATGAGAGAGAGATATGAGGGAGCATTTGTTTTTCAGCCTATTCCTGGATTGTATGAAGATTTGGCTGCTTTTGATTTTACAAGCATGTATGGAAGCATTATTAACTCTTTTAATTTATCACTTGCTTCTTTTGAAGCTGGAAAGGAAAGAGAATCTGATTTATGGGAAGTTGATACAGGAAAAGAGAGATATTATTTTTCAAAAAAAGCTAGTTTTTTCCCTACTCTTTTAGGAGAGTTAATCGAAAGGAGAAAACAGCTGAAAAAACAGCTTAGTGAAAAGCCAGATGCTGTTATAAAAGCCAGAAGTAATGCTGCTAAGCTGCTAGTAAATGCTTCTTATGGGTATCTTGGATTTTTTGGAGCTAGATATTATTGTCCTGAGGCTGCTGCCTCGACTACTGCTTTAGTCAGAAAATTTATACATGAGAGCATTGACAAGACAAATAAGCAAGGGTATAAAGTAGTTTATGGGGATACAGACGGATATCATTTTCTTATGAATAATAAGAAAAAAGATGAGACTTTAGAATTTCTTAAAAAGCTGAATAATAATCTTCCAGGAATGATGGAGCTTGAGCTAGAGGATTTTTACAAGAGAGGGATATGGGTGACAAAAAGAACAGGAGAGTTTGGAGCTAAAAAGAAGTATGCTCTGATTGATGAGAAAAATAGGATGAAGATTAGGGGATTTGAGACAGTTAGGAGAGATTGGTGTAATCTTGCAAGAAGTTTGCAGAGCAAGATTTTAGAGATGATACTTATTGATGGGAATGAGAAGAGGGCTCTTGCTTATTTTAAGAAGATTGTGGAAGATTTAAAAGCCAGGAAGATAGAGAGAAAAGATATTCTTATTAAGACTCAGCTAAAAAAGCCGCTTTCTGATTATAAAGCTATAACTCCTCATGTTATTGCAGCTCAGAAGATAAAAGAGAGAGGAGAGCCTCTTGATATAGGGATGCTGCTAGAATTTTTTATAGCAGAGACAAGAGAGAAGAAAGCTCTAGTAAGAGAGAAAGTCAAGCTTCCTGATGAAAAAGGAGAGTATAATCTTGATTATTATCTGAATAATCAGCTGATTCCTGCTGTTGAAAATATTTTTGAGGTTTTTAATGTTAATATAAAAGAGATAATTGATGGAAAAAAGCAAAAAAAGCTTTTGGAATTCTAATTTTTAATAAAGAAAACTTATTTCTTCTTTTTATCTGTCTTGATTTCTGCTTTATTTTCTGATATCAAAGCAGAATAAAGATTCTTTAAGAAGAACAGAGATAAAGCAGTTGTTACTAAGCTAGAAGCCAGAGAGAAGATTAAAGCTATGTAGTATCCTGCTGTTGTCAGAGTTGTTTTTACAGGAGTTACACTTGTGTCTTTTATCACATTGCCTGTAAAACCATTTATTAGATTTCCTACAAAGCTGAATACAAAAGAGATTAAGATTAGTATTATTACTAGAAGTATAAAGTATCCAAATAGTTTCCAGAATTTTCCTGCTACAAGCTCTTTGCTTCTTTTTAATGAAGCCAGGACTTTTTTATCTTCTTTCATCATTACTATTATAGATAAAGATCTTCTAACTAGGAAGACTATGGCTAGAATTATTCCTAGTACAAATAAGAGCATTGTCAAGATAGCGAGATTATTCATCGAGGCAGCAGCCATTGTTTGAAGAGTAGCATCATATTTTGATAACAAGACAAAAGTAGAGATTAGAGCTGGAATAAATAATACAAACATGATTAGATAGATAAAAACAATTAGAAGAATGTATCTTCCCCAGTATTTTAAAGCTCCTGAAAATATTTCTTTTGCTTTTAGTTTTTTCTCAGCATTTAGAGAGAGAAATACAAAACACGCAGTCATAAGTATTGAGACAAAAAATAGAGCTAGACTTACAGTTAGATATAAGATTCCCTGATTTGTCATATAAAATTTTGTGACTTCTTGCTGGCTAAGATTAACCATTGGCAAGCCTATAAAAGACAATATAATCGAAGGAATTATGGATAAAAAGAAGAAAATTATTAAGATAGCAGGAAAATTATCTTTATAATTTTTCCAGGATTCGCTAAAGATATCAAAAAATTTCATTTTTCCCTCTCTTTATTATGATAGTTTTTCCTAGTTTATAAAGGTTTAGTCTAAATTATGCTGCTAAACTCTGCCATCTGGCTTGTACTCTTTTTGCTAGCTCTGTTTCAAGGTCTAAGATTTTTAAGCCTAAGCCGTCTATAATCCTGTCTGCTTTTTTAGGCTTCTCTCTTGCTACTATTAAATTATGCCTCTCTATCTTTGAACCTACAAGCTGATCTGCAAGAGCAAATTCACTAGTGCTGAAGATAAAAGGATCAACAAGGGAAAAAACATCAAGAGCAGTAGCCCTTTCAGAAGTTTGTCTAGATTTATATTCTGCTTTTAGTCTTAGAAGAGTTGCAAAATCATCTCTGCTCCAGGGCTTAACTCCTGTTAAAAGTCTTATAGACTCTGGAGAGGCAAAATCCTCTTCTGCAAAAATGAAAGTCTCATAATCTTTTCTTTGATATAATCCTCTCACAAAATATCCTCTAACTTTGTCTGGATCCAAATTAAATAATCCTATCTCTTGTCTTAGTGTATCAACATAATCTTCTTCTGGAGAATCTGCAAATCCTGATAAGATTCTATCAATAGAACTTAATCCTCTTTTTATCTGTAGTAGTTTATCTCTTATCACTTTTCTTCTATCTGGAGATATTCTGCTAGCATTTTTTACTATAACTTCTGCCTGTTCTCTTAATCTTTCAATATCTTCTGGAGCAGGAGTATCTTCTGTTAAATCCAGAGTTTTTCCCTGATGAGCAGCCTCTCTTTCAAGATACTCTAGCCATAAACTTGCTTCTTCTACATGATTTAGATAGCTTGTTGCTCTTGAAATAGGAAGCTTGCCTGTTCTAATAGCAGCTCTAACTGCTTCTAGAAAATAGACCCCCTGTATTTGTTGAACTTGGATCTCTCTTGAAATAGGCAAGTTAATAATTCTTCCGTGCTCAGAATATTTTAATACATATGCAATATCTCCTTGCTTATAAGAAAAAGGGCATAAATTAATTCCCATAAATTTTCTTTCTGGACTAGCTGCTAGAGTTGTTTCCAAAGCTCTTTTTTCCATTTATTTAATAAGCATTAGCTATTTTTAAATCTAGCTTATAATTAGAAAATGGTGAAATATAAAAAGGTCATTCTCTTAGCAAGAGAATCAGAACAGGTGAATAAATATGGAAAAAGAGGGATTTAGAGCTAGGCTCAGAAGATTTTTTGAAGATATTGGATTAATTTATGTGCATCCTTTTGTAAGAAGAGCCAGACAGAGAAGAAATAGTGAACATGAGATAATGAAGAAGGCAAGAAGTCATGCAGAGATTGCTAGAACAGCAGAGAGCTTGGCAAGATTTCATAGTAAAAGAGGAGAATTAGATAAGGCAGAGAGCTATTATAGACAGGCAGGAAGAGCATATAGAAGAATAAAAGAGATTTATGGGGTTGATATTCAAGGAGTTAAAGCAAGGCAGGATAAAATTTCAGAGGCAGTTATGCATCTTGCTAAAAGAAAGCAGAATCCTGGATTAGCTATTGCGAGTTTTGCATGTTTTATATTAGGATTAATGATAATAGCTCCAACTATTACTGGGAATTATATTTTTGGCTTGGAAAGTGAGTACTCTCTTAGCTTTTCTTTTGTTCTCTTTATACTGGGAATTATAGGATTAGTTATCTTTTATTTGAGAAAAAGATAATTCTAAAAAGCATCTTTCTTTGAATTAGTTATGAAAGAATATAAGTATAATCCAAAGCCTGAATTTGAAGCTAGGATGAGAAAACTCCTAACTAATAAAGAGGATTATCTTGCTTATTCAGAGATAATCCATACTCTGCCTAGAAATTTCATAAGATGCAATACTTTGAAGATTTCTAGCGAGGACTTAATCAAGAGATTAAGCAAAAAGTGGGATGTTGAGCAGCCCTTTTCTGATAATAAGGAGATTATGCTTGTAAAAAGCAAGCTTGCGCCAGGAGAGCTTGGAAAGGCAGAGGAGCATCTTCTTGGATTTTATTATGTGCAGGAGCTGTCTTCTATGTTAAGTGTTCTGGCTTTGCTTCCTGAGGAAAATGAGCGAGTCTTAGATTTGTGTGCTTCTCCTGGAAGTAAGACAACTCAGATTGCCTGTTTTCTGAAAAATTCAGGGACTATTCTAGCTAATGATAAGGATATTGCTAGAATTGTTATACTTGCTAGTAATTTGGAAAGATGCGGAGTTGCTAATTCTATTTTAACAAGAATGCAGGGAGATAATCTGTGCGAGAGGCTTAAAGCTAGAATGCAGTTTGATAAGATATTAGTTGATGCGCCTTGTTCTGGAGAGGGTACATTAAGAAGCTCTCCAAAGACTTTTTTGATGTGGAATAAAAAGATGATTGAAAGTGTATCTAAGCTGCAGAAAAAGTTATTGTGTTCTGCTATTCCTCTGCTTAGAGAGGGGGGAAGTTTAGTATATTCAACTTGTACACATGCGCCTGAAGAAAATGAGGAAGTTGTGGATTTTGCTCTAAAACAGTTTCCTAATCTAAAATTAGAAGAGATAAAACTGCCTGTTAAATCTAGAGATGGTATTTTAGAATGGGAAGATAAGAAATTTAGCAAGGAGCTTGTGAAAGCAAGAAGAATCTATCCGCAAGATAATGATAGTGAGGGATTTTTCCTTGCTAAATTTGTAGTGCAACACAAAAATAGCGACGGAGACGAAGAATGAAAATTACATTTGTAAATAAGATGGAGAAGGAGAAACTTATTGATGAGCTAGGCAGATTTGGAATAAAAGAAATTCCTTTTTTGCTTATTAGATCATCTGTAGATAGAATAAGAGCATATTCTGGAAACTTAGATGCAGATTCTTTAGCAAGACTGGCAGAGAAAGTTTATGTAGAGACAATAGGATTATATTTTGCTAGATTAGACGGCAAGGATTTAAGATTATCATTAGATGCTTTGCATCTTCTAAAAGAGCAGATAACAGATAACATAATAGAGCTAGATGATGAGCAATTTGAAGAATATATTAAAGGCAGAGATATAGAATTAAATGCTGGTCAAAAAGATAAATTTGCAGACAAGCTTGGATATTTTGTGCTGAGATATAAAGATGATTTAATAGGAATGGCAAAAATTATTAGTGGAAAGTTTATAAAGAACTATCTGCCTAAGGAGAGAAGAAGGAAATCATAATGTCAACTGAAAAAAGTTACGGGGGGGCAAGTATTGAAGCAGGAAAGAAGTCAGTTAGTAATGCAAATCAGCTTGCTTCTGTTAAAGAAAGCAGAAAAACAGAAAATAATATTAATGATAATTTAAGCAAGCAGGATATTGCTAGCTATAAAAAAGCAGGGGAGATTATGAGAAAAGTAAGAGAGTATGCGAAATCTATTATAAAAAAAGATGAGAATCTGCTTGATATTGCAGAGAAGATAGAAGCTAAGATTATAGAACTTGGAGGAGCGCCTGCATTTCCTGTTAATCTTTCTATAAATGAGATAGCAGCACATTACACTCCTGCTTATAATGATGAAGAAAAAGCACGAGATTTATTAAAAGTTGATATTGGGGTTGCTGTTGATGGATGCATAGCAGACAGTGCTTTTTCTCTTGATTTAGCTGGAGGAAAATATAAGCAGTTAATTGAGGCTGCTGAAGCTAGTCTGCGGGCTGCTCTGAATTATGTTAAAAACAACAAGGAGATAAGAATAAACGAGATTGGAAAGAGAATTCACGAGGAAATTACTAAAAAGGGATTCTCGCCTGTAAGAAATTTATCAGGACATGAACTAGGCAAGAATATGATTCATGCTGGAATTACAATTCCAAATTATGATAATGGGAATAGCTCTATTTTAGAAAAAGGAGCATATGCAATAGAGCCTTTTGCAACTTCGGGGATAGGATTAGTATATGATGGAAAGATGAGTGAGATTTACAGATTTGAAGAGAGAAAAGGTGTTAGAGATAAGCTTGCTAGGGAGATTATGGACTTTATTTTAGAAGAGTATTCCAGCCTTCCGTTTTGCTCGAGATGGATAGTTAAGAAATTTGGCACAAGGGGCTTGCTTGCTCTAAGTTTTTTAGAACAAGCAGGGGTTATTTATAGATATCCTCAGTTAGTTGAGAAAAGCCAGAAGGAAGTAAGTCAAGCAGAACACACTTTTATTATTGATGAAAAAGCAGAGATAACTAGTGATTAGTTTATTTGAGATATTCATTTAGTCTTTCAATCACTTTTCTATGAAAATCAGAGTTTATTCTGCAAAGCCTTTTTATTATAATTCCTTCATTCAGTGTAAAAATTCTATGGGGCTTGACAAAACTTTTGAAAGGAAGATTCCCTTTCTCAAATGAACTTGAAAGTATTGGCAAATCATCTTTATGGGGTTTTGTTGTTATTAGGCAACAGATTTTATCTTCCATGCTGTTCGTCTTTTCATTAGAGATAATTAGGGCGGGTCTTTTTTTAGAAATAGTTAAATCTGAATATGGGAATGGGATTAAAACAATATCCCCTTGTTTAAACATTATTCCACCGCTCATCTAATTTATTATCCCAATCTTTTTTTAATGAATTTTCAGATGCCAGCATTGTTAATATGCTTTCATTAGACTCCTTTATTGTTTCTAATTCTGCCAGTCGCTTTTGTATACATTTTCTAACAAATTCACTCCATCTTACCTCTGAATACTTCCGCATTTTTTTATAAACTTCCTCTTCTATAGATAAGGTAATATTTGTCATACTGGATTAAGTGAAGTCACTTATTTAAATCTTTTGCTTATTTAAAAATCTCGCCAGTTTCCTGGCTCCAGAATAATAAATCAAGATGGTCTATTGGGATATTGAGCTGTTTTGAAAAAACAATAAATTTTTTCTCGATTTTTAGATAGTTTTTCTTGTTTAAGTTTGGAATATTTTTTATTACTTTTAGAGATTTAATATTCTTTAGAATATGCCTGTCTAAAATTGCTACTGAATTCTGGGATTTTCCTATGTTTCTGAGAAAGTGAGAAGCCTCTTTTAAGCCTAATCCAAGAACATTTTCTGCAAGCCAGTTTCTTAGCTCTACTATCTCTCCTTCTTGTAATTTTTTATTTATTTCCTGCTCTATCTTCTTCCAA
>Ga0233421_10001005_pt1 | contig 10725 bp, 9 predicted proteins | sample Watercolumn_Mata_3_FD_182725 | JGI IMG/M metagenome (GOLD analysis project Ga0233421, IMG submission 182725) | Freshwater microbial communities from Lake Matano, South Sulawesi, Indonesia - Watercolumn_Matano_2014_107_MG | ecosystem: Environmental > Aquatic > Freshwater > Lake | place... | reverse complement strand
TTTTATCTCTGATTGATATTTCCAGATAGTATAAATTGCCGGTAAGACAACTAGGGTTAAAATCGTTGATGAGGTTAAACCGCCTATCAAAGGCGCAGCTATCCTTTTCATTACATCCGCGCCTGTGCCTACGCTAAGCATTACCGGCATAAGCCCAAAGATGTTTGCTCCTACCGTCATCAGTTTGGGCCGCAGCCGCTGCACTGCGCCCTCCATTACCGCGTCATACAGGTCTTGCAGATTATTCATCTTTCCTTCCTTTTTTCTGCGGGAATAGGCCTCATCCAAATAAACAATCATAATCGCACCTGTCTCAGCAGCCACGCCTGCCAAGGCAATCAAGCCCACCCAGACCGCAATGCTCATATTATAACCCAGCAGGAATAAATACCAGATGCCGCCTATGAGCGCAAAAGGAACCGACATCATTACGATTATGGTCTCAATTATAGAGCGGAAGGTAAAGAAATAAAGAATAAAGATGATAAAAACTGTCAAAGGCACAAAAATCTTTAGCCTGTTTTTAACCCTTTGCATATATTCGTATTGGCCTGACCAGCTAAGCGAATATCCGGTGGGCAGTTTTATCTCTTCCCTCACCGCTTTCTTGGCGTCATTTACATAACTACCCACGTCCCGGCCTGCCATATCTACGTATACGTATCCGCTGAGCAATCCATTTTCATCCCGAATCATTGAAGGCCCGAGTTTTATCTTTATATCGGCAAGCTGCGCCAGAGGAACCTGCGCGCCGCTCATCGTAGAAACCAGGACCCGCTTTAGCCTTTCAATATCATCCCTTAATTCACGTGCATAGCGCACATTTACAGGATAACGTTCCCGGCCTTCGATTGTAGTGGTAATGTTCTCTCCGCCGATGGCAGACATAATGATATCGTTGGCCTCTTCGATAGTTAAACCGTAACGCGCAAGCTGCTCGCGTTTTAAATCAAAATCAATAAAATAACCTCCGGTCACTCTTTCGGCATAAACGCTGCGGGTGCCCGCTACCTTTTTTAAGGCCTGCTCAATATGGGTGCCGATTTTTTCAATCTCATCTAAATTTGCGCCGTAAATCTTAATCCCCACGGGCGTGCGCACTCCCGTAGTCAACATATCAATGCGCGCTTTTATAGGCATAGTCCAGGCATTGGTAGTGCCGGGAAATTTCATCTTCCTGTCCATCTCCTCAATCAATTTCTCCCAGGTTAAGCCTTTTCTCCAATATTTCCTGTCCTTTAACACTACGGTTGTCTCCATCATAGAAAATGGCGCCGGGTCGGTTGAGCTGGTTGCCCTCCCTGCCTTCCCGAATACCCGCTCCACCTCAGGAAAGGATTTCAGGACTTTATCCTGGGTTTGTAATAATTTTGTGGCCTCGGTTACAGAAAGGCCGGGTAATGTGGTGGGCATATAAAGGATAGTGCCTTCATTCAAAGGAGGCATAAATTCCGAACCCATCATCAGAAACGCCGGAACAGTAACCACCATGCTTATCAGGGCAACCGCCACCACTAAATTCCGGTGCTCAATCGCCCAATGCGCCACAGGCCGATATAGCCCGATCAAGAACTTGCTAATGGGATGCCGGTCTTCTGAAATAATCTTTCCTCTTACAAAAACCATAACCAGGGCAGGCGTTAAGGTTATGGCTAAGAGGGCGGCAAAGAATATAGAATAGTTTTTGGTGAAGGCCAGGGGCTTAAAGAGCCTACCCTCCTGCGCCTCAAGAGTAAAAACCGGCATAAAAGCAACTGCCATTACTACAAGCGAGGCAAATATCGGGGGCCCTACCTCCTTCATTGCGCCAATTACAATTTCATCGCGCGCACCGACGCGCAGACCCTTTGCCCATTCATCCAGGCGCTTATGCACATTTTCCACAAAAACAATGGAAGCATCCACCATATCTCCGATAGCTACGACAATACCACCTAAGGACATAATGTTTGAGGTGAGCTTCATCCAACTCATCGGTATGAAGGCAATAATCACGGCGATAGGCAAGCCTATAATGGGAACAAGCGCAGAACGCAAGTGCAGTAAAAAGAAAATAAGCATAAAACTGACAATGATTAACTCTTGAGTGAGGTTTTCTTTGACCGTTGCGATTGATGCCTTTATTAAATCTGAACGGTCATAGGCGGTAACGATTTTAACGCCTTTGGGTAAGCCGGGTTCAATCTCCTTTAATTTCTCTTTAACTTTATTTATGACATTTAAGGCATTTTCTTTATGGCGCATCACCACAATCCCGCCTACAACTTCGCCTTTTCCATCCAACTCCGCAACCCCGCGCCTTATATCCGGGCCCAGAGTAACATTGGCAACCTGTTTTATGGTTACAGGCACCCCGTTCATTCCTTCTCCTACAACAATATCCTCTATATCCTTTATGGATTTTATGTAACCACGGCCCCTGACCATATATTCTGTGCCGGTAAATTCAATTAGTCTTGCTCCCACGTCATTATTACCTTTACGGATATTTTCAATAACCTGCATTAAGGGAATCTTATAGGCTAACAGGGAATTGGGATTGATATTGACCTGATACTGCCTGACAAAGCCTCCGACTGTGGCTACTTCAGCAACGCCGGGCACAGACTGTAAATAATAGCGCAGGTACCAATCCTGAAAACTTCTTAAATCTGCCAAAGAGTGCCTGCCGCTTTCATCAACTAAAGCATATTGAAATACCCAGCCCACGCCTGTTGCGTCAGGGCCTAATTCCACTGATACGCCTTGCGGCAAGCGCGGGATAATCTTGCTTAAATATTCCAGCGTCCTTGAACGCGCCCAGTATATATCAGTGCCGTCTTCAAAGATAATATAAACATAGGAAAACCCGAAATCAGAAAACCCTCTGACGGCTTTAACTTTTGGCGCACCTAACATTGAGGTTATTATGGGATAGGTAACCTGGTCTTCGATAATATCCGGAGAACGGTCCCAGCGCGAATAGATAATGACCTGGGTATCAGAAAGGTCGGGTATGGCATCCAGGGGCACGGAGAGCATTGAATAAACCCCGGCTAATGTCACCATCCCCACCAAAAGGAATACGATGAATTTATTCTTTGCGCAAAACTCAATGATATTCTCGACTAATTTACCCATAGCCTACTGCCCGTGCTTATGTTCACCGCTTATTGCAGACTGTAGCCGCGATTCAGAATCAATCAAGAAGTTACCCGAAGTAACCACGGCATCCCCTTCTTTTAGCCCCTCCAGAACTTCATAATAGCCTTCTGCTTTCTGGCCTAATTTTACATCGCGGCTAAAAAAGCTCCCCTGTTCGTTGCTAACCACAACTATAGTCCTTTTACCGGTATTTATCACCGCTTCATCAGGAACAGCTAACTTTTCTCCCAGGTCCACATTTATTTTAACATTTACAAACATCTCAGGCTTAAGTTTATTCTCCGGATTCTGGACTTCTGCCCTTACCTGAACCGAGCGGGTCTGGGGGTCTAATACCGGCGTGATAGAGGCAATCTTACCTTTAAATACCTCACCTGGAAAAGCAACCGCATCTATCTCAACCGGCAATCCTTCTTTAATCAGGCCCATCTCGTATTCATAGATTGTCATATATACCCAGACCTTATCCTGGCTGATAGGTAAATAGAGGTTCTCTTCAGGCTTTCCCTGCCTGGCTAATTCCTGTATCTGGTCTCTGCTCATTCCCAAGAGCAGAAGTTTTCTTTCCGCCGCCTGAAGAAGCGAATTGGATTGCTCTGTTACAGAAGCTAAGACGCTGTTTTTCGTGGCATTGGCTGTCTTTAATGCCTGGAGGTATTCTTCCTGCGCAACATATAATTCCGGGTCATAGGCAATCCTGCCTACAGTAAGGATTTGATATATTAATTTTCTTTTTTCAACCCTCTCTTTCTTTATACCGATAAGTTGCTGCCTCTCAGAGCTGATAAAAACAGCGCCTTCTTCAGCCGGTGCCTCTTCTTCATAAACCGGGACATAATCCATTCCCATCTGGTCTTTCATCGGGACAGGGGAAGTTACTTGCGGGTTCATAGGGTTACGGTAATAAAGGATTTTTCTGCTTGTTTTCGCTGCGGGGGTTTCATACCGTTGATTCAAAAGAAATCCTATGGCAGATACTACGAGGATAATAAACAAAATAAATATAAAAATATTTTTCTTTTTCATATTTACCTCGCTCTATTAGTTAAGTTCTATACCGACACCGACGGAGCGCTCCAAATCCGCCAGCGCAATCTCAAGATTTGCCAAAGATTCAAAATATTCCATCTGGAATTCCCTTAAAGTGCGTTGGCTATCCAATAAATCCAGAAAATCTACCTTATCTGCTTCATATCCAAGCCTTGCCGTTTCTAAAGCCGCCTGCGCTTGGGGCAGGACTCCTGTTTCATAAATCTTGACTAAATTCTTCGCTGCCTCAAATCTTGCGAAGCTTGCCTGCGCCTCAAACAAAACCGTATTTTCGGTCGCCTGGTAATCTGCCCTTGCTACTTCAAGGTTTGCCTTGGCCTCTTTTACAAACGAATCCTGCTTCTCCCAGAACCACAGGGGAAATGTTACGCCGAGCATTCCCGACCAGGCGCCGGCTCGACCGTTTCTTTCTTCGCGCCTGTATTTTAACATAAAGTCCGGCAGGTATTCCTGTCTGGAGAGCGCCAAATCAATCTCCGATTTCCTGACCATTTCTTTAAATGATTTCAGTTCCGGCCGGTTCTCTTTGGTTAATTTAAGGATTTTTTCCTCATTCAATTCCAGGCTCTTATCATCTTTTTCTTCGGGGATTCCCGCCGGCGCATCCGGCTGGCGGCTTAAAAGAGAATTTAACATAGAGCGGGAAATTTTTTCTTCCTGCTCCAGCAATACAATCTGGTTGGAGAGTTTTGAGTATTCTACCTGCCCTCTCAGGGAATCCTGCTGGTTTGCTTTATTCACCGAATATTTTCTGTTAACAATTTCAATGAATTGTTTCAATAAATCCAGATTTTCTTTAGTGATTAAAATTTTCTTGCTGCTCAGGAAGAGCTGGAAATACGCCTCTTTTACTTCTTTCATCACCCTGCACTCTGTCTCCTTATATTCCTGCTCAAAGGAGTCCGCCTCTTTCTGGGCAGCCTGTTTTCGCAGGATTAATTTAGTGGGGAAGGGAATCCCTTGAGAGACGGCAAATGTGCGCATAGGGCCGGTCTTACCGCGCATTACAGCATCCATATCCGCGGTGATTTTATCGTATTCGTATTCAAATCTGGGGTCTTCAAGGGTGCGCAATAATCTTACCCTTGCCTTTGCAGCCGCATAGCGGAATTTGGCTGCCTGTATCTGCGGATTATTTTTTAAGGCTTCGTCAATCAGGGAATTCAAGGAAACGCTATCAGTGGAATATAAGGCGCTATAATTTAAGAAAAATAGGCCAGCCAAAAATAGAATAAAAGATTTCTTTGGCATCTTAAGCAATCTTAACCTATTTTACCATAAATGCTAAAATTTTTCTTGCATTTTAAGCGGCTTTATGTATAATTCAATTAAATGAAAAAAATTGGTTTTTTTATTATATTATTAGGCTTACTCTTTCTAATAACGGACTTAACCCTGGCAGACGAGGCAAAGCCCAAATGCCTTGAGGCAATAGAATACCTCTCGGGCTTTGGCTGGGGAAAATTACGCACCAAAGACAATTATAATCTCTACCCTTTTCTGGCTGCTTTTGATTTCAACCTCAAGCCCCTAACCCGCAAATTAAATTTTAATCCTAAACAACTACTCCAGTTTCAGATTGAACCCTTTATTTCCTTTATATCTAGCCCTGACGCCAATGCGGAAATAGGGACATCCTTCTTTCTGAAGATGGGTATCCTACCGCAGACCTGGAAATTCCAGCCCTATATCAAGGGAGGTTTGGGTATGGTTTATATGACGCAGCACACTAAAGAACAGTCCACCCAATTTAACTTTATTGAGCAGGGAGGGCTCGGTTTCCATTATTTCTTCTGCAAGAATACCGCTTTTACATTAGAGGGGCGCTTCCGGCACCTTTCTAACGCCGGGATAGACCACCCTAATACCGGCATAAATACCTATTTTGCGCTTGCCGGAATAACCTACCAGTTTTAACCAAAGGCCCTTCTCTCAGCTTAAACTTACTAAAATTATTCCTATAATAATAAAGATTGTCCCGGCCCAACGCTTGAAGCCGACATTCTCTTTCAACACATGCCTTGAGGCAAAAGCGATAAAGATATAATGCATACTATCTGCAGAAAAAGCGTAATTCAAATCCACTTTTGACAACACAAAAAGCCAGATACATAAGGATAATACGCTGAACAAGAAGCCCACCCAGACCCGCGGAGTCCGGATTAACCTGATAATGAACTGCAGTATTTTAACGATATTTGCGGTGAGCGAAATCTTTAAGGAATTTATTGCGGATTTGAGGAAAAGCTGGTTTATTGTGTCGCAGATACTGGTAAGCGCTATCAAAGATAAAATAAAAATTAATCCCGGTTTCATTCTAAGTTAGCTTCCTTCTCTCTGCTGCTCAGCGATACAAATATTACCCCTGCCAATATAAAAAATATCCCCAGCCACCTTAAGGCGCTTATTTTTTCGTGCAGGAAAATAATTGAAACTAAGGGAACGAGTATGTAACTGAAACTCGCTATGGGGACTGCTACGCTTAAATCTATTTTGGAAAGGATAGTTGACCAGATGATAAATGTCAATGCTACCGATAAAAGCCCGACCCATAAAAACGGGGAAGAAAAAACCCCTTTCAAGAAGACTACGCTATCAAGCAATCCGGTTATATAGAATTCGCTTTGTGAAAATGTGCTTTTTTTAAAACAAAATTGGGTAAATGTTTCCAGGAGGTCGGAGAAAATAAGGACCGATAATATCTTGAGGGTGAGTTTCTTCTTAAACATTCGCGCTGTCTCTTATGTCCGGGTCAAAATTCTCCGGTTTTAAGAATATTGCCAGTAACTTGAGAAAAGAATTTACTGCCACGTTCTTATATTTCAAATAGGCGTACAGGGGGATGAGTCTTCCTCCAAGCCTTATCTTAGGATAGTAATCGGTCTGGCCGCTTTGATAAAAGCGTATGGAATTTTTTAAACACCACTCTATATTATAACACCAGCTCACAAAATACAGATTATATCGGCTTGATATATCATAATCGAAACCGATGAATTTATCAATAAATAAATCCCTGTGCACAAAGCAGAGGTTAAAAGCGCCGAGTTTTCCATTTACATAATAAAGAAAGAATTTAGCCTGCCCAGCCAGGTTTTTACCCACATTAATAAAGAATTCTTTAGTCAGCCTCTCGAATTTGGTTGCACCGCTGTGATAGGTATTTACATAAAGCCTGTGTATATCGTCAATTATATCGTCAACGCGGTCTGCTATCTTTACTTGAATATCGCCCTGAGAATAAGCCTTTTTGATTTTGCGGCGCAGGTTCTTTCTGGTAGAATGCCCCAGGCTCTTTAGATATTCATCAAAAGAGCTGAAATTCAATTCTGTAACAGCGGAAGGGAAACTTTTTACTCTGAAGAATCCGCATTTACCTAACGAATCCGATAATAGGCTTTCTTCTTTTAGAAAATCCTTAAAGATAATAAGGGGGGTATTCTTGAACCTGGAGAATTCATTCATTATCTTTATTAACTCGCCAATGAGGGCGCCTTTGTCTTCTATATCCTTTCTAATGCCTAAAGCGCCGTGTTCTCCAAAAGGGGAACCGCAAAAGAGGGTCTTGATAACCATAAATCGCGGGCTAAATTTACGGATACCCTGTATTATTCTTTCAGTGAATCCGTTGACGGCAATATCTAAGTTGAAATCAGTAATAAATACTGGCGCAATTAAAAGGCAGGCATCTTGTTGATACAATGCTATATAATAAAAACTGAAATCTTCCAGCCTTGACTCTTCAAGGGTCTTATAAAACTGGTATCCTTCAGGGATATCCCCGAATACCGAATCCCAGTCCTCTTTTTTAATCTGGCTGACAGAATCTGCAATTTTATAGGTGATGTTTTTCATCTTGAATTTCCCAACATTTTATCATAAAATAGCTGAAAAATGAACGTATTTAAAGAAATCCCTCCCACAGCAGGCTTTCCCCTTTATGCCAAAGATTTTTTATCTCTTCTTCTGAAAGAAAAGCGGCAGGGCTCGCTTGAAGATGATTTTAAGAATTATCTGAATGCGCCTTTTGCGCGGGTTACCTGTTCCGGAACTGCGGCTTTCTATATTATCTTAGAGAGCCTGAAAAGCTTATCTCATAAAAAAACCATTATCATCCCTTCTTTTATCTGCCCCCTTGTGCCCCTGGCAATAAACAGAGCCGGACTTAAAGTCGAGGTATGCGATATCAATAAGGATAATTTTAATTTTGATACCCCGCAACTGCAGGAATTATGCTCTCAAAGCGCCGATATCCTGGCTATCGTGGCAGTGCATTTGGGAGGGATACCCTTGGATTTTGAAACGCTGCGGCAGATAGCCGAAAAAAACAAAATATTTATCATTGAGGATTGCGCCCAGTCTTTGGGAGCAATGTATAAAGGTAATAGAGTGGGCGCGCTCGGAGATTTTTCTTTTTTCAGCCTCTGCCGTGGCAAAGGCCTGACTATCTATGAAGGAGGGGCATTGGTTGCCAAGAAAGCAGAATATACCGAAAACATTAATAGTGCGATAGGCCGCCTGGTAAAAGATGATTATATTGGAGAGGGTGTAAAAATATTGGAATTGTTCGGATACTGGCTCTTCTATAGGCCACAACTCTTCTGGTTTGTGTTTAGGTTACCGCAAATCTTCTGGAATCTACAAGGGCAACCTTTAAGAGCCTTAACAGAATATTTTACTATTGACTTTCCCCTACATAAAGTTTCAAGGATAAGGAAGTTAATCGGCCACGTTAGTTTTTCGCGCCTGGAGAAAGAAATAAATAAACAAAGGCAAAAGACAGCCGGTTATATAGAGGGGCTAAAAGGGGTTAAGGGTATAAAGTTCATTACAGAGTCTCCACAAGACCGAGCTACTTACCCTTACCTGACCTTGCTTTTTGATGAGCCGCTCAAGCGCCAAAAGACTCTCAATGTGTTTAGAAATTCGGGATTAGGGGTATTCCAAATTTACGCCTGCGCAATCACAGATTATGACTACTTGAAAGATATAGTGGGAAATAAAATTTGCCCGAATAACCGGTATCTCGCAGAAAGGCACATTACTTTAAGCACAAGCACTTTCTTAAAAGATAGAGACCTTGATTCTATTATCACGATAATAAGAAAATTATGATTATTTTCTCACTTAAAGAAGATTGCAGTAATGAAGTAAACATTCCTGACTCAAGTTTTTTCTTAAAAGGCGATGACAATCTGTGTTTTCTTATTCATGGCCTCACCGGCACTGCCAAAGAGATGAGCTCTATAGCCCAGCGTTTAAACGAGAAGGGTTATTCTGTAGCCTGCCCTTTAATGGAGGGCCACAACAAATCTATTTCTGTGCTGAAAAGAAAAACCTGGCAGCAGATTTATGTCGAGATAAAAAAAGAGTTCCTGGAATACGAAGGCTCTTATCGTAACATATTTGTGGGAGGCTTATCATTCGGAGCTTTATTAGGGATACTGCTTGCCTATGAGCATCCTCAGAAAATAAAGGCGGTTAACTGTTTCTCACCCACCCTATTCTTTGACGGCTGGGGCACGCCAAAACTAAGGGTTCTCCTGCCCATTGTCTATAGGACACCTTTAAAGTATTGGTTTTACCTGAAAGAAGAATACCCTTACGGCCTAAAAAATGAAAGGTTAAGGTCGCGGGTAGAAAGTTTCTATAAAGACTCAAGCTTATTTGATTACAGCAAAGTCCATCTTTACGGGTATCCGGTAATCCCCGTATCGTGTATGTACCAAAACCATCTCCTGGCAAAATATGTTATGTCTATATTGGATAAAGTAAATACCCCAATTCAGTTCCTTCAGGCAAAAGACGACGACGTAACCAGCCCAAAGAATTCCTACTATATCTACGAGCGCATTGCCTCAAAAGACAAGGAAGTCGTACTCTTTGAAGATTCCTACCACATTATTATCGCAGACCAGGAAAGGGATAAGGTAGCAGAAAAGGCAGTTGCGTTCTTTGAAAGATACAAAAAATAGGAAACAAAGACTAAAATAGATTATTTTAGTGAGTTATGTAAAGCGCTTATGATTTTGCTATGATTTTTAATTATGCGTTATGATTGTATGATTCAATGGGTGGAGTTAGTAACTATAGGGGTTAATCCAAGTGGCGACCCCAACACAACAACTATCTTCCCTTACCATTAACCTCAGGTAAAAACTTGTGTTACCTGCCGGCGGCTTGCCTGCTGTTCCACACCGTTGCGCGTAGACGTCGAGTACTTCGCCAGGTTGCTTGATGGCATAATACCAAAAATAATGCGAAGATCTGCACGCACTTATGGTCGGGCCGGGAATCTGATCTGAGGCTGTTCCTATGTTAAGATTGGCATTAGCAATGCCAGTAAATGTGCCATTCTCTAAATAATAGGCAAATGCAAGTTTACGGATATCTCCTATAATCTGCTTTGCCTCAGCACCGCATGACTTTTCCACCATTCTTCCGTATTGGGTAAAGCCTAAGGTGGCAAGGACACCTATAATCAGAATTACCACTACTAATTCCAGGAGGGTGAAACCATGTTCTTTTTAT
>Ga0233421_10001000_pt1 | contig 10758 bp, 9 predicted proteins | sample Watercolumn_Mata_3_FD_182725 | JGI IMG/M metagenome (GOLD analysis project Ga0233421, IMG submission 182725) | Freshwater microbial communities from Lake Matano, South Sulawesi, Indonesia - Watercolumn_Matano_2014_107_MG | ecosystem: Environmental > Aquatic > Freshwater > Lake | place... | reverse complement strand
CACCGAAATTCCAACACTGCCGCGGACGCTGGAGAGCGGCGTGTCCGCGTGGGGCGCGGAGGTTACGCTCAACGCGGGGGATCGTCTATTTGTCCCGTGGGAGAATTTGGAAATGATCGGCTAATAGTCCAACCTTGCACAACCCTGGCACTTGCGTTCCCGCCAGGGCAAGTGCACTTGCGCTGCGCGAGGTTGCACGTTTCAGGTTTCAATTTGAGCAACCTGAAACAACGAAGCCGAAACTTGAATCCTTTGTTCGGCATTTCGCACGAAAGGAGATCACACCATGTCAGAAGTTGCACCTGTCGGAGGCGGTCCCAACCGAATGTTCATCGTGATTGCGCTGGGGCTAGTGGGGCTGCTCGTCATTGGCATCGTCGTCTTTTTGTTGTTCATGCTGGTGGTCCAACCGATGATGACTGCCGCGCGCCCGCAAGCTGTTACACCCACGCGTGGCGTGACGATTGCGTTTGCGACGACGCCCACTCGCGCCGCGCTCCTTGTTTTCACGCCCACGGCGCTCCCCACAGACGTGCCCGTCACGCCGACCTTGGTGGTTCAGCCACCTAGCGGCGGGACACCCGTGCTCGGGGGCGCGCTGACGCCCACCACGGCGGTCACTGGGACGGTGACGCCAGGCACCGGCACCCCCGGCTCCGGAATGCCACCCACTGGTGTCGGCGAGGATCTTCTGCTGTTGGCAGGCGGCATCGTCTTGGTGTTTGTGATCATTGCGGCACGGCGCGCGCGGTCACCCGTGTCAGCGTAACCCGTGACGCCACGCTACTCTTTTGCCTCCTTCGCGTCGCTCCGGGGTGCTGATGGATTCGCTTCGCGCACCACCTGTTTTTCTCTGACTCGCCGCACGCTGTTGCTGCGACATTTGGGGCACATCCGCTCGACCTCGGTGTCGTACACGCCGCGAAATTCGTGACCGCAGCGGAGGCATCTAAAAGTTACTTGCTCTGCCACTATTCCTCCCAAAGGATGAAGGATGAGGGATGAAGGATGAAAAATTCATCCTTCATCCGTTCGTCTTCATCCTTCGTTTGCCAACACCTTCCGCGTCGATTCGATTTCCTCCACCGTCACCGACTGCCGAATCCGCTCCACCTCGCGCATCACGATTTGGAATTTCGCGCCCTCTGCCGCGCTGATCCATTCGAGCTGCAGGCGCTCCGGGCGGATGCCTTTGCGTGCGAGTTTGTCCCACAAGCGATCCACGCGCTTTTGCGTCCAGCGGTTTGCGTTGATGTAATGACAATCGGCGTAATGGCAACCTGAAACTAGCACAACCGGCGCGCCGAGTTGAAACGCGCGCACGACAAAGTCCTCGTCCACGCGACCGCTGCACATCGTCCGAATGATGCGCGCGTTCGGCGGGTACTGCATCCGACTGACCCCTGCGTAATCCGCACCCGCGTATGAACACCAGTTGCACGCAAACGTGACGATTTTGTTCTCTGGGTTCTCGGCGAGCGCGGATTCGACTTGCGCCATCAGCGCATCGTCGGCAAAGTGGCGCATCGTGATCGCGTCGAAGCGACATTCCGCCGCGCAGGTGCCGCACCCCGAACATTTCGCTTCCAACACTTGCGCCTTGATTTTCGTTTTGCTGTCCGCGAGAATCGCGCCGTACGGACACACCTTCGCGCACAAGCCGCAGCCGGTACACAGTTCTGGATCAACCGACGCGGTAATTGCCTCAACGCGCAAGCGCTCCGCATTCAAAACGATTTGCGCGCGCGCCGCCGCCGCACTCGCCTGCGTGACACTGTCCTTGATATCTTTCGGTCCCTCGGCGCAGCCGGCGAGATAGACGCCGCGCGTCGGCGTGTCCACCGGCTTTAACTTCGGATGCGATTCAAGAAGGAATCCTTCGTCGGTTTGCGAGAGCGTGAGCAATTTCTTGACGTGCGCTTGTTCTTCCGGCGGAATGAACCCAATCGAAAGCACGACCAGATCAAGTTCGTGCTGCTCGACGCGACCCTGCGTCGTGTTCTCAACGGTCAGCAGCAAATTGCCGGTCGCCGCGTCTTCGACGACTTCGCCGGGAAAGCCGCGAATGTATTTCACGCCGACTTCTTTGCTGCGCCGATATAGATCTTCAAACCCCTTGCCGAACGCGCGAATGTCCATATAGAAAACGCTGATGTCGGTATCGGGATAATGATCCTTCAGTAGCAAACTATCCTTGACCGTATTCATGCAGCAAATATTCGAGCAGTACGGACGACCGCGCGACAAGTCGCCATCCGGCGAAATCGTGCGCGAGCCGACGCACTGGATAAAGCCGATGCGCTTGGGCTGCTGCCGATCGCTCGGACGGACGAAATGTCCGCTGGTCGGTCCGCCCGCGTCAATCAATCGCTCAAATTCCATGCTCGTGACGACGTTTTGGTATCTTGTGTAACCATACTCGTCCAACGCAGAAGGATCGAACACCTCGAGTCCGGTCGCGACGATGATCGCACCCACGTCGAGGTTGATGATTTGATCTTGCTGGTCGAAGTCAATGCACTTTTTGTCGCAGATATCGCGGCACTTGCCGCACGCAATCGGCACATCGCCGAGACAGTGCACGTGGTCAATCACGTACGCCGACGGCACGGCTTGCGGAAATGGAATGTAGATCGCTTTGCGACTGCCCAACCCGATTTCAAATTCGTTCGGCACGACGACGGGACAAACTTTGGAACATTCGCCGCACGCGGTACACGCGGTCTCGTCCACATAGCGCGCCTTTTTGCGAATGCGCACGGAAAAGTTGCCGACGTAGCCGCTGACATTCTCGACCTCGCTGTAGGCGAGGAGTTTGATCCTGGGATGCCGACCGGCATCCATCATCTTGGGTCCGAGAATTCAGATGCTGCAGTCCATCGTCGGAAAAGTTTTGTCCAGTTGCGCCATCTTGCCGCCGATGGAGGGCTGCTTTTCGACGAGGTACACCTGGTGTCCCGCGTCGGCGAGATCGAGCGCGGCTTGAATCCCGGCGACGCCGCCGCCGATGACGAGCGCGGCGTGCGACACCGGCACTTCGATCTCCTTCTGCGCTTTCAAGTATCGCGCGCGCGCCACCGACATTGTCACCGTGTCCATCGCCTTGCGCGTCGCGCCGACCGGGTCGCCTTGATGCACCCAGGAACAATGCTCGCGGATGTTCGCCATATCGAGTAGGTACGGGTTGAGTCCGGCTTGCGCGAGACACGCGCGAAAAGTCGGCTCGTGCAGGCGCGGCGTGCAAGACGCGACGACGACGCGATTCAGGTTGTGGTCGGCAATCGCACGCTTGATTTCCTGCTGACCGGGGTCGCTGCACGTGTAGCGATTGCGCTGCGCGATGACCACGTTAGGCAGCGTGCTCGCGTGGACGCGCACCGCCTCGCAGTCCACCGTCCCCGCGATGTTGTGTCCGCACTCGCAGACAAAAACGCCAGTTCTCAATTCTTCTGCCATTTCCATCTCCAAAATATATGACAAGCGCGAAATCTTGGAACCCGAAATCCACAAAAGGTTTGGGACACGAAACCCACGAAAGGTACGAAAACCGCGAAAAGATTTTCTTCCGCGGTTATCGCGTGATTCCGCGAGATTCGCGTTCACCGTTCCGCGTTTCGCGGCTATCGCGTCCTTTCGCGAATTTCGTGTTCCAAAGTTTCCACCTCTTTGTCACTCCGGTGATCCCCCATCTTCCCAATCATCTGTCTGGCGATGGCGAGATGTTCGCGTGTGTCATCCACTGTCATTGCGAGCGTTTTTTGCGATCATCCCACACATTGAGCATGTCTTCCCGTTCAAGCACGCGCAGATGGGTGACGACGCGGTCTTTCCATTCTTCGCCCTTGTGACCGTGACTGATAAACACGGCTGGAGTATTCATTTCTTTCGCCGAGTCCTTGCGCTCCACTTTTGCCTTTTGCCTTTTTACTTTTGACTTATCCGCTCTGCTACCAACTCCGCCAAATCCACCATCTCGATTCCGACCTCATCCGCGATTTGCTTGTCCATCAGCGCGCACTTGAAATGAATCTGGCATTTCAAGCACGCGGTCACCATCGCGTCCGCGCCAGTCGCTTTTGCCTCGCGCAGACGCTGCACCTGAATCGCCTTGTTCGCCGCGCCGCAGTGCGTCCAGCCGTTCGTCCCGCAGCACGTCGCGTTGCGGCGGTTGTGCCGCATCTCGACCACCTCATAGCCCAGTTGCTCTAACACCCTGCGCGGCGCGTCGTAGATGCCCAGATGGCGTCCAAGTCTACACGGGTCATGAAAAGTTACTTTTTGCTTTTGCCTCTCGCCTTTCAACTTGGAGCCTGCAACCAATTCCGACAAATGCAACACCTCGACGCCCAACCGCACCCCGTACGCCGGATAGTCCGCCTTGAGCGCGCGGACACATTCCGGGCAGGAGGAGACAATGCGCTTGACGCCGGACGCGCGAATCATTTCCGCGTTCAGTTGCGCGAGTTGCAAGAAACGGTCAACGTCACCCTCCCACAACAAATCATGCCCGCAGCAGCGCTCGTCCGCCAGCACTTGCGGCTCGATGCCGAGCGCGTTCAGCACACGCACACTCGCCTGCGCGACGGCTGTGCCGTTAATGCCCAGCGGCGCGAAGAGCGCGTCGTAGTGCGGCGCGCAGCCGGCGAAGTAAAGTGTGTCGGAGGTACTAGAGATTAGAAGCTGGAGGTTGGAAGTTGGGGGTTGGGATTTGGGATTTGGGATTTGGGATTTGGGACTTGTCCACTCCAGCCGATTCTGCTTCAACTCCGGCTGCGTCATCATCCGCATCCAGACGTGAATCGCTTCGCCGTGGGTGCAGAACGCGGCTTGACCCAGTTCGCGTGCCTGCACGCGCACCGCGAGCGTCAGCGCGGAATAATCCACGTTCGCCGGACAGACCTGGTTGCAGTGCAGACAATTGATGCACGTCCACAGCCGATTATCGCACAGCAACTCGTCGTCACGTCGTAACAGCGCGCGCCCAACTGTCACGCGCGGCGAAAAGCCGCCGTCGTACCGCGCGATCGGGCAGATCGCAGTACACTTGCCACATTCCAGACACCGGAGGACACCGGAGGATTGGATTGTCTGAGCAAGGGTTGTGTCGTAACTCATTTCTTCCACGCCATCGCGAGCGCCGCGAGCGGGCTCAGCGCCAATGCAAGCAATCCCACCACCATCACCGTGAGATTGAACTGCAGCAACAGATCAGGAACGGCGTTCAGCCGATGGATGAAATCCACATACATTCGAGTGAGCGGTACCAATTCCTGCTTTGCCACGCGATCCAGGGTATCGTCGTCGTCGAAAAGCCAGGTAGGACCGCTGATCAGACTGACGACGGGAACGCCGGCGCGCTGATATTGACCGCCATCCGTTGGAACACCCAGAGGGGTGCCCGTCGGAAAGACAAGTGTCCGCATCGCATTGTGTTGTTGCACGACCGTCGCAAACAGACTGACCGCCACCGGATTCTCCGTCACAAAAGTACCGCGCGGTTCGACATTGCCTGTTGGCGCGGCAGGCGGATTGTAGTCGTCGGCGATATGCTCGATCACAATATCGAAAAGCGTGCGTGCCAGAATGTCATTCCTGTGTTTGGCGATGAAATCCGTATTCGTCTGTCCGCCAACCATGTGACCGCCAGTGAAGAGAAAGACCATCGTGCGTTCGCGCTGCGATTGCGGCACCTGGGAATAGTAACGCGCGAGCCCCAGTACCATGCCCACACCGCTGCTATCCTCGACACCGCTGCGCCACGGCGCATCGTGATGCGAGTGGACGATGTACGTGGAGGCGCTCTTGCCGGGCAAGACCGCGTAGACATTCGCCGACTCGCCACCTTTCTTCGTCACCTGCGCGTCAAGCACCAACTTTGCGGTCGTCTTGCCTTTGGCAATCTCCGCTTTCAAGCGATCACCCTCAGCAGGCAAAAGATACAAACCGGGAACCGCGCGCAATTCACCATCGTAGGGGACATAGTGCGCGAACTTGCCCATGCTTGGGTGATCGCGCAAGATGCCGACGATGCCGGCGGGATGACGACTTTCCGCCTGCTGATAGAACGGCACCCACTTCATCCCCCAACCGATTGGGTATGGATGATGCCACCCCTTCGCCGATTGGTCGGGATCGAATGCCAGAAAACTAAAGAGTTTCATTTGATCCCAACTGATGTCGGTTGCCGGAATGTCCACCAATACGATTTTGCCGGTCACATCCTGCCACTTGGGGGTCGAAATATTTCCCAGGTCAACGATTTCGGCAGTAATTCCCTCTGGTTTCGTCGGTCCGGTGTACGGAACGTAAAAAGTTTCCGCCTCCCAGGCCGACGACCCGCCCGGCTGAACCGTCAGCGACCACCGTACCGGCTCCCAGTAATCAAAGTTGCTTTTTTCGACGCGGACGTCGGTATAGCCAAACGCGCGCAACTTGTCGGCAAGATAGGCGATCGCCTTTTGATCCGCCGCCGATCCAGGTCGGCGCTCACCCAGGTTGTACACGTCGCTGATGTAGCCGAAAATCTGATCCTGAGTTGGGATAGACGCGCCAAGAGCCGTTCCAGCGCCCAGTCCCAGGATGCTGATGATGAAGAGCGGCAACGCGATGAAGACGATCAAGAGCAGCAGCGCGAGCACAATCCGACTGGCAAGCGGCTTGGGCTGCGGCGTACCCGCGCGCTTGCCGAGGTACCACAAGATCGCGCCGCCGATCAGCAGAAACAGACCGCCGATGAGAAAGTAACTGGCTTCGCCAGTCGTGACAACTGGAAACGAGAACAGACGAAAGAGCAAATGGACGCCTGCCAGCGCGGCGAAGATATACTGCACGATAAACCAGAGCGAAACGAGCATCCAGATACGTCCGAGCGCGCGCAGCCAGTGCGGCTCGCGCCAGCTGAGCCGCAGCGCGAGGAGAAACAAGACAATGGGCGGCGCGAGCGTGTACCACGTTGTGAAGACCGCGAAGGGCAAACTGGATTTGTCCAGCACCAACGCCAGCACAAAAGGCAGCGCGGAAAAAATGAGAGCAAGCATCACAAACAAAACGATCTGCCCAATTGGCAAACGAACTCCCTTGCTCGTTGCGATGCTCATGGCAACCCTCCTCCCTATGAATGATCGGCATAGAGCCGATCACCCTTGAATCCCTGCGATAAAAGCCTCGACAGCGTGAACGAACGCCGCGCCATCATCCGGCGGAATCCATTTCAATTCCAACCTTTGGCTAAATCCCATCAGATTTCCTATCGCCATCGCTTGGTCAAAAACTGCCGCCGCGCGCTCATTACCCTGCTCGTAGTGACAAACCCCCGGCGCGCAACCCAAGACCAACACGCCCGCCGCGCCCAGTTCCAACGCTTTGAGCAGCAATCCCGGCTGCAATCGCCCTGTGCAGTTCACGCGAATCACGCGCGCGCTGGACGGATACGTCAGTCCGCGCGCGCCAGCGATTTCGGCGGCAGAATAGCCGCTCCATTCGCAGGCAAAGACAAGGTGGACAGGTAGACAGGTAGACAAGTAGGCAGGTACACCGTTTCCTTGTTTGCCTGTTTCCCTATCTACTTGTATACCCAAGGCCGCGCGAATCTGCGCCTCGATCTGCTCGTCCGTGGCTGACGGAACCTGCGCCGCTTTCACCGGACACACCGACACGCAGTTTCCGCAGCCAGTACAGAGCAATGAATCAATTACCGCGAGCCGGCTCCACTCGGTCTGTTTCCATGTTTCCTCGTTTCCTTGTCTACCTACCATTGTGATCGCCGCGAACGGACATGCACGGACACAATCGCCGCACCCATTACAGCGCGCGGCGTCAATCGTCGCTGCCAGCGCCCAGTTGACAATCTCGCCGCGTTGGAGGTGAGAGACCGCGCGCGCGGCGACATCGTACGCCTGAAAGATGGCGCGGGGTGCATCGCACGGGAAATGCGCCGCGCCGCAGACATAGATGCCGCGCTCGATCCGGTCGGTCGGACGCAGGCGCACGCGCGTTTCCGCGATAAATCCGTGCGCGTCGACTGGCAGGTGAAGCATCTCAGCCAGTTGCATCGCGTCTGCACGCGGGGTCAGCGGTGTTGCGGCAAGGGCTTGATCGCACGGGACGCGCACATCGCGCCCGGTCAATTCGTCGTAGGTCTCGATTGTCCCGCCGACCGCTTGGGGGACGCGTCCGGCAGGGTAGCGGACAAAGCGCACACCCGCTTGCTGCGCGTTCCATACGAGTTCGTCGTACATTCCACCGGCACGCGGACGCGCGCGCAATTCACGGAAAAAGATCGTCACCGCAGACGTGTGCGATTGCTGTTTGATCTCCGTCGCGCGACGCACTGCATCCACGCAACAAGTCCGCATACAAGAGTCTGCTCTGGCAGAGTGGGGAGGCATATCGCAGAGAATGAATGCGACATTCTGAAGGTCGCCAGTTGGCAATTGGGAATTGGATTGTGCGCCGATTGCAATGATGATTGCGCCGGCTTCATCGGCTACGCAGTTTGCAGCCGCAGGGTCACCCCTGCTCAGAGTGACGTGATACTGACCGATGGTCCCGCTCACGTCACGCACGGTTGTGTTTGTCAGGACGCGCACATTTGCGCGCGCGCGGAGTACGGCGATACGGTCGTCGGCTTGGGCACGCGCCCCGCCACCCAACTCCGGCTCCCGCTCGACGAGCGTGACCGGAATGCTCGCGTCGCTGAGCGCCAACGCTGCCGTCATGCCAGCGATCCCGCCGCCGATCACCAGTGCGTGCGGCGTGATACGCGCGACGCGCGCTGCGCCGAGCTGCCGTGCGTACAAGTCCGCCACTGCCATGGTGATTTGAGTATGCGCTTGGTCCGCCGCTGCCGTTGGATCATCGCGATAGGGCAGTGCGCACAGGTCACGCAGATTGATCACGCTGACCAGCGCTGGATGAACGGCATCGTGCAAGGCGCGCCGAAAGAGCACGTCATGCGTGCGTGGCGCGCAGCCCGCGATGATCACGCGATCCAACTGTCGCTCGGCGATCACCGCGCGCATCTGCGCGACGCCGTTAGGCAGGCACCAGAATCCGGTGGCCCCAGCCCAGGTGACGCCGGACAATATGCGTGCGCGCACACCTAGCGCGGACACATCCAGCGTGCCAGCGATTTTGTTTCCGCACTCGCAAAGAAATACACCGATGCTCGGTTCCTTGACCATCGCAACTTTCAACGTGCTGCGTGTTGCGTGCTCCGTCTACGCAACACGCAATACGCAACCTATCAAACCATCAAACTATCGAAACGCCTCACGCCTCAGTATCGCGTATCTCCAGCAATTCGCGATAATCTTCCGGAAACGGCGCGCCCGGTGGATCATACTCACACAGACGACACGCACGCCGTTCGTAGGGTGAGCGCCAGGTATGCGCGGTGCGAATGGGACGCGTGACATCTTCAATGTGAATCGCGCCGGTCGGACACACCAGCGCGCACGTGCCGCACTCGATACAGTCGGCGGAAGAAATCTCGAACGGCGTGCTGACGGCGCGAGCCATGCCGCGCTGAGTAAGACTGATCGCGCTCACGCCAGCCAGGTCACGGCACGCGCGCACGCACAACCCGCACAAGATGCAATCGTCGGGCGGCAAGCCGATGTCAGGCGCGTCAACACCCATCTCTGCCGCGAGCGCACGAATGACCGGCAAATGCGCGCCGGTCACCATCAGCAATTCGATGACGCTGCGCCGCGTGCCGATGACCAGCTCGCTCTGCGTGCGGACGACCAGACCATCCTGGCAGGGATACATACACGCCGCGACGAGGCGGCTCCCGCGCCGCTCGACCAACTCGACCAGGCAAAGCCGGCACGCGCCGTAGGGCAGCAGCGCTTCGTGCGCGCACAGCGTCGGAATCGAAATGTGATGCTCGCGCGCGGCTTGGAGCAAGGTATAGCCCGCTGGGGCTTGGATCGGCAGATCGTCAATCGTGAGGCGCAACATCGTCATTCCATCGGCGTGCGCTTGGAAAACACACTGCGCTTGACCTGGGATCGCTGAGAACGTCGCCGGACCGGCTTGGCAACCTGTTTCTTGCGCTGCCGCCGCGCAAACTCGGCTTCCAGATACGCCTCGCCGTTGCGGATCGAACCGGTGATGCGTATCCCGCCTTCCAATTCGATGTTCAGGTAAGCATGTTCGTCGAAGCAATCCTCGCAGATTTTCCCGTCTGGCAGCGAAGCGGGGATAATCATGCTCATGGTGCCGTGTTCGACCTTGTACTCGACGACGTCGCTCCCTTCACCTTCCATCGCCAGTCCCTCTGTGCCGGCGGTGAACTCGGCGCCGCGCGCCTGAATGAGATTGTACCGTTTCATTGTATGCCCTCCCTCCAGTGACGTGACACGAGCCAAGTGCCAAGTGACGCAAAAGGGGATAGGGGTCAGGGTACAGGGATCAGCGTAGCCCGTGACGGCACGCTACTCCTTTTGCTAGTGCGTTAGTGCGTTGGTGTACCCCTGGCATGACTGTGGCGCACTTCAGCCACAGCCACGTTCCCGCCAGGGCAAGTGTAGTTGACCACCACAACTAACTCACTATCGCACTATCGCACTATGAAGCAACTTGTTTCCGTAAGCGTAACCGCGCTCAAACGCGGTGAGGTTCAAATCCTAAGTGCCTGCGGGGACGCTGTCGCGCACGGCTCGCCGCAACGCGTCCGGCGAGACACTGGAATCCAATGCAGCGAGGCAACCCAGGATCACGATGTTCGCGATCATTTTGCGCCCCAATTCTTCG
>Ga0233421_10000999_pt1 | contig 10773 bp, 9 predicted proteins | sample Watercolumn_Mata_3_FD_182725 | JGI IMG/M metagenome (GOLD analysis project Ga0233421, IMG submission 182725) | Freshwater microbial communities from Lake Matano, South Sulawesi, Indonesia - Watercolumn_Matano_2014_107_MG | ecosystem: Environmental > Aquatic > Freshwater > Lake | place... | reverse complement strand
CTAAGTCCATTTTAATATGGCTGCCATCTTGTATAAATGTCGTGGCATTATCAACCCCCACAATGCACGGAATGTTAAGCTCACGGGCAACGATAGCTGCGTGGGATAACATACCACCTCTTTCTACGATCAGACCTTTCAATAGGGGGAAGACTATTGTCCAGCCAGGATCGGTTTGTTTCGTAACTAAGATCTTGCCTTCGAAATTGACGCTTGGATTGAATTCTGGCAATACTAACACCGTACCGAATATACTATTAATCTTTGGCCGTGATGCAACAACCCCCTTTAAAATATTAGGCTGGATCGTTGTACCCCGAGATCTGTTCTTTGCTTTAAACTCTTCTTCTATCTCAACGATAGACGTGGATGTTTCAATCCTTCTCGGTAACTCAACCGACTGCCAATATTCAAACTCCTTCTTTCTGTAGCAGGCCATATCTGTTAGCACAGCGCCCATTTCCCCATTTCGAATAAACTCGGAGATCTCATCTGTGGTTAAATAAAAGATATCGTTACAAGAATCTAAAATCCTGTCCTGATATAACTTTTGACCCATAGTCAGAAAAATCTTTCTTGCATAACCAAAAATCAATGCCCTCCTAAACCGTGTCTCTTCTCTCCTTTCTATTGATTTTCTAGCCCAGCTTAGAGAAAAATCAATAATAATCTTTTTAATAGTATTCAGAGTATTATATTTTTTAGGCTCATTCCTCTCTTTTTGAGTAAAATCCCCATTATTAACATTTCTATTGTTTACTAGGTTTTTTAATAATTCTATAAAGACCTCCGGTTTTTCGCTTAATGTTGCAGTCTCTAGTTTCAGCTCGTTTGGAGTCCGGCTGCCAAACTTTTCTAAGTACCTAAAAATTGCATTTGTTACGCAATGATTAGTAAAATCTATTTTCAGAATATTAAAAATTGAAGATGGACTTTGTTCTCTTTCAAATATCTTAAGAATTAACAAATTATCTTTAATCAGAGTAACTATTTCTAATATTTGAAGTCCAGGGTCAAGTGAGATTAAGGAGTTGTGCGATTTAAAATATAGATAAGAATAAACATTTGGTTCATCTAACCATTTCCTGAATAAGTTATCTGCCATGCCTGCACTGACCATCACTGCAAAATCGTTTGTGATCGGAATACGCCATTGGGCGGTTAGATCTTCATGGAGCCTGAGATATAAACCCTCCAGCTGCCTTAAGTCGAGATCGTGAAGCTTAATTGCGCCTATCCTGCTGAATATTCGATCGAATCTTTTATTAAATCTCCTGACTAAATAGCCCATAAAAATGAACGAAAACAGAATTCCTAAAGTTTGAAATAACAACCGCGGTAGAATAATAAAATACTTTTGGAAAAAACTGATTTTTTCATCGCGAGAATAATTGTAATCCTTCTGGACACCTAGCATTTTTTCAAAGAACTCTCTGTTGAATTTATATCCTGGAAGAAAAGAAACAAGGGTATACCAATTGATAAGGTCGTAATACATTCTATAGCCAATAAACACTACCATCCGTGGAAATATTTCTTTATGCTGATTAATGGTTCGTCTCCCTACACCCATCATCCTGCAGAAGTGTTTATAAACTTCCTGATAGGCGTAACGGGCGAAAGAATAGGTTAATGGCGTAGTGACACCGGAGTAGCTTTCCGCAATATTAGAATTGTCAAAAATGTATTTTTTCATAGTCATTTAAAAAAGAGTGTGGTAACAAGAGTTAAATCTATTACTAGATTAAATAAGATCGAAACATAAAGAATTTTCTTTGCATAGATCGTATTAGGATGCCTGAAAAAATGGAAAACCGTATATACAAAAATTATTAATACCGATAAAGGCAAACAATTTAGTAAAGAAATTTTACCGTAAATAGCCTTTTCGATAAAAATCTTAAGAAGAATAACTGTGATTCCCAAACAAATAACCAAAGCAGAAGCCCTCTTAATTCCATATTGAGCAGTATAGGTATCGCGCGAAGGTATTTCTAACTCTGTCGGCCTAATCTTTCTGGTTACTTCCAAAAGAAATAGCTGACAGCCAAAAAAAAGTGCCAAGATCCAAAAATAGATTTGACCAACATAAGCCATGGGCATTCCGTTTAAGGAAAAAATATAAAAAAACAACGGAAATACTAAAATTTCGTGGACAATAATATAGGCAGTAAAATGCTGGCGAAGCCATTTTTTAACGAAAAATTCCTTAAACATTAATAGGGAATAGATAAATGCCAGGAAAAAAAGTATCGAAGAGATAGCCCCTTTAGTGGTTGCCAGAAGTATCTCCACACATAATGTAAGTAATATAAACAATTTTAACTCTTGGAGTGTAATTAAGCCTCGAGGAACAGGACGGGTGGAATAATATAAAGAATCATGCTCAAAATCCTTAAATTCGTCAAAAAGACGAAGCCGTAATAAGAATGACAGAAAAGCAAAAAAGCCAGCAGAAATTGACCATGGGCTTTTTACATAACCGTAAATAGCAACTTGCACACACACGCCCACCGTCACAGCAAATACTACTTAGAGAGGAATAAAATCTCTGAGAGGAAAACGCTCTTTTAGATATTGATAAAATCTAACTAAGATATCGTAGTGCAATGCTGCCCCTTCTTATTTGTTTATCATCTCAATAAATACTTTTTGCCTAACTTACTGCGTTTATTGTATCACTAAAAAACGGAATTCGGAGTGTTAGCTGATATTCTTCCCCCAATCTGTATCTACGCAATAAGAAATAAGCCTAGATATTAAGTTTTCGGTTATGTAGGGACATTTTATACGGGCACCATTTAACACTTTTTGTATATTCCTATTAAGAAATATCGGTTCTTCGTTTTGAAAATACGGAATAAAACTTTTTATAGTTTTGGCGAAAAATTTTTCCCACCGGTTCATTGGATTAGCTCGAAAATCTAATGGATCTACAATTCTTGCTCCCGATACCCCCAGAGAATCTGAAATCAATCTCTGAGTATGTTCCAATGTTGGTGGGTTGGGATTAGTAATATGATAAACTTTGTTACGGCTATTTTCGCTCTTGAATATTCTTATAATAACATCTACAACATAATTAATCGGCACTAGATTTAAAGTTTTGTTTGCTAGCCCGCTGACCCGTAATGGCATATGCAATAAATCACCTTTATAATATACCCCTGATAGCTTAGATTTTCTTCCATCCCCTTCCAGATCTTTTTTAAATATTTGTACAAGGAGATATAAAGATTTGACGTAACTATAAAAGCCGCTAAAACTTGATGTCTTCCCAGTTCTTGAATTACCAATGATTATCGCAGGACGATAAATAGTTGCTGTAATATTGTGATTTTCTTTATATTTTTTGATTAATTTCTCGGCCTTAAATTTTGATTCCTCATAGGTATTGTTAAAAGATTGTTCTTCGCCAACTTCTTCTTCATAAACAGCCCCTATTTTCTGACCTACCACATAAGCAGTACTCATATAGTGAAGTTCATTTAAATTAAGTCTGAGCATAAACTCGAGAATATTTTTAGTACCATCCACATTATGTTTTTTTATTGCGTCTTTTTCTGATTCGTTAAAACTTACTGAGGCTGCACAGTGAAAAACTTTGCTTACTTCTTGAGTTAATTTACCCACATCTTTCGAAGAAATACCTAAATTTTTTTTAGTAATATCGCCATTGATTATTTCTAACCTATCTTTTACCTTATTATATTCTTCCGAATGTCTATATAAGTGACAAAGTAAGCTACCTACTCTCTCTTTTGCTTTTTTACCCCTTACAAGAAGTATCAGTCTATAACCATGATTCAATAATTCAAATGTAAGATTAGAACCGACAAAACCAGTTGCGCCAGTTATAAATATAGCTTTTTGTTTTTTCATATTTCAAGAGTTATCTATTTTCCAAAAAAATCTGGGAACATCATATTATCTTTTGGAATTAAGTACTGCGCTTGGTTTCCATCACAGTGCACGGGAGCATTGTAGATGCAAACCAGCTCCTTATTTCACGAACAAATTCTTCCTCCGTATCTTTCATCAAATACTCTGCGTGCGAACCATTCTCTATAATAACAATCTTCTTCTTGGTTTGCGTTTTCTCAAAGAGGGTTTTAGAATGCCACGGCTTAACTACCCAATCTTTCTCCCCGTGGATATAACAAACTGGAATATTTATTTTATCTATATTGTCTATTGGCTTTTGTTTCTTACGCCAGAAGGCACCCGGCCTGAAGCCTCTTCCTTTTAGCCCGTCCGGAGTAAATAATGTATACGCCAAATCGCCCTTCAGATCCAAATTCCAGAAATTATAATCGATTTTATCGGGATCCGATACTGCACTTACGCATATAAGTGAATCAACTCGTTTATCCTGCGCTAAAACGTTAATTGCCACACTTGCACCCAAGGAAAAGGCGATCATTCCAGTTTTCTTATATTTTCCCTCTACATAACCTAAAACTACTTTTAAATCTTTACCTTCATTGCTTATCCAGCTAAAAAGTCCGCCGCTCTTCCCATGACCCCTGAAATCAAACATAAATACGTCATATTCATCAAGGAGCTTGTTTTTTAACTCTTGAAGCAAAACTGCATCTTTACTATTGTAAAACCCATGCGCAATTACAACAACTCGGTCGCGGTTATTCAGCGCATGTTCATAAGAAATCTTTTGTCTGTCTTGTGTTATTAAAATACCTTTTGATAACGTCATAATTATACCCGCATTATTTATTTACCATTTCCGATACAATTTTTCTTTTTATTTTACGAGTAGCTGTTTTGGGAAGTTCCTTTTCCCAGATTTCAAAATCAACTATCCTTTTATACTCCGCTAAGTTCTCGGCAAGCCGGGAAAATTCTTTTGATATCTTGTCCTTGATCCTCTGCACATCTATGCGTTCATCCGTACTAAATGAATCAAGGTTTGGTACAATAACAGCATAAACCTCTTCGCACCCTTTACGTAAACCCTTTGTGGCTGTTTTACCTAAAACGCAAATTTCTTTAATAAGCGGGCTCCGGGACATTACTTGTTCAATCTCTTCGGGAAACACTTTTTTTCCTGCGCCTAAAACAATCAGATTCCTAATTCTGCCTGTTATATAAAGAAATCCTTCGCTATCTATATATCCGATATCGCCAGTATGAAGCCAGCCGTCTTTAATAACTTCTTCTGTTTTTTCAGTATTTTGATAATATCCTTTCATCACATGGTCACCCCTTGTAAGGATTTCTCCCTCTTGAGCTTCCTGCTTTTCTTTTGATACCCTTACTTCTGCACCCGGCAAAGGCTTCCCTACTGATCCGAATTTGTGTGCTTTATAAGTGTTAACCGCTATAACCGGTGATGTCTCAGTTAATCCATACCCCTGCAATATCCAAAATCCAAGCGCGCTAAAATTAATTTCAACCTCTTTATCTAAGGGCGCTCCTCCGCTTACAAAACCTCGCAGCTTTATGCCAAATTGATTGTGTAATTCGGGAAACAACAATCTACCAGCTCTGATATTATAGTTAAGCAACCATCTCGAGAAATTTAACAGCTGTTTAAATATTTTCTGTTTATAAGGCGGCATTTTAGCTACATTATCCATAACACCGTCATGGAGCATTTTTATGACTAAAGGCACACAGATCATCATCCTTGTACCGGTTTCCTTCATAAGCGAAAGTATATGGGTAGGCTTCAAACTATCACAATAAGTGATGCGGCCACCAGCATAGAGAGGAGCAATAAGTCCCCCTGTCAATTCAAGCGTATGGTTCAATGGCAAAATGGAAAGAAACTGATCCTGAATCTTATAATGAATTATCTCGCTTAACGATCGCACCTGAAACATGAGGTTGCGATAAGTAAGCTCAACCCCTTTTGCTATGCCGGTAGTGCCAGAAGTATATATTATTAGTGCCGTGTCCTCTTCATGTATCGGACGATTCTTATTTTCCTCGCTAAGAAGTTTTAAATCCTTTAATTTAATAACGTCTTGTCGATCGGTATCATCCATGGTGATAACATATTTTAAATCTAGTAGACTCGGCCGTATTTTGTCAACAATACCCAGGAATTTATCGCTAACAAAAATACATTTTGCCTGACTATTACTTAGAATAAATTGCACTTCGGTTTCACTGAGCTTAACGTCTATAGGAACAACTATGGCTGCAGTACAAATAATCCCGAAAAGAGCCACAGACCATTCAGGTCTATTCTCAGAATATATTGCGATCCTATCGTCTTTTGAGATTCCAAGTTGGATAAGATTTGAAGACACGTCAACTGTCCTTCTGCCTAACTCAACGTAAGAAATCTTCCTAAAAGAACCGTTTTTTTCCTTAATCTGAACAGCAGTAATATCACCATAGTTTTTATTTATTGCTTCCAGGATATCGATTATGGTAACGGTTTTTAAGCTTATTTTCTTTTTCATTGTTTATCGTGTTCCCTTCTTTCTTTTGTGGATTCAGCAGGAACTCCAGCATACACGCTATGAGGCTCGACTTGTTTGTTTTTCCCTAAAACAGTCCCGGCAGTTATAAATGCCCCATCGCCAATTTCTGCTCCAGCTAAAACTACGGAATTCAATCCAATAACAACATTTTTACCTATCTTTACCTTACGTAAAATTAACCTGCCGCGTTCAAAAGAATGGCAAATCACCGTAGCATGTCCCCCTATGACGCTATTATCGCCTATCTCAAGAAGAGATAGATCCGCACAGTTCTTTGAATTAATCTGAACATTTCTGCCTACTTTGGCTCCCATCATACGAAAGAAAATCACAGATAATGGGGTGAGAAGAATAAAATCCATAAAGGTAATCGCCACTAAATAAAATAAGGCATTAATAAACATCCAACGCATCATGCCAATAGAAGCTATGTGATATTCGCCTTCTCTAAGGTTCAACTTCAATACAGTCCTTAGAAATCCCAAGATTAAAATCAAGCTGAAACCATATATAAAATATGCCGATGCTAAGGTAAAACAAATCAGAAATAGCCGTAAAATTAGAGAGCAGCTAATAGTGTGGGTCCATACATAATAAATCAACAGTATGCTGGGGAAAATTGCTAATCCAATAATAACTATTCCAAAAACATATAGACAAGCGGCAAACAAAAGATGAACCGCTGTAACAAATAATGTTTTTATCTTTGAAGGTAGCATTGTCGGCCTCCTTTAATTGAAAAACAACTGAATAGATATTTTATCATCCCGATATTTTACTGCACCACTTATCGAGGACATATGTAACTTTTTTTAATTCATCTTGGTTTAACCGCTTGGCTAATTCTTGAATCTTCTTATAATATTCCGGCCAAACCTGGTCAAGCAAATCCGAGCCTTTCTTGCTAATCTTAACTAAATTAACCCTTCTATCTCCAGCCAGACTCAATCGCTCAATAAATGCTTCCTTTTCAAGCTTATCAAGCAATCGCGTCATATTTGAAGCGGTAACTATCAACCGTCTGCCAATATCAATTTGACTGATGCCTTTATCTCTTCCAACGTGTTTTATAATCATCGTGGCATTAAATTTTTCATCCGGCTCCACCTCAATCCTTTTGTGGATTTCTTCAATAAATTACTTTCTTCCCGCTAATTCATCAAGCCCTACTCCTAGGGCATCTGCCAACTTAACTAATGTCTTTAGAGTAGGAGAATCTCCTATTCCCTGCTCAATCCGTGTAATTGTATTAAATGACAAGCCGGATTTTTCAGCTAATTTTTGTTGAGACCATTCTTTCTTTTTCCGAAATTCTTTGATTCTTTTCCTTAACATATTTCTCCTTGACTATACTAAATATTAGTATTAATATATTGGTAATGAAATTATGGATATATTATACATATTTTAACACTGAAAACTCTCTTTTCAAACCTATTTCTACCCCTGACAATCTTTTGATTTTTTGTCTGTTCTTTTAAGCAAAAAGGCAAATTTTGACCGCACCAAAATTTGCTTTTTTGCCCGCGTCTCTCAAGCATTGTTTCCGAGAGGCGCAACATGCCGCACCGCGTAGTTTTTAGGAAGCTAAATGCGGCATAGCGGACGAACCCTTATAAACTTTTGTTTCTTGCTTGTAATAGCCTGTCGGTGAGGACGCTGTTGCTGCAGCCGCCCCCACCCGGCTGCAGCAGCAGCTGCGCCGCACACGCACTAAAATCAGCAAGAAGGCAGCCGGCCAAGGCTGCCGCCAAGCGAGGCTTTGCCCCAGCAAAGCCGAGCGGTGAATCGCGAGATACGGGAGCCGCCCAAGCGGCGGTGCCATAGAATAAATTATCTGGGTGCGTCTATAAAAATCTTTCGAACATACGCATAGACACCCCGCCAGTTTGTAATAGCTGCTATCGGGAGGTATACGACCGATATAAACACGCCGATCTTTTCTAACTTCCCTCCGGGATAATCCAATGAAAAACCAATTCATTATTATCATAAGAACTATTGCTTTAATCTTTGCTTGTACGGTATTCTGGAATATTTTCTGCATTATAAAAATAGCCTACGCCGTTGATCAAAGTTTAAGTAGGTCTAATCAATTAGCTAGTTTACCGATTGGTTTTCTTGGCGGCACCAGAACTGATAGTCAAGGAAGATATGCTTTGATTGAATATTTCAACCAAATAGCCCGCGATGACGATATGATTTATTTTACCGAGGCTTCCCTGCTTCAGGATAAGCAAAAACACCTGGAAGCAATAGCGCAAGTAAAAAAAGGAAAGATTATTCAAGCCTTTAGCTCATTACAGACAGCAAAAAGGGAAATAGATTCGGTTAAAGGAGCGATCGACGGAATAAGTTATGACTTGGAATTATGGCAGAAGTCAAATGCAGAATGGCAAGATATAGAAGGCGCCAGTAGAAAAATGTCAGAGATCGCACGGAGCAATAATTTATTATATTTAGGACATTTGGGTATCAAGCTTTCCTTAGGCAAGAAAAAAGACCCCTTGGGGATTGAGCATATGGCCAAATATACCGATTATTACTCTGCAGCTATTTATCCGTGTTTAGAGAAATACTGTATGGATGAATGTGTGGAGTTAATGAGGAGCATGGTTGAACGTGCCAAGAAAGCCAATCCCAAAATAAAAGTATTGGTCGCAGTATCTTTAGAAAAGAATATCCCTCTGGAGCAACAATATGAGTTTTTAAGAGAGTGTTCTGGTTTTATAGATGGCATAGGTATCTTTTTATATCCGGGGCGCTCTGATTCGGAAGAAAAACTTAAAAGATTGATAAAGTTAATCAGGGGATATGAACAGTCCGCGTCTGAGTTGTAATACCTGTAAGACCTACATCTTGTGGAGAGTAAAACCCTATCTAATACATGACTATACCTGCTGAATTCATTTCTTTAGCTTCTTTAGGACTGGGGTGTTTTCCTATCTTTGTGATTCCTACCTGAGCGTTTGCTGGCGTTACGGTGTCGGTTGAAATTTCTTCGGAGGAAACACTTATAACTTCTATACTTTTTTCTGGCAGAGCAAGAGGCACCTTATTTTGTTCTTCTTTTGTAGAAGATTTAATTATAGTAATTCCTCTTTTGGTTAAAGGTGCTGGTAGTGGCATTGCATTTATTGAGGGTGGAAGTTGCAGATTACCTGCCAATTGCTTATTTCTTAAGTTTCGTTCCTCTTGTAGCAAAGTAGTATTGTTTTGTAGAGCAATGAACAGGCTTATCAGTAGTATCCCTACAAAAACCACAGATAAAATAATTAACCATTTAACTTTCATACTCTAATTCTCCCATGACAATGTAATATAGTCTCCTGTAGTCGGAACAAACGGTGGAGGGGAACTTAATAGCCGGCTATCATAGGTATAATTTTTTGAATAGCCGCTAACCTTAGTTGTCCCGCTGAAGGTTCCCACCGGACCGCGCTGAGCTTGGATTATCCCACCGAATATAGTAAGTGTTCCTTTAGGAGGACCAACCCACCAGTTTGACAGCATAAATGAAGTATTTAATGCCATAATCGAAGCATCTATCTCTAGGTTAGTCGGAGCGCTGCTGCTTATCACTACATTTGATTCTGATATGAGGCCGAGGGTATCGGTAGAGGCAGGATTTATGCGCGGGTCATTGGCATAACGTATATTATTAGGAATGATAATATTATTAGTTGCACCAGCGGTTAATCTGCCGCTCAGCGAGCCGGAAATAGTCAGGGTACCGCTATTGACAAAGAGCGCTCCATTGGTAGGTAAAGCCATATTCCTATTAGCCCATCCTCTGGCAGAATTGGTAACATTCATTGTGCCGTCTGAATTTAAAACAACCGTTGAGTTACCGCTAAGCCTTAAGCCCTCCGGAGCAGTAGAGGCGCTGCGTAGATTTAAAGCCTGGGTAGGCATGTTACTGGCGTCTGTTCCCAGGGTTACTGTGCTTTGAAAATCAGGCAGGTCATAAGGAGGATTGCTTAGATTAGATGAGTTAATATTGTTCCCGTTGTTGAAATAGCGGATATAGCTATCAACAGAACGCACCTCTCCTTCGAATACAGGATTTCCTTTGATATTAAAATGCCCATTAGTATGCGTCGGTCCGTTTAAACGGTCTTGGTCCCAGAACCATACATTTGTTCCACCGTAACTTTCGCTGTTTGTAAACCATATATATCGGGCATAATTATCTGTCTGTAAATAATTAGTCAAAGTCTGAGTTATCCCGCTCACAGTTCCGGTAGAGGTAACACGGTATCTCTTTATGTTGGGTAAACCGCCCGGTGGGCCAAGATCAGTAATGGTCACACTGTAGTTG
>Ga0233421_10000998_pt1 | contig 10784 bp, 11 predicted proteins | sample Watercolumn_Mata_3_FD_182725 | JGI IMG/M metagenome (GOLD analysis project Ga0233421, IMG submission 182725) | Freshwater microbial communities from Lake Matano, South Sulawesi, Indonesia - Watercolumn_Matano_2014_107_MG | ecosystem: Environmental > Aquatic > Freshwater > Lake | place... | reverse complement strand
TGCTCATATTCTATGATTACATGCAGGAAAAGTGCGATTATCTTATTGTTGGAGCAGGATTTGCAGGCTGTATTTTGGCAGAAAGGCTTACTTCTATTGGAAAGAAAGTCATTCTGATAGATAAAATAGATCATGTTGGAGGAAATTGCTTTGATTTTACTAATCCAAAAGGATTGCTTGTTCATAAGTATGGGCCACATTATTTTAGAACAGATTCTGATCAAGTTAAAGACTATCTTTCAAAGTTTACAGAGTGGATTCCAGCAGAATATATTGTTAAGGCATTTGTAAATGGAAAGTTGTATCCCTTGCCAATAAATAGAGATACAATAAACCAATTTTTTAATATTAATCTTCAGGGAGAAGAAGAAGCGAAGTATTTCATGGAAAAGAAAAGAGAAAAGATTGAGAATCCTAAAAATGCAGAGGAATTTGCGCTGTCTGTTTTTGGTAGGGAGATTTATGAGGCTTTTTTCAAGAATTACACAAAGAAGCACTGGGGCATTGATGCAAGAGACTTAGCTCCCTCTGTTGTGGCAAGAATTCCGTTAAGACACAATACTAATAATAAATATGTCAATGAGAAATTTCAGGCTATGCCAAAAGAGGGATATACAAAGATGTTTGAAAAAATGCTCAAAAACACAAAAGTTCTTTTGAATACAGACTTTAAAAAAACAAATGAGATAGATTACAAAAGACTTATCTTTACTGGACCGATAGACGAGTTCTTTGATTACAAATTTGGAAAGCTCCCATACAGAAGTGTTAAATTTAATTTTATTGATTTAAAACAGAAGAATCATCAGCCAAGTGTGCAAATCAACTATCCCAATGATTTTGACTTCACCAGAAAAGTAGAAATAAAGCATGTGACTGGGCAGAAAGAGCATGATTTTACAACAGTTGTTGAAGAATTTCCTTGTGATGAGGGCGATCCATTTTATCCCATACCTAATGAAAAGAATGAAGAGTTGTATAAAAAGTATAAAGAAGAGGCAGATAAATTAGCTAATGTGTTTTTTATAGGAAGAATGGCAGAGTATAAGTATCTAAACATGGATCATGTTGCTAAAAAAGCTCTCGAATTGTTTGATAAAATAAAAAATGATTAAATCTTTATTTTTAATTAAAGAGAAAAAATATAAAAAACAGAATTCTTATGAAAAGGATCTAGAAGAAAAAGCCAGAAAGCTGCAGTTAAGAGACTTTCCAAATGTTTCTATAATCTTCCCTAGCTGGAACGGAAAAGATGAGACTATTGCCTGCCTACACTCCTTGTCAAAGTTGAATTATCCAAAGAAGAAGATAGAGATTATTGCGTCTGATAATGGGTCAAATGATGGATCAGTTCAGGCAATAAAACAGGAATTTGGAAGAATGAAGGGGTGGAGAGCTCTAAAGCTAGTAGAAAATGGGAAAAATCTTGGGGCAGCAGGAGCATATAATACTGGAATAAAAAGATGTGAAGATTCGAAGTATATATGGAGACTGGATAATGATGTTGAAGTTGACAAAAATGCATTACTAGAACTTGTTAGAATTGGAGAGGCAGATAGTAAAGTAGGATTTGTTGGTAGCAAAATATATTATTTTGATTATGATGGGAGAAAAGACTTCTTGTCTCATGCAGGGGGATATGTAGATTTATTTACAGGAATAACAAGACACTATGGCCAGCAGCAATATGAGGATGGAAGTTATAATATTATTAAAGAATGTGATTTTTTAGTTGGATGCAGCTATCTTGTAAGAGCAGAAATCATAAGAAGAATTGGACTTTTGGATGAGAGATATTTTATATATACAGAAGATGCAGATTGGTGTTTTAAGGGCAGAAAAATAGGATATAAAGTTATCTATAATTATGCTTCTATAGTCTGGCACAAAATAAAGAATAGACCTGAAAAAAGGGTTAATCCATTTAAGTTGCTCCATGACGGAAAGAATCGAGTAATATTTGAGAAGAGGTTTGCCCGCTTCTACCACTGGCCAACTTTTGTATTATACAGCTTTGTCTATAAATCATTGAAATCTGTTATTGTTGATAGAAATCTTGGGTATATCAAGGGAATTTTTAAGGGATTAATCATGCCTAGTTAAAATAATAAGTCTTATCCCTTTTTTTTATCAAGTATCTTACAAGACTATACTCCCTTTTATAAAATTCCCTTTTGTAGAGCATATCAAATGCGTCAACAGTATTGTGGAAGAGTATTCCTATAAGCACAAAATAGAAAATTGGCAGGAAGAAAGCAGCTATTAAAAGAAGAAGAGAGAATTCTATTGTGTGGAAGATGTGCATTGTTGGTTTTTTCCTTAAACTCCACTTCTTGTTTATTTCGTATGCATAAAAGAAATCTAATTTCTTTGTTTTTTGGACTGCTAAAAGATAGTGGTCCACATCTATAAATATAGAAGCTAATAGGATAAGTAGAAAAGATAGAAAGCTTAGCTTAAATAAAAAAAGCAAGATAAGAGAAAATAAAATTCCAAGAATAATATGCCACTTTGGAAGCATTTTACTCCTTTATTTTTTTAAGCATATCTGCGAATGCCGGCCTTGTAATCAAAATTCCTGCACAGACACTTAATATTGTTGTTAGAGCAAATCCTTTTAGCATTCCTGCTCCAGCCCAGAAGAGAGGAAGCATTGCTGCAATAATTGTGAAGAAAGCTCCCACAATAATAAAGAAGGCATTTTTTATTTTTTCAGAAAGAGAGGCGTTTGCCTTTGATTCTGATTCGTCAATAATAACTATTTGATCATTAACTCCTGTTCCCATTCCAGCGATAATTCCTGCTATCGAAGGCGCGTCTAAATTCCACCTTATCAGAGCTGCAACTCCCAAAGTGATAAAGGCTTCCGAGAACATTGTTAAAATTACTGCCAAGGTTATTTTTATTCTTCTGTATTTGACAAAGAGTACAATTGAGATGATTGCAAATACTATTAAGGCGAGATAAATTATATTCTTCATGAATGCCTGTCCGAGAGTTGGAGAGATTGTATCCAGCTTTATTATCTCAAGCTTGTATGGGAGCGAGCCAGTTAGCAAAACAGTTTGAAGCTTATTCATATTCTTCTGTGTGTCGACTATTGCATCATTTCTAGAATCGCCTGTGCCAGAGCCCTGTATTAAAATCTGGGTTTCGACCTTTCCTTTTAGATCCTTGCTAATAAAAAGAGAATCAACCAGATTCTCATCTAGGTAAAGGTCGAGCTTTTTATCAAGATACTGATTTGATCCCTCGCTTAGATTAACTCCTAATCCCGAAGTTATATTTGCCTGTCTCTGGGCTGCTCGCTCACTCAGATAAATTGAAAATCTAAATCTGCAAGCATAATTCCCCTGAGATGTTTGTCCGCAATTTTCTATTCCAGCACAGGTAGCATCATTTCTGCACACTCTTGTTATATCTTGCTCCCCGCCTGAAAAAATAGTATCATTGCCTATTTTTGCTTCGAATTTTCCCTGGCTGCCAACTAAATCTTGTAAGTCTGAAGGAGTTGCTCCGGCAATTTCTATTAACATATAATTATTGCCTTGCAGATCTTTTACTGGCCTGATTGTAATATCCTTTAAACCATAGAGATTAAATCTCTCTGTTGCAATAGCAATTAAGTCATTTATCTCAGAACTTGAGACAGTTGTGTTTGCAGGCCTCACTAGCGCTCTAGCTCCTCCGGATAGATCCAATCCTGATTTAATCTTTGTAGCAGGAATATTGCCAACAGTTATTTCTGGAGGATTATTAGTAAATAAAATTATTTCTCCCTGATTTGTTCCAATTATTAACTTTTGTTCTGTGCTATTATCAATAAAAAGAGGGGAGATTATGTTAGTATAAGAATTTATATCAGTCACTGAATTGCCATTTACACTTTGAATTATCATGCCCTGTCTTAAACCATAAGTAAAAGCAGACGAGTTCTTTTCAACAGATTTTATTAAAGCTCCTTTTTCGAGAAATCCCCAGGGAGCTATTGTTAGAAATGCTAGAATCAGTGCGATGATTAAAACCCAAATTCTCCAAGTTAGTTTCATTTTATCCCCCTCTTAGTAGCATATATTTTTATTAAAGATGCGTTTGTCAGCCAGGTATTAATAATATCTGCGCCCAATCCAATAGCTAGAATTAAGAAAATCTGCCTAAAAGAATCTGGCAAGCCAGTTACTATGAAGAAAGCGGGGAGCACTGCTAGCAGTGCTGTTGATGTCATTAGAATTCCGGTTTTAAATGCTCCAAGGATTCTTAAATTAAGCGACCCCTCTTGCTTTTTAATTGCTCTTGTTGTTAATAAGATATCAGTATCTACTGAATATCCAATCAGCATTAAAAAAGCTGCTATGCCTGCTGCTGAAATTCTGACATTAAAAAAGTCTAGAATTGCAAGCGGCCAGACAATATCTGCAAATGCGCAGGAAATAACTGCAACACTTGGAATGCTAGTTAGCAAGTAAATTAATATTAGAACAAGGAAGATTGGAATTATTAGATAATAGATTTGAAATATGAATGATAAGATAAGAACAAGGGCGGCAGCAGAGAGATAGATATAATTTAGTCTTTTTTTAGCGAGATATAATCCGTAAATAAAAAAGCCGAGGCCTGCAACGACAACTAATATACTGATTGAGAATATATCGGAAAAAGTGAGTTTTACTATTGCTAAAGATAGAATTGTGCTCAACACTTTTAAGAACATAGACTCTCCGAAAAGATAGAAAATAACAAGAGCCATTAGTACAAATGAGATAAAAACTGCTCTTATTAGCTGAGAGTAAAATCCCTGACTGAGAGTTGGACCTGCAAATTCAACACTAGAATTTGCGTCTGTTAAATTATATCCAAGTATAGACTCTATTGCTGGCTTGAGCTGTTCTGGAGTAGCAGAACTTTCAATAATAGTTGCTACTGGTTTGCCTGTGCTTATATCTGTAAGTTTTCTAAAGCTAACATCTGGAAATTGCTTCTGAATTTGAGACTCTAAATCGCCTGTTTCTATGCCGCCATTTAAAGTGATAGTTGTACCCCCACTTAGTGAGACATCTCTGTGAATAAAATCATTATGCTGGGCATAAAAAAATCCAATATAAACAACTAAAGCAATTGTAATTATTACTGGAAGAGCGAGCATTATCTTGTGATAATGATCATACCAATCCTTTGCTTCTGTTTTCTGAGTTTCCATTTTTGCGATGCGTCGGCCGGGATTCGCACCCGGGTCAACTGCTTTCTTTGGTTAGAGCAATCTTTGATTGCCTTGGAAGGCAGTGATACTAACTACTATACTACCAACGCGGTGTTAGTATAAAAAACAAGCGTCTTTTAAAGCTTATGTTAGCGCGCCCGAAAGGATTTGAACCTTCGACCCCCTCGTTAGGATCGAGGTGCTCTGAATCCAAGCTGAGCTACGGGCGCTTGCACATACTAACAAATGAATATTAAAAAACTATCTCCTTTTAAAGATAAGCAGAAATCTTTTTTTTCTTTTTTTTCTTTTGGGCTTAATATAAAGGACTCTTAGACCATATGCTTGCGAGGATTTTGCCTGGACTAAATCCGCAGTTATTAATATGGCTTGATTCTTTATTGCAGTCTCTCTGATTAAAGCGTCTATCTCGCCGGATTTTGCATATTTAATTTGCATCTCTGTAGGACGAGAGCCTTCAAAAGAGATTTTTACTTGTTTAATTCTGTGTAATCTTGAAATCTGATCTAATCCAATAAAACCAACCTCTTTTCCCTTGTTTGCCATATTTTCCAATTCTGCCATAACTGCATTTGGAATTATTATCTTTCCTCTTAATCCTTTTTTTATTAGCAGCGGGATAACTTTACTTATAACAGAAGATGTGTCAGCAACATAATTCTTAAAGTCTTTAGAAAATTTTGTATTTAAGCCTCTTCTTGCTTTTCTTTTAATTTCTCTGGTTGCTCTTGTCTTTCTGAAAAATATCATAGTTCGGTAATCTGCTTTGTTTCGATTGAATTGTTATCTGCTGCGAAGTTAAAGGTGGCTTTTAATCTTTTCCCTTTTAGGATTAGCGGGAGCCAGTAAAAATCGTCATTCCACATTCTTGCAAACGGAATGTTATTTACAGAATGCCACTCAAAACTCATCTCGTCTGACTCTACAGGATTACAAGTCCAGGAATCTACTAGATAAATATGAACTGTCTGATCCCAGCTTCTGTCTTCTCTATGCGGAAAAAAGAAGTCTATCTCAGCCATCTTTCTGATTCCTTGTCTTGTTGTTTTTAGTCCTATCTCTTCTTCTAATTCTCTGATTGCAGTATCATCTATGTGCTCATTTTCCTGCTGCTTTCCTCCAAAGCCATTAAGCTTGCCGATTCCAAAACCTTTTTTCTTCATTCCTAATAGAATTTTGTCTCCTTGTATTGGAATTGCGAGTGTTGCATTTCTAAGATTTGTTTTGCTAATAATTGATTTAAAATAGTCAACTGTTTCTTTTAATCCCTGCTCAAGAGTGTATTCTGGATTCCAGCCAAAACTCTTTATTTTTTCTATGTTAAGGCAAGAGGCTTTAGCATCTCCTGGCCTTTCTGACTGATATATTGGGGAGAGCTGAGAACTGCTAATCTCCTTAAGCATGTTAAAGATTTGCTGAGTAGATGTTTGTATCCCTGTGCCGATATTAAAACATTTATTGTCTAAAACAGAGGATTCTGTAGCAAGAAGATTGGCAGAAACAACATCTTTTACATAAACATAATCTCGAGTTTGCGAGCCATCTCCGAAGATAAAAGGCTGCTCGTTTTTTAGAAGTTTGTTTGTAAAAATTGAGACAACTCCTGCTTCTCCTGAAGGATCTTGTCTTGGCCCATAGACATTTGCATATCTGAGAGAGACAAATTTTATCTTGTAGAGGTTATTGTATAATTGTAAATAATGCTCGGCTGTATGCTTATCTATTCCGTAAGGCGATATAGGATTTATCGGATGGGATTCATCAAGAGGGAGATATTGAGGATTGCCATATCCTGCTCCGCCTGAATTAGAATAAATCACTTTTTTAACTTCGTGTTTTTTTGCTGACTCCAAAATATTAAGTGTTCCTATAATATTTACTTGAATGTCTTTCTCTGGATACTTAACAGAAAAAGGAACAACTGCCTGGGCTGCATGATGATTAACTATATCTGGCTTCTCTTTAGAGAATACAGAATCGAGAAAGTTTGCATCAGTTATATCTCCGAGATAGAACTTAGCATTAGCATTTACATTTTCTCTTTTTCCAGAACTTAAATTGTCTACTACTACAACTTCATAATTTTTTTCAATATACTTATCAACGATATGACTAGCTATAAATCCAGCTCCGCCAGTTACTAAGATTTTCATTTTCAAATCTTCTTATGCGGGAGGAAGGTTCAGAAATTGAGATTTCTGACTCTTAAACTCTCCGCTATCGAGTTTAAGAATTTGAACCAAGGTTCAAATCTTCTTATGCGGGAGGAAGGATTTGAACCTTCGCAGGCACTAAGCCATTAGATATCTCCAAGCTCATCACTTTTTATTTTAAATGAGCTAACTCGCCTTGAGTCTAACCCGTTTGACCACTCCGGCACCCCCGCATAAAATTTTCCGCGGAAAATTTTATAATTATGCTAGAAGAAGATATTATTAAAAGTTTTGTATATTAGAAAATAGAGAATATGAGGACAGCATCCGGCTTTCCCCTCTTGTCGGAGAGTACACACACAGACGTAAGCTGCTTGACTTCTGTGTTCGGAATGGGAACAGGTATTTCCAGCTTACTATGGCCGTCTTCAAAATTGCATAATTTATACCTTTATAAAGTTTATTCTTTTATAACTAGCATGAACTTGAGCAGAAAAGAGGCTAGAGAAAAGATAGAAGATTTCTTTAAGAGTATTAAAGACAAAACTCCAGAAGAGATAAAGAAGATTAAAAAATTAGCCAGTCATCATCATATTCGGCTAGCAGAAAAAAGAAGATTGTTCTGCCAGAAGTGTTATTCTACAAAACTAAAGACAAGAAAAATAACTAAGAATAAAAAAACCTTAGAATGTCAAAATTGCGGGAATTTGATAAGATATAATCTAGTTAGAACTTCTTAAACTTGCTTGTCATAGGAAGCAGGTCGACATGTGCAATAAAGATTGCTCTGCAGCAATATCTTTCTAAGCCGAGTTCATCTAGAACTTTTTTGGGATCTTCTCCCTGAGCAACTCGCTTCTTGAAATCTTCATATAGGTGAGCAATAGGCTTACCACATGAAAAACATCTAATTGGAATTATCATAAAATTCATATTAAAAGAGCATTTAAAAAGCTTTGTATCACAAGACTTATAAAGTAGAAATATATACAAAATATAAGAGGGGATAGCACCTCAGACTTATTCTGAGAGAATTAAGATGAATGGACAGAAGAAAATATTAGTTGTTGGAAATACAAGACATGATGGGATTAATCGCTATTTTGAATCTGTATTAACAAAAGCAGGATATGCTGTTGAAACAGCATATGATTTAGAGGGGGCTGTTAGAGCAGAATGTGACGGGGTTTTATTAACGACTTCTCTTGTAAGCAGCAAAGCAGGATTAACACTTGGATTAGCTATAGAAGAGCTGAGGGAGAGGGGATTGCCTGTTCTACTAGTAACTAGCCTTCCAGAGGCAGCAGAAGAAGCAAAAAGACATGGCGCGATTATTGAAGAGAAAGCTCCAGGAAAAGATTATGGGGCAGTATTAAAGGGGGTTTTCAGATGAGACTTGGGTACTGGGCAGATCTTGGAAGAAGGTTTGATAGAATGATTACTCCAGATAATAAAGAAATTTTAGGAGCAGGTGTAATTGAGGCAAGAGGAACTAGTGGGGGAGTGGAATATTATTATGTAACAAAAACAGGAGAGGAAAGATTGTATGGGGGAGAGGCAAAGCTATCGCGAAGTAAGAGAAGCCTGATCTTAAGAAAGAGGGAGCTAGGAGCACTATGTCAGGAATAATTGAACTTAGAAATGTCTGCAAGGATTATAAGATGGGCGAGAATATAGTCAGAGCTGTTTGTAATATTGATCTTGGAATAAAGAGAGGAGATTTTGTTGCTATTACCGGGCCTTCTGGATCTGGAAAAAGCACAATGATGAATCTTGTTGGAGCCCTAGACATGGCTTCAAAAGGAGATATATTTTTAGACAGCCAGAATATAGAAAATCTTGAAGAGAGCAATCTAGCTACAATAAGGGGAAAGAAGATTGGATTTATTTTTCAGAATTTTAATTTGATTCCAACTTTAACAGCAGTAGAAAATGTTGGCTTGCCTATGATATTCCAAGGGAAAAGCTCTTTTGAAAGAAAAAAAAGAGCAGAGTCTTTATTAAAAGAGGTTAATCTCGGACATAGATTAGACCATCTGCCCGGAGAACTTTCTGGCGGAGAGAGACAGAGAGTTGCTATTGCAAGAGCTCTTGCAAATGATCCAGAAGTAATACTAGCAGATGAGCCAACTGGAAATTTAGATTCTAAAACTGGAAAAGAGGTAATAGAAATGCTTTTAAAGCTGAATAAGCAAGGCAAGACTATAATCATGGTGACACATGATTTAAATCTGGCTAAGATGGCTGGAAAAATAGTTAAACTAAGGGATGGAAAGATAGAAAGATGAAAGCGAGAAAAATATTATTAACTTTGGCACTGATTTTTGTAGTGCAACTAATTTTGATAAATTTGGCAAGCGCTTTAACAATAAAGTCTGTTGATGTCTCTAGCGAGAGAGTTGTTCCAGGAGGACAGGTTGAGATTTCTTTAAGCTTGGAAAATAATAATAATTTTGATGTAACAAATGTAGAGGCAACTTTTAATTTATCTAGTGTTCCCTTTAAGCTTGTTGATAGTTCAGGAGCTTTTTTAGATAAGATAAGAGAGGATGCTAGCAAGAGTTTAGATTTTACTCTTCAGGCTTTAGAAAATGCAAAAACAGGAATATATAATCTTCCAATTACAGTCTCTTATAATGATGATAGCAATAGAACTTTAACAAGAAGTACACTCGCAACACTAACAGTTAATTCCCAGCCCCTAGTTTCTGTAGAGAGAGAAGATTCTACTATTCTGAAGGGAAGGAATAGTGAGTTTTCTTTTAAAGTTATAAATAAGGGATTAGCAGATGTTAAATTCTTAGAGATAAGTGTTGATACCAATTCGGGATATAGTTTGCTGTCTCCTAACAGCTTTTATATTGGAGATGTTGACAGCAATGATTTCCAGACAGCACAATTTAAAGTATTTGTAAATACAAACGCTCCAAATGTGATAAGTGTTCCTGTAACAATAAGCTATAAAGATTTGCTAAATAATCAGCATTCTCAAACTTTAAATGTAGAAGTAAGAGTTTATAGCTTGAAAGAGGCTCAAACTCTAGGTTTAGTAAAGAAGAGTAATGCTGGAACTTATATTAGCATTATTATATTTTTGATAGTTGTTTATATTATTTACAGAATTATAAGAGGAATAATAAGAAAGAGGAAACAAAGAAGAGAAGAAGAGGCAGCTTAGAAAGCTGTTGAAAAATGATTGGAGATTTTTTCTCACTCGCCTTAAACAATCTTAAGAGAAGAAGATTAAGGGCGTGGCTGACAATTCTTGGAATTTTTATAGGAATAGCTGCTGTTGTCGCCCTAATTTCTCTAGGCCAGGGATTAAAAGAGGCTGTTACAGGACAGTTTGGAAGTCTATCATCAGATATCTTAACTATACAAAATGCAGGCACTGGATTTGGGCCCCATGGAAG
>Ga0233421_10000997_pt1 | contig 10785 bp, 15 predicted proteins | sample Watercolumn_Mata_3_FD_182725 | JGI IMG/M metagenome (GOLD analysis project Ga0233421, IMG submission 182725) | Freshwater microbial communities from Lake Matano, South Sulawesi, Indonesia - Watercolumn_Matano_2014_107_MG | ecosystem: Environmental > Aquatic > Freshwater > Lake | place... | reverse complement strand
AAAACGAAAGAGGTTGTGATTTATGCTCAAGGAAATAAAAATGTTAGTGATAAATATTTAAGAGGTTCTTTGATTAAAGCATGTGAATTAATAAAGGAAGTTTGTGGCGGGGAATATGAAATAATTCAAGAAAAAATTAATAAACCAGCAAATATTATAGAAGGAATAATAAAAATGGAAAATATTGTTGAATTTTCAGAATGGCAGAAACTTGAATTAGTTGTTGCTGAAATTAAAAAAATTGAAGATATTGAAGGCGCAGATAAATTATATAAATTAATTTTAAATGTAGGAAAATTTGGAGAAAAAATCGTCTGTGCTGGTTTGAAAGAATATTATTCTAAGAAAGAACTTTTAGGAAAAAAAATAATTTATTTCTTAAATTTAAAACCTCGTTTGATGAAAGGAATTGAGAGTTCAGGCATGATTTTAGCTGCTGTCAGCGACGACCATAAAAAAGTTAGCTTAATTTCTCCTGATAAATCAATGGAGAATGGGAGTAGGGTTAGTTGAATTTTAGTATATAAATCTTTAAAAAGCGATAAAATATCTACTTTTATGATTCAGTTAAAGAACAATGAAATTTTTTTGTATCTTGAAAGAGAAATTTCTTCGCAAAGGAGTTTAAACCAAAAGATTTTTTCAAATTTTATTTATCCTTGGAAATATTGTTGCACTTCTAATTTTATAAGAGAATATGGCAAATGTAGAGAACATCCAGAAATTGAGAGATTTAAAAGAATTTCTGCAAAAGATTTAAGAGAACTTAGTGGAAAACTTAATTTTATTCTTATTCCAAATCATAAAATTGTAGATAGGAGTATTCTCCTTATAAGTAATCCTGATTATAAAAGTTCATATTATTCTGATGGGGCTCATTCAGATATTTGGCTAACTCTTCAAAAAGGAGTTGATTTAAAAACTTTAGAGAAATTTAAGAGAGAAATCAATATGGGTTTTGATGTTGATCCAGTTTATGCTTGTGCAATTGAACCAATTGATTTAAATAGAGATCTTTAATATCTTCTTTTGAATAATCTTTCAAAAATATTTGGTTTATGATTATAGATGTTATTTTATTAATAATTGTTTATGGGGTTTTGTTTTGGTTGGAGAGAAAATACAAATCCCACTAAACCATCCCCCGACCGCCCACCCCTAGAAAGAAGAAAGTTAAGAAGAAAAAAGTTGGGAATAAAAAGTAATTAATATTTATTAACTGGCTTGTCGATAAGATAACCCGTGCTTTGCATTATATTGTCTTACAATATTTGTAATATCTTTTGATACTGAAAAAGTTCTCATTGTAAATAGTTTTTGTTCTAATTTGTTGAAAGTATCGCATCCACATTTGGGGCAAATAAGGTAAAAACCTTTTTTTTCTTCGTCTCTTTTTCTTGCACGTTGATTATACTTTCCTTGCCAAGAGCATTTAGTGCAAGAATAAATTGCTTCTTCGTTAATTTGATTTTGATTGGTAATAATTTCTGTTTTATCAGTCATTTATAATTATATTCATTCTTTCTTATAAATGTTTGTATCTTGCAGAATATATAAATTTAATATCTTCTTCTAAAAATCTTTTCCCAAAAACCCGGAGCATCTGCTGAAGAATCATAATCAACACCAATAATTTTTGCTGCAATTTCCTTGTATGCTCTTGCTGATTTGCTTTTTGGATGAGTATGAACAATTGCATCTTTTATTTTTAAAGATTCTTGCATAAATTTATCTTCAGGAATCATGCCTAAAATTGGCATCTCAAGCATTTCTTTAACAACACTGGGCTCTGTTTCAAAATTATTTTTTTTCACTCTTGTTACAATAATTCCTCTTACTCTTTTATTCATTTCTTCTGCAATTTTTATTGCTTTCAAACAATCAGTTAGTGCAGGAAGTTCAGGATTTGTAACAAAAATTAATTCATCTGCTATTTCAATTACTGCTGTTGCTTCATCTCCAAGCCCTGCTGCAGAATCCATAATAATATAATCCCCCAACTCGTGAAAATCTTTTCTAAATTCTTTTATTTTTTCTGGTCTGATTCTTTTTAATTCCTTTACTGACAGCGACGATGGAACAACTTTTAGCCCAGAACTATGTTCATAAACTGCTTCAAATAATTCTGCCTTATTTAGTAAAACATGATTTAATGTCACAGGAACTTCTGGTGAATTTAAATGTATCCCAATGTTAGGAGTAGTTAAATTAGCGTCGATAATTACAACATCTTTTCCAAATTTATTTATTGCTGCTCCAAGATTTATTGCAGTTGTTGTTTTTCCAACCCCTCCTTTGCCTGAACTTATCACAATTATTTTTTTCATTTTAAGACATTAAAAATTGTTTTGTAGAAAAAATAAATTTTTCGAGCATATCAGCATATTCTTTTAATTTTTCTAAATTTACTTCAATTGTTTCTCCTTTATAAGAAATTCTTAATGCAACATTTTTTCTAAATTCACCTATTCTTTCTGTCCTCAAATTTTCTAATTTTTTAAGCATTTCATAAAAATCCAGAGTTAATTGAAAATTTTTATCTTTTTTAAAAAGAATTTTTATTTTTTCTAATTTACCAACATAATTTTCTGGAATTTCTTTTATTTTATTTTTCTTTTTTGCATGTTTAAGTGATTCATTAATACTCGTGTCTATCATTTTTCTCCATCTTAATAACAAATTCATAATAACATCGCAGGTTTTTGTGTATTTTAAACTTACATAAAGAAGATGGTCTGCACTAATTTTTTCTTGTATAATTTCTTCCATTTTGAAAAATTAGATTGAGAAAGGAAAATAAGTTTTTATATCTTTGTTTTTTAATTACTGACTTAACTCCAATATTGCTTCTGCCAGATCTCCTGTCTTTTCAAGAGTTTTTTTTGCCTGCTTTTCAGTGCAGCCTGTTTTTTCCATTATTGTTTTAATATCTTCATCATTGAAACCTGTTTCTTCACTTTCTTCTCCAGTAATCTGAAAAGAAGTTTGTCCTTGCATTTCTATTTTAACAACATTCGGTTCTTTAATAATTATTTTTGAGCCATCTGTTTTTTCTATTACAACTTTTGAAGATTCAATTTCTTCTTGAGCCATGCCCATTTGCTTCATAATTGCCTGCATTTTTTTTGGATTAATATTTGGGAACATGTTTTTAAGAAGAATAACTTGTTTTTATGTTTTTTGTTTATTTGAAAAATAACCCCAACCCAATTCTTAAAGCAATTATTAAAATTACAAAAACTATAATATGAACTGGTTTAAAATTTATATAACTACGAAATTCTTCTTGATATCTCATTAATCCCCCAAATCCAGACGGAACATTTATTGAATTATCTGCCATGATTATTTAAAAGAGAGATAGTTTTTAAAAGTTGTTATAATTTATTTAATCATGGTTGAAATTGATTTAAAAAAAATTGAAGAAAAATGGAAAAAATACTGGGAAAAAGAAAGAATTTATAAAGTTGATTTTAATTCAAAAAAGAAGATTTTCTCAATTGACACCCCCCCTCCTTATATTTCTGGAAGAATGCACATTGGGCACGCTTTTAGTTATTCGCAACAAGATTTTATAGTCAGATTTCAAAGAATGTTAAATGGAAATGTTTTTTATCCTTTTGGAACCGATGACAATGGCTTGCCGAGCGAGAGATTTATAGAAAGAATAAACAATGTAAAAAGTAAGAACATGTCTCGTGCAGAATTTATTGAACTTTGTTTGAAAACTCTTAAAAAAGAAACTCCCATTTGCATTGAAGATTTCAAAGATTTAGGGATTTCTGCTGACTTTGATATTTATTATTCAACTATTGATAAACATTCTCAAAAAATTTCTCAAAAATCTTTTGTTGATTTATTAAAAAAGAAACAGATTTATTCTAAGAAATTTCCAACACCATGGTGTCCTGAATGCCAAACATCTGTTGCTCAGGCAGAACTTGAGGATAAGCAAGAAAAAACTTTGTTTTCCACGATTAAATTTAGTTGTTTAGAAAAAGAGTTGTTAATTTCCACGACTCGTCCTGAATTGCTTGGCGCTTGCGTCGCTGTTTTTGTCAACTCAAAAGATAAAAGATATAAATTCCTTATTGGGAAAAAAGCAAAAGTTCCTTTATTTGAGTTTGATGTTCCAATTATTGCTGATGATTCTACAGATATGGAAAAAGGAACAGGAGTTATGATGGTCTGTTCATATGGGGATAAATATGATGTTGATACAATTAATAGGCATAAATTGGTTCCCAAGATTATTATTGAAAAAAATGGAGTTTTAAATTTTGGAAATTATTCTGGTCTGAAAATTAAGTCTGCGAGAGAGCAAATTCTTAAAGATTTGAAATCAAAAAATTTAATTAAAGAACAAAAAGAGATTGAACATATTGTGAATTGTCATGATAAATGCGGGACTGAAATCGAGTTTCTTGAAACAGAGCAATGGTTTATTAAAATTTTAGACAAAAAGAAAGAACTTATTGGGCAAGGCAAAAAAATTAAATGGTATCCTGAATTCATGTTCAAGAGATATGAAAACTGGATTAATGGTTTAGAATGGGATTGGAGTATCTCTCGTGACAGGCATTTTGGAGTCCCTATTCCTATTTGGAAATGTGAATGTGGGAAAATAATTGTTCCTGAAGAAAAAGAATTGCCTGTTGATCCATTACAAACAAAAAAAATCTGCCCTAAATGCAAAAATCAGGCTATTGGTGAAACAAGGGTTTTTGATACTTGGGCAACTTCTTCTATGACCCCTCAAATTGCTTCTGAACTTATTGGGGGGAAAATAAAAATTCCATTTTCACTTCGTCCTCAAGCACACGATATAATTAGAACTTGGGCGTTTTATACTATTGTAAAATCTTACTTGCATGAAAAAAAAATTCCTTGGAAAGATATTATTATTTCAGGGTTTGTCAAATTAGGAGGGGAAAAAATGTCAAAGAGCAAGGGAACCGGAATTGATCCTAAAAAAGTTTTACAAGAATATGGGGCAGATGTTTTGAGATTCTGGGCATCAAGCTCTAAATTAGGAAATGATTTGGATTACCAAGAACAAGATTTAATCTCTGGGAAAAAATTAATAACCAAATTAATTAATGCTTCAAATTTTGTTTTTATGAATCTTAAAGATTTTGATGGGAAAAGACCAAAAGAAATTGAAAGATTAGATGAATTATTTTTAGAAAAATTAAATTATTTAATAAGCACAATTACTAAAAGATTTGAGAGTTATGATTATTCTTCTTCTAAAAATAAAATTGAACAATTTTTTTGGAAAGATTTTTGCGATAATTATTTAGAGATTGTTAAGAAAAGAGTTTATTCTGAAGAAGGAAATAAGAGAAAATCTGCCCAATATGTTTTATATCGAATTTTATTTGCGATTTTAAAAATGTTTGCCCCAATTATGCCTTTTATTACAGAAGAAATTTATCAAGAACATTTTAGAGGATTTGAAAAAGAAAAGTCAATTCATGTTAGTGGGTGGCCGAAAAAAGTGGATGGTTTTAAAGAATCTATTGTAAATGATTTTGATTTTTTTGTTGATTTGTTAAATAAAGTTAGAACTGAGAAAACAAGAATGCAAAAATCCATGAATGCTGACTGCATAATTTATATGCCTGAAAAAAATAAAAGAGCTTTACTCAAGATGTTAGATGATTTTAAAAATGTTACAAACGCCAAAGAAATAAAAGAAAGCAAAGAATTTAAAGTTGAATTTTAAAATGAAAGCAAGAGCAAGATGTCCAAGTTGTGGAGAAGTTGTTTTTGAAAATTCTCTTGATCTTATCAGCGAAGGGAAATTAGTTCATTGTTGTAGAAATAATGAAGATCCAGAAGTTTATAATGCGAGATGGGAGATTTTAGAATCTAATCCTGAAGAAATTAGGGAACTTAAAAGATTAAGATTCAGAAAAGATTAAGAAGAAATTTTTTGTATTTAATACACAAATTTATTTAAACCAAACTTTATTATTTTTTTTATGGAGAATTTTAATTTAGAAATTGTTGGAGGAATCTTACTTGGAACTCTCTTATTTGGTTTTATCACAAGTAAATATTTCAAAATCTACAGGCAAGAACTTCAATATGCTGAAAACTCTTTTAAAGACGCTGAGTTTATACAATCATTAAATTTAATTTCAGATAAAGCTAAAAATATTTACAAAAAACTTTCCAAAATGACTATCCCAAAATATCTTATGGCTCTTGACCCAATTAAATATTATTATCTTAAAAAAGAATTCAATCTGCTAAATAAAAAAAGCTCTAAAAAATTAGAGGAAATGAGTTCTGATTAATTTTATAAACTCTTTGTTTCTTTCTTAATTATGGCCATATCAAAATCAGAACTTTCAGATTTGTTAAATGAATTAAAAAATTATAAGGGCAGGCACACATAATTAATAACTGTTTATATTTCTGAAGGTTATGATGTGAATGCAGTGCAAAGGCAACTTGAATCTGAAAAATCTACTGCTAAGAATATTAAATCAACAGCGACGAGAAAGAATGTTATTGAAGCGTTGGAAAAGATTGTTAGACATTTAAAAACCTTGAAGCAAACTCCGAAAAACGGACTCGCTGTTTTCTCTGGAAATGTTTCTCAAATTGAAGGGCAGGATGATATTCAATTGTGGGATATTGAACCTCCAGAACCTGTTAAAATCAGAATGTATAGATGTGACAAAGAGTTTGTTTTAGAGCCATTGCAAGAGATGTTAGAAGTCAGCGAAGTTTATGGGCTTTTGGTTATGGATAGAAAAGAAGCGACAATTGGGCAATTAACTGGGAAAAGAATTGAGATTTTTCAAAAAATGAGTTCAGGTGTTCCATCAAAAGTTAGAGCAGGTGGGCAGAGTAGTCAGCGTTTTCACAGAATTACAGAAGGTTTGACAAAAGAATTTTACAAAAGAATTGCAGAAGAAATGAAAAAATGTTTTTATGATAATTCTAAATTAAAAGGAATTCTCGTTGGTGGACCCATTCCAACCAAAGATGAATTTATTGAAGGAAAATATCTCCCAACAAAACTCGGAGAGATTGTCGTCGGTGTTTTAGATTTAGGCGACACTTCTGAATCTGGTTTAAAAGAACTTGTAGAAAAATCGAGAGAAATTTTATCCAGTCAAGAAATTGTTCATGAAAAAAAGATTTTAGAAAAATTTTTCGAAACCCTTGGAGAAAAACCAGATTTTGCATTATATAAAGTTGATGAGATTGTAAAAGCCTTGGAAGTTGGTGCTGTGGGGACTTTAATTGTTTCAGCTGAATTTGACAAAAATGTTGCAAAAGCACTAAAGCATTCTGCAGAAAATATTGGTTCTTCTATTGAGGAAGTTTCAACTGAAACAGAAGAAGGAGCACAATTTAAAAATCTTTCAGGTGTTGGTGCTATTTTAAGATTTAGAATTAATTAATTATTTTGAATGTGATTTTGCGTCAATAATTATTCTTCTGTAATCAGGAGCGAATAAGAACCCCCAACAATATTATCATTATCTGAATTAAGATTGTACTTTTTCAATGCAAACTTTCAATTTTCTTTTTCCAAAATTATTTCCAGTATTTTCAATTTAATTTTTTATATTCAAATCTTTCATTGTTTTCAATAACTATATTATTTATATTTAAAATAGATTTATTCACTCGCCCCTAAAAAAAATCCAAATGTACTTAAATCTACTTTCTCTTCATTGTATGTTGTTTTTGAGTAATTGTAGATTATTCCTATATTTAATCTTCCAATGTTCTTTTTTTTACTAAGGTTTATTTGTCCCCCTGCTTTTATGAAAAAACCTGGATTAAAAATGCTAATGCTCTCATCGTTAAAATAATCTTCTCCTTTAAAAGAATTAATATTTAGATTAACTCCTCCGCCAAAGTAAAGCGGATCAACAGGTATTTCATTTATTCTTCTTGAAAAAGGGGAGTAAATTGCTTCTAATCCAATATGGTAGGCTTTCTGTTCATTTTTAAGATTATCCTTTTTTTTAGAACCCCACAACATATCATAACTTATTCCTAATTTAAAATCATCACCAAGCCTCCTTCCAAATACATATCCAAATCCAAAACAATTACTAACAAAATCTTTTACCCCTTCTCCTATATTAGAATTCATCATAAAATTAACATCATGGTAAAATTTCCTTACCTTTTTTGTAGGTTGCTCTGTTTGACTTTTTGGAATACTATCTTGCGCTGTTTGAGAATAACCTTCTTTTGGACTAAATAATATCCCTGCAAAAATCAATGTTCCAACACCAAAACCCAAAAGTTTCTTTCCTAAATTATTCATGTATTTTTTAAGAAAAGAGCTTTTTTAAAGATTGTTGTGATGCAGTATATATATTTTTTTGAGAAATTTTGAATTAATCTATTATAATAATTATCAAATTCTTTGTTTAAAAATAGATATTCTACCACAATAATGCTTATTAATAGAATGTGTTTATATTTTTTATGATATATGTTGTCCACGGAATTTATATTGAGAATAAAAGTCTTTTGGTATTAAAAAAAGGCAAAGAGTATATTTTTCCTGGAGGAAAGAGGAATCTTGGAGAATTAGACAAAAAATGCTTAGAGAGAGAAGTTTCAGAAGAACTTTCAGATTCAAAAATAATTGTTGGGAAATATTATAAAACTTTTTTTGGAATAACACCAAATTCAAAAATGGATTTAATAGATAAAACCTATTTTATATACTTTGAAAATTTTATTGGAGAGCCATCTGCAGAAATTAATGAAAAAAGATTTGTCAATAGCAAGAATTTACCTAATTTAAACTTGACAGAAATCTCAAGAAAAATTCTTACATCTTTAATCAAAGAAGGTTTAATAAAATGACAAAAATATCTACAGGAAGTTTTGACTTAAACAAATGGCTTTATGGAGGTTATGAAGAAGATGTAATAACTATGATTGCAGGCCCGCCTGGTTCTGGGAAAACTAATTTTGTTTTAATGGCAAGTTGCAGTCAGGCAAAAAAGGAAAACAAAGTTTTATTTGTTGATACAGAGGGGGGATTTAGCGTCGAGAGAGTGAAGCAACTTGTTGGAGAAAATTACGAAGATTATTTGAAAAATATAATTCTTGTAGAGCCAACAAAATTTGACGAGCAAAGAAAACTTTTCTCAGATTTGCTTGATAAAATTAAAAAATCAGATGTTAAATTAATTATTATTGATAGTATTGCTATGCTTTACCGTCTTGAAATTGGAGATAATAAAAATTCTAAAAAAGATAATCAACTTAAAAATATTAACAAAGAAATGGCAAGACAAATGAGAATCTTGGCTGAAATTGCGAGAAAGAAAAAAATTCCTGTTATAATCACAAATCAAGTTTATTTTAACTTTTTATCTGAAGAAGATTGGAAAAAAGGTGTTGAAAGAGAGATGAATATTGTAGGAGGGGATTTATTTAAATATTGGAGCAAGTGCATAATTGAACTTAGAAACGACAACGGAAAACGGAAAGCATTTTTATCAAAACATAGGAGTTTGCCTCAAAAAGAAATGCTTTTTGAGATAAAAGACAAAGGAATTTTCAAGAGGGGAATTTTATGATTTATTAAATAATTTTTTTACCTTTTCATTAAGTTAATTTTTTGTTAATTTGTAAAAAATAATTTCTGCTGTTATTAAAATATTGCCATTTTTTGTGAAAATTAAATATTCTCTTGGAGAATTTATAATCTTATTAATTATTTTAATTTCGTAAAATCCCACCTCATCTTTTTTCAAATACGCATCTTCTGCTGAATTTGCATATTTTTTTGCATGGTCATATATTCTTTTTAAAACAATTTCTTCTGCAAAATCAAAATTCTTTATTGATTCTTGTCTCTCAGAAAAAATTATTCTTTGAAATTCTTTTAATTTAATTTTATCAATAAAAATCCCTCTTTCTAAAATTATAAATTTGTTTTCTTCATAATTTAAATTTTCTATTCTTTTCATACTAAATTTTATTTAAAAAAATATTTTAGATTAATTTTCTTCAATCTGGTGACCATATCCTTCTGGATATCTTCCTTCAATTTTTTGGGATGACTTCATTCTCTTATTGTCCCACTCATTAAAATATAAAAAATTATTCAAATCTTTTTCTTTTTTTTGTTTTGGCTTTTCGTTTGCAAAACCAATTGGAAAAATTGCTTCAATAATATATTCTTCAGGAATTTTTAGCAATTTTTTAATTTTCTCCTCGTTAAAATAACCTATCCAACAAGTTGAGAGAGCATATTCTGTTAATTTTAATAAAAAGTTTTGCATTGCTGCTCCTGCCTGTTGTTTGCAGAATGTCAATCCTTTTTCTTCTCCAAAAAGATTTATTACTCTTTCAGGAGTTGTTAAAAAAACAACAACATATTTTGCTTGCGCAATAAAATCTTGGCTTGAATATTCTGCTATTTTATTTATTTTTTCTTGTTCATCAATCATAATAAAATTCAGAGAAAAATTATTTCCTGCCATAGGAGCATATCTCGCTGAATCAATTGCTTCAATTATCTTTCTCCAATCTGGTTTTTTATCTTTAAATTTTCTAATGCTTCTTCGTGATTGAATTGCTTTGTTTAATTCCATATTTTTATTAAGAAAATAGACTATTTAAGATTTATTCTCGTGAAATTATTTAACTGAACAAATGTTCTCGTCCTGCAAGTAGAATAAATAAAACGTCCCGGGCAGGAAACTCACAACCTCGCACGAGTTATCCATATTAATAAATTCTCTCTACCACGAAGTTGCTCGCTCGAACCTTGTACTCGTC
>Ga0233421_10000996_pt1 | contig 10787 bp, 9 predicted proteins | sample Watercolumn_Mata_3_FD_182725 | JGI IMG/M metagenome (GOLD analysis project Ga0233421, IMG submission 182725) | Freshwater microbial communities from Lake Matano, South Sulawesi, Indonesia - Watercolumn_Matano_2014_107_MG | ecosystem: Environmental > Aquatic > Freshwater > Lake | place... | reverse complement strand
GCTCGACGCCCCACGCTTCACGCCTGACGCCGAAAGATGCAGCTCTCCCCGTGCAATCGTGGCTGTTGGCCGTGAGCTGTTAGCCGTAAGCTGTCGGCCCTCTTCCACTCCTACGCCGCCGTAGAACTCGATGACCCGGAGACCGGAAAGCCCGTCCGCGACATAGGCGTAGTCCCCGGCCACGGCCACGCCATAGGCGTAGCCCAGCGTGACGTAGTACCCGACTTCTGTCGGGTGGGCCGGGTCAGCGATGGAGATGACCCGCAGACCGGAAGACCCGTCCGCGACATAGGCATAGTTCCCGGCCACGGCCACGCCATAGGCCAAGCCCGGCGTGTCAAAGTACACGACTTCACTCGGGTGGGCCGGGTCGGCGACCGAGATGACCCGCAGGCCGGAATACCAGTCCGCGACGTAGGCATAGTTCCCGGCCACGGCCACGCCCAAGGCATAGCCCGGCGTGTCGCAGTACCCGACTTCACTCGGGTGGGCCGGGTCGGCGACCGAGAGGACCCGGAGACCGGCTTCGTCGTCCGCGACATAGGCATAGTTCCCGGCCACGGCCACGCCCTCGGCCAAGCCCGGCGTGTCAAAGTACCCGACTTCACTCGGGTGGGCCGGGTCGGCGATGGAGATGACCCGGAGACCGGAATACTCGTCCGCGACGTAGGCATAGTTCCCGGCCACGGCCACGCCAAAGGCCCAGTCCGGCGTGTCGCAGTACCCGACTTCACTCGGGTGGGCCGGGTCGGCGATGGAGATGACCCGCAGACCGGAATCGTAGTCCGCGACGTAGGCATAGTTCCCGGCCACGGCCACGCCATAGGCAGCGCCCGGCGTGTCGCAGTACCCGACTTCACTCGGGTGGGCCGGGTCGGCGATGGAGATGACCCGCAGACCGGAATCGCAGTCCGCGACGTAGGCATAGTTCCCGGCCACGGCCACGCCATAGGCGTAGCCCGGCGTGTCGCAGTACCCGACCTCCCGGCAGTTGAGCGAATCCTGGGCCGGCGTGACGCCAACCAGTAGCATGCTCAGGCAGAATACGAACGCTGTTGCTCGTCGCGTAGAAACCACGTGTACCTCCTTACGGTTATCGTATCCCCTCACAGAGCCGAACGTGACCGTTTCGGTCATTCGGCTATTCACGAATGCTTCCGCTAAAACGGGACGCGTCAGACTGACAAGAAATCGGCTGGTTTTTGGACAAGCTCCCCATTACATCTCTCCATCTCAGGCGTGTCAAGGTGGACACGTGAACGGCGTGTCTTTCCCCTGCGCTGGTTTCGTGCCGCGACTCGTGTCTTCTTCCGCATCTCGCGGGCCGACCTGCCGACCCGCAGTACAAGGTCGCGCCGTAGCCGTCCTCAAGCCGCAGAACGCGAAGGCGCTCGGGCGCTACCCGCTTGCTGAGGTTCAGGATTTCCACACCCACGACGTTATCGGCCGCGTCATAGTCCAGAACGACACGGGGTTGAACTTCCTCCGATTCCACTACCGCGGCTTCATCGAGCCGTAGGTACAGAGCATCGCTCTCTTTGTCCACTTTCAGTCTCATGATTGCCCAGCCAGCATGTCCCGGGCGTGAGACGTGCAGGCCATCTCCATCGGTGTAAGTATCGCTATGTCACTGCCACAGTCAAGGCAGGGAGACATGCATCCGGCGCGCCCGGCGCGTTGACTCTGTTCGCGGCGGCGGCTAGTCCACGGCTATCTGAGCAGGTGCCCCATCGGGATCACCCAGAGACGCTCGCCGAGTTTGACGGCCTCGTTACCGTTGTAGGCGAGCACCGCTGCGCGGCAGTCCGGAGTCCGTTCGAGAAACGCCCGCAGGCCGGACAGGTCTCTCTCGGTCCACCGCGTGGCCGCCTTGACCTCAATCGCGACGACCTTCCGGTTGTGCTCAATGACGAGGTCAACCTCGTGCCGTCCGTGTTCGTGCCAGTAGCTCAGTTGAGCGTCGGGCACGTGAGCTTCAAGCAGCGCGGCCACGTTCTGGGCAAGATAGGTCTCGAACAGCGCCCCGCGCAACAGGTCATCGCGGCCCGGTTCCAGAGAGGTCACGCCGGCCAGGTGCGCTGCCAATCCGCTGTCGGTGAAATGCAGCTTCGGAGACTTCACAAGACGGGAGCTGCGGTTCCGGCGGAAGGCCGGCAGGCGCCGAATGAGAAACGACACCTCCAGCAGGCCCAGATACCGCGATACGGTGGCGGCATTGAGCCGCGCGTCGCGGCCGAGCGAACTCATCACCAGCATTTGCCCGGTACGCAGAGCAGCCAGTTGCGCCAGGTTGCGGAAAGCCACCAGGTCCCCAACCTGTGACAACTGCCGCACGTCGCGCTCGACGTAGGTCTGCACGTAGCCGCGAAACCACTCGGCAACCTCTCCGGCCGGGCTCAAGGCCGCAGGCGGCAGGCCACCGGCCAAGACTTCGTCCTCGGTGACCGGCCGGGCACGGCCGCGGGGTGCTGCCGGCGAAGCCATGAAATCCTCAAGAAACGGCCGCTCGCCTGTCTCCCCGCGGATTTCCCGCCGGGTCATCGGATGCAGGGTGAAGTAGCCGGCGCGGCCGGCCAGGGTCTCGGAGACATGCCCGAGCAAAGCCAGGTTGGCCGACCCGGACAGGATAAACCGACCGGGCCGCCGGTGCTCGTCAACGTTCTTCTTGAGCGCAACGAGGAGCTCCGGACAGCGCTGCACTTCATCCAGGATCGCCGGCTCAGTCAGGAGCGACTCCGGATTCGAGCGCGCCGCGGCCAGAGTAGCGAAATCGTCCAGTGTGTGGTAGGCGTAGCCTTGAATCAGCGACGTCTCATTCCGTAGCAGCGTGCTCTTGCCGGACTGACGCAGCCCCGACAGCACCAATACCGGCAACTGGCGACGGGCGCGCGCCAGTCTGGGCGCCATTTCGCGGGGAAGATAGTCTGTCATATTGACCTAGAGCATAGCGGCAATTTGCCACCAGTCAACAACCTTGCTGCACCCACCACCCACCCGGTATTGAACCGCCAGGACAACAACCAGGCAGAGCCGACTTCCGTCTCACTCTCTTTGCGTCTTGGTGCCTTGTTGGCGATCTCCCATTTCGGATTCTGGGCCGCCAAGCGCGTTGACTCTGTTCGCGGCGAGGCTACAATCTGGACTCAATGAGTCGCCCCAATCGTCCGGTCCTGCCTTTGCTGGCCCTCCTCCTGCTGATTTCGCCTGTCTCGCTTCAACTGGCCTATGGCTCATTAAGGATAGTCAATCGACTGGTCGCCGGATCCAACAGGAGTAATGCCGACAGACGCCAGTGACCATCGAGTCACGGGCTCCTTCCGCGACCCGAGCGGCTTCCTGTTCTCTCGCAATGGCCGGCTCTATCGCCAGGTGAACGAGAGCTATCGCGCCGACTACAAACAGCTCATGGAATCCGGCCTGTACCAGGACCTGACCGAGCGGGACTTGCTCATACCGCACGAAGAGACGTCCGAACCCCCGATGTCACAGGACGGCAGCCTCGTCATCAAGCCCGAGGAAGTCCCTTTCATCTCGTACTCCTACGAATGGTCCTTCAGCCAACTGCAGGACGCGGCACTGACGACTCTCTCCATACAGAAGAAGGCGGTCGAACGCGGGATGTCGCTCAAGGACACAAGCGCGTACAACATCCAGTTTCGCAACTGCCGTCCGGTCTTGATCGACACCCTGTCGTTCGAGCGCTACCGCGAGGGCGAACCGTGGGTGGCGTATCGGCAGTTCTGCCAGCACTTCCTCGCACCGCTCGCGCTCATGAGTCAGACCGACGTGCGCCTGAGCCAGTTGCTGCGAGCGTACATCGACGGCATCCCGCTGGACCTCGCGAGCCGCCTGCTGCCATCGAAGACGCATCTCAATCTCGGCCTGGCCACCCACATCCATCTTCACGCCCAGGCCCAGCGCAAGTACGCAGACAGGCAAGCGAAGCTCACCGGCCGCAAGATGAGCCGCATGGCGTTCCTCGGTCTCCTCGACAATCTTGAGTCGACCACGCGGAAGCTTTCATGGAAGCCGGAAGGCACCGAGTGGGGCGACTACTACGCGGCCACGACCTACACCGATGCCTCGCTCGAGCACAAGGCGCAGCTTGTGGCCGAGTACCTTGAGAAGGCGCACCCGAGCACCGTCTGGGACCTCGGGGCAAACACCGGCCGGTTCAGCCGCATCCCCGCCGAACGAGGAATCCCGACGGTCGCGTTCGACATCGACCCGGCCGCGGTCGAACTCAACTACCTCGACTGCCGCAAGCGGGAAGAGAGACGCATGTTGCCCCTGCTTTCCGACCTGACCAATCCCAGCCCGGCGATCGGCTGGCAGAATCGCGAACGACAGTCCCTCATCGAACGCGGGCCCTGCGACACCGCCATGGCCCTGGCTCTGGTCCATCACCTCGCCATCGGCAACAACCTTCCTTTCGACCGCATCGTTGATTTCCTCGCCGGAACCTGCCGGACCCTCATCATCGAGTTTGTGCCCAAGTCGGACTCGCAGGTACAACGGCTGCTCTCTGCCCGCGAGGATATCTTCCCGAACTACACAAAGGAATCGTTCGAGCAGGCCTTCTCGCCCCGCTTCGCCGTGCTTGCATCGTCTCCGGTGAGAGAATCCGAGCGTACCATCTATCTGATGGAACTCCGCCGCACCGGGAGTTGACCCAGGATAAGTCCTGCCGTCCGGACTCAGCAGAGAAACGGCCTTTCCGGTTCACCACCTCCTGCTCGCCCTCGCCCCGACGTTCTTTCTCTATTCCCACTGCGCCTCCAGCATACCGATAGCGCCCTCAGAACTCGTGCTTCCGCTCATCGCATCCTTCACCCTGGCGCTCGCTCTGTGGCTGCTCCTCTTGCTGGTTCCAGGCAACAGCTTCCGCTACCTCTTCGACCGGCTCTTTGCGACGGACTACGGCCTGCTGCCGAACCGAAGCTGGTTCTCGACCATCGCCAAGCCCTGGCGCTTCTACGATGCCGACCGCCCGGCTGAATACACCGAAAGCGGCGCGCGGCTCAGAGTATCCATGGTGGCATATCGCGCGGAACTGCGGTTGGAGAACCCGGGAGCCTGCTGCCGGCGGCTGGTCGCGACGCTGTACCCGAATAGGGCTGTCACGATCGAGCGCTTCTACGTCCAGGGACTGCGCGTGCCGGTGGAATCCATGGAGGACGCCTTTCGGCTCTACCAGAGCGAGATGGCGAGGAACGAACTCCCGGACCTCGGCCCGGAGCCCGAATCGTACAGCGGTCATGGACCGGACCAGATCCCGGTCACCGCCCTCATCTTCTCCGACAGCACTCCGTCGCCAGTGCACAACGAGCCACTGGGCCAATGACGAAGCTCGAAGCACGAATTCCGAATGAAGCTCGAATGATGGAAATACCCAATCCTGACTTCGAGTTTTGCCCGCATTCGATCGTCATTCGGGTTTCGGGCTTCGGACTTTTCCCCTAGAACGGCTCCGGGCCCGCGCGGGTCTTCGCCGCACGAGCCCGGTTCCCCTTTGTCGGACGGACTAGAACAGCTTGTTCTTCTTGATGTAGACCCAGAGCAGCTTCATCATCTCGCCGATCTTGACGGTTGCCTTGGAGCCGAACACCGGCTTCATGTCGTCGGTTACCTTGATGGAGCGCTTCATCAGCGGGCCTTCGCCAGTCATCAGCTTGTTCTTCTTGATGTAGGCCCACAGCTTCTTGTTCAGGTCACTCACCTTGATGACCTTGCCCGGACCGAACACCGGCTGCATCTCATCAGTCATCTTCACGGTCCTCTTCATGAGGGCCTGTCCTCTCGGCATACGCGATTCCTTTCTGCCCTTCCGGGGCAATTCTGGATTCACTCGGACCCTGCCGGCCGCCTTTGGTCGGCCGCTTATGCCTCATTCTCGGCCTAGCTTTCCCTCTGTCAAGCATTATTTGCCGGCGGTTAGAGGGAAGAAACTCCCCCGAACGCCTCCAACGGCCCGTCTTGACTCGCACGGTATTGCCGGCACAATGGGTTATGCTCAGAGCGGCGTTGCTCGTCAATGGCATCGTCGACGTGGCTGCCGCCGCCCTGCTGTTCCTTTCTCCCGTACTCGGCTGGCGGCTTCCCGGCCATGGCCTGCTTGGCCCCGAGGCGGCTTTTGCCGCCGGCGGCTGGGCCTGTGCGGCCCTGGCTCTCGGCGTCAGCCGGTTCTGGACGGCATCCGTTCCCGCCCTCCGCCGCTTCGCCGCAGCGGTCGGTCTGCTGGAAGGAGCGCTCCTCGTGGCGTTCTGCTTTCTCCGGCTCGGTTCCGGGACAAGCATGCCTTCGCAGATAGCGCTGGCTTTGCCGGTCGGCGCTTTGTTTGCGGTCGCCTGCTCTCTCGGCTTGGGCATTGAGCGACCCCAGCGGGAATAGCGGGGAAGGCGCGGTTGTATGTGTCTAAGCTAGGCAACGACGGATGAATCGGAGTGAAGACGGATTCGGCTAAGACTCCAGGATACTGTGACTTGCAGGCATCTGGAGCAAGTGCGGGATTTGCGTACGGGTGGCAGGCAATCTCCCAGAAGAGGTGACTATGAAGAGATCGAAGACAAGGCTGCTGGTGCTGGCATTGGCGGGATTCCTCCTGACGGCCTGGGCAGGCGACAACGCCGCTCTCGACGGGTCCAAGTCGGACAGGGACAACAAGACAGTTGTCGTCCCGGGCCAGCCGGCCACGGAGATCGAGAAGCCGGGACAGGCGACACAGTCTCCGCCCAGCGAAGACCGTGCTCCCGCGCCCGAGGACAAGAGCTCGCAACCCGCCGGACGCAGGTCGAGCGCTGCTCAGCCCCCGCGAGCCCGGCGCGATGCGGTTCAAGCCTCCGAGTCCAGACCGCAGGCCAACCAGACCTTGGGCCGGGATGAAGAGCGGGGCCGGAGCTATGCCGAGCCGGTCAGGGCTCAAACCAGGGAGAGCGATGGCAGCTCCGGCGCCGCGGCGGGAGTCAATGTCCTGCGCAGCGGCGGTGAGCCCAATCGCCGGCGCGCCGGTGGTGGCGGTGGCGGTGGCCGTGGCGGGCATGGGCGCGGCCGCTGGCACGACCACGGCCCCGGCTGGCACTGGCGTAATCACCACTACGAACGCCACAACTGCCACTTCCATAACTCCTGGCATTTCGTCTGGTACTGGGGACCGGTCATATGCCCGGAACCGGTCTACGTGCCGCACGTCGTCCGCTGCCATCGTAGCCGGTTCGGCGTGTACGTCCGGCAGACCGGCACTGACGAAGTCGGCGAGGACTTCGCGCGGTCAGTCCGACATGCGCTGAGTGATAGAGGTCTGTGCGTCGTCTACTCCCAGCAGGATGCCCGGCTCGAGCTCTATCTTGTGTCCATGGCGCTCGACCCGGACGAGCCAGGCCGCGGTTCGGCTGTCTCCATCTCGTACATCCGGTACCCAGGAGACAACTTCATAGTCTCCCAGCTCCTCGAAGTCGGAAGCGGAGACATGGATGAACTCGCCGAGTCGGTCGCGGGCTACGCCGACGACATGGTAGACCGCTATCGGTAGCGCCAGAACCAGAGTCATGCGGCCGGCGTCCGCCGGCCGCCCGTTTACGCGCCATCGGTTGACAACCGCTGACCGGGCACTAGGATTCAGCAAGAAAGGCGACAATGACAGACAACAAACGAAAAGTGCTCATAGCGCACGCCAGTTGGGCCGGCTCAACTGCCGCGATTGCGGAACGGGTTGCCGAAGTCCTCAACCGCAACGGGTTCACGGCTGAAGCCGCGCCTGCGGGCAAGGTCAAGGACGTCTCCGGCTACGACGCGGTCGTGCTCGGCACCGCGGTCCACGCCGGCAAGCTCAAGCCTGACGCGCTCAAGTTCGTGGACCGCAACAAGACCGACCTCAACCGCAGACCGTTCGCGGCATTCGTCGTCTGCCTGACCATGAAAGGCTGCGACGAGGAGAGCAAGTCACGGGCTCGGGCCTATCTCGACCCGCTGCGTACGCACGTCAAGCCGCTGAGCGAGGGCCTGTTCGCCGGCGCGTACGACCCGCAGAAGCTCGACTTCGTCTCCCGGCAGATAATGAAGATGATAAAGGCGCCGCCCGGCGACTTCCGCAAGTGGGATGAGATCGAAGCCTGGGCCGCAAGCCTCGTGCCGCTGTTCGGCGGCCGGCTGTAGTCGCGACGGCTAGCGACGACCCCGAACCGTCGGTTGCCGACCGTCAGCCGCCGGCAGCACCTTGGCCCGGCTGCACCGCAGTCGCGGGCTGCGGCGCGGGCGCCTTGGCCGCGACCTTGTCCGGCACCGACATTTCGGCCATCTCGCTCCTGATTCTCACTACGTAGTCGAGATTCGCCCCCCATTCGGAATCGGACCGGCCATTGAGGAGTGAGACGCATTCCGAATGGAGTTTGGCGAACCTCTGGAGCAAATCCGCATTGGCAGGCGTTTGCTGCAGCGCGGCGTGCGCCGACTGGAGACTGGCGCAAGTAGCCATGAGCTGGAACCAGGCCTTGTTCGGATCGCCAGCACGCTTTCCGGCAAGGTGGGGACTGAACAAGAGAAGCACCGTCCCGATGACCAGCACCGCCAGCGTGACTAGCGGCGGCAAACGGAGAAGTGCGGAGATAATCGGCAGGCCCGCGACTATGACGAACGGCCAGGGACTGTGCCGACGCGACTCTCGAACTGCGGGCACTTTCGGAGAGCTGCCCTTCTTCTTGTCCACCACGTCAACACTCCTCCAGCGAATCCGGTCCCGTCATCGGTCGGGCGACACCTGCACGCACCGGCGGAATAGCGGCCCGGAAACCGACGGGCGAAGACCGAACCCGGCTCGGTCATGCTTGGATTCCAAGATAAGTCGGCGGAATGTCAACAGCCAGGAGCGGGGCGCAGACCGGGAACCGCGCCGCGGCGGGCCAGAGGTAGAGCCGGGTAAGGTGCGCGAGGTCAGAACGGGGACGGACGAACGCAGAAGCCGGGAAGCGAAGTACGCGTACGGTATGCGGTCTACGGCTGACGCTGCAGCCGGGAATCCACTGACTTGAGAGCGGAACGAGCCGCATCGTTGCCGGGGTCGAGTGCTACGGCGCGAGTCAGCCACGCGCGCGCCGCGGCCAGGCTGTCCATCCTCACGTAGACCATGCCCAGCAGGAAGCCGGCTTCAGCATCGGTGGAATCCTGCGCCAGGTTCGCCCGGTAGAGTGACTCGGCCAGAGCGTGATTGCCCTCGGCGACCGCGACCCACGCATCGGCCAGCCGCCTTGCCGGCCTCCAGGCCGGGTCGGCGGTGCTGATGGCATTGGCTACGGCGACCCGGGCAGCGGCCAGGCTGAGCAGCGTCTTGCGGTCCTGTGAGCCGGCGGTCACCCGCTCGATCTTGCGTACCTCGGCTTCGGCATCGGCTGTCCGGCCGGCCCCGGCCAGGGCAAGCACCAGCGAGTAACGGGCGTAGTTGTAGGACGGCAGCGCGCCCAGCGCCCGGTTGAAGGCCTTGGCGGCCCTGGCGAAATCCTGCTGCTCGAGGTGGATGTTCCCCGCCTGAGTCCAGGCCTGCGCCGAATAACCCCCGCGCTTCACCGGAATGGCGACGGAAGCGAGGTAGGCCGCGGCCGCGATGGCGATGCCGACGGCTGCTCGCGCGCTTCGACGCCGCCGCAGCGCCTCGACCAGCTCGCTCAGACCCAGGCCTGCGAACATCAGCAGAAGGGGAATGACCGGGGCTCGCAGGCGGGAGAGCACGTAGGAGAGCAAGGCGGAGACGAGGTACGCGGCGACGAACAGGTAGACGGGTGCGGCCTGCCCGCGCTTCGGCCAGGCCCAGACCATTCCAGGAAGCGCAAGCGCAAGCACAAGCCCGAAGCCGATGAAGGCAAGCTTGAACGGAACCGAGGAAGCCCGCGCCGTCTCGGGATAGTAGTTGTTCGGCACCTCGTAGTTGCTGAAGAAGAGCAGAAACTTGCGGCCGAGCAGCCTGAAGTAGGCAAGCGGCTGGTGCTTGATGAACTCAAACCCCTTCCGCGTCCAGTGGGCCGACGCCGCCGAAGCCTTCACCTCTTTCCCGTCGATTGTGTGGCTGATCTCGCGCAGCCTCTCGTGCGAAAACCCGCCGCCCTTCTCAAACTCGGCCGTTGGCTGCCACGTGCCGTCCGCCGACGGGTTGTTGCCGTAGTAGAAGTTCATGCCGGAATGGGCGGTGAACAGCACCGGGTCGCGCGCGACGATGTAGTTCCGAACCGGCACAACGGCAATCACCGCCAGGGCGACGACCGTCATCGCCGCAAGCGAGCTGCGGCGAACGATGTACGATTCCCGGTCAACGACGGACTTCCTCCCCAGCCACAGCAGCAGGAACGGCGCCGCGACCAGCACCTCGGGCCGGCAGATCACCAGCAGCCCGAAGCAGAGGCCCGATAGCATCCACACCCAGGTGCGACCACCCGCGACGAGAATGAGCCAGAGGAAGAGCAGGTTGAGCAGGACGGTAATCTCCACGTAGAGCAGCGCGCCGGTGTAGAAGACAAGGATGCCGGTGAGTGCGAAGCCGATCGATGCGAAGGCTGCCGCCGCGGCTCCGAACATCCGGCGGGTCGTATCGAACAGCAGAAAGCCGGAGACGGTTGCCAGAACCACCTGGACAAGCTGCACTGCGAGGATATGCTGGCCGAAGACCGAGTAGACAAGCGCAAGCAGGTAGGGATAGAGCGGCCGGAGAAAGAAGACGTCCGTTCCCCAGAAGTTGCCGGAGACGATGTCGACCGCCCAGCGATGGTAATAGTAGGAATCGAGCATCTGGGGGCCGATGGTCGAGA
>Ga0233421_10000995_pt1 | contig 10792 bp, 11 predicted proteins | sample Watercolumn_Mata_3_FD_182725 | JGI IMG/M metagenome (GOLD analysis project Ga0233421, IMG submission 182725) | Freshwater microbial communities from Lake Matano, South Sulawesi, Indonesia - Watercolumn_Matano_2014_107_MG | ecosystem: Environmental > Aquatic > Freshwater > Lake | place... | reverse complement strand
CCTTTCGGTTATTTTTCAGTTCATTTTTTTTCTTTCTAAAATCAGCAAAATAATCAGCCAACCCTTGGGCGATGATTTTTTTAGTTTCAGCCATTTTATGAGGATTAAAATCGCCGGGCATATTTTTTTCAAAGGCATGATAAATAGATTTGAGATTGGCTATGCCGGCCGGAGTGGAGACGGCCTTGGCCAATTTTTGGCCAAGGACAGACGGCTCCTCATCAATTCCCAACCAGTGTTTATCGCCTAGCGACTTGGACATTTTATTTTCTGGTTCGGCCAAACTCATAATTTTAGGAGTCGGAGTGAGCAGGGGCTTGCTTTCGGGAAAATAGCTGACATTATAATATTTGCGGTTGAACCAGCGAGCGCAATCGCGAGTGAGTTCCACATGTTGCACCTGATCTTGGCCGACCGGAACTAGTTCGCCTTTGTAGATCAGAATATCAGCAGCTTGCAACACTGGGTAATCAAAAAGTCCCATATTGATGTTTTTGGCTTGGCGGCGGGATTTGTCTTTGAATTGTGTCATCCGCTCTAGTTCGGAAACTGGAGTAACGGTGTTAAAAATCCAGGCCAGTTCGGTGCACTCCGGCACTTGCGACTGGACAAAAATAACTGATTTTTGAGGGTCAAGTCCGGCGGCCAAATAGTCGCCAGCCAAACTGAAAATTTGTTCTTTTTTTTCGGCCGGAGAATAATTTTCGGTGATCGAATGGTAATCGGCAATAAAGAAAAAACATTGATACTTTCCGCTGTTTTGGATATCCACCCAGTTTTTGAGGGCGCCCAAATAATTACCTAGATGGAGTGGTCCGCTGGGTTGCATACCAGAAACAACGATCGGCTGATGATTGCTATTAGACGGCATAAATTGATTTTAGTTTATAGAATATATTTTAACAGGACTCTTGACAAAAGGCAACGAATTATTAATTGCTTGATTTTTTTTCAGCAGTGTCTTATAATAAAACCGATTCTCGTGTTTCTGCTTAGAGCAGGGCGGGGAGTTCATTCATAACCATAAAAAGAGAAATGGAAATTACAACTTTACGCCGACGCTACCAAAAAGAGCAGGCGTGGGGATTGTTGGCCAGCATTGATTTGGCTGGCTGTGATCACGAGCTGATTCAGTCGCCTAAAGCTATTAAAGATTTTGTGGCTCGGCTGATTAGGCAAATCAAAATGAAGGCCTATGGGCCGATTCACTTAAAAAAATTCGGCGCCGGATCGCTGGAGGGCTATTCGGCCATGCAATTTATTGAAACCTCCTGCATCAGTATCCATTGCGATGACAAACTTGGCGATCGGGTGTTTATTGACGTGTTCAGCTGCAAATTTTTTGACCATCGGGTGGCGGAAAAATTTGCCAAGTCGTATTTTAAAGCCAAGAAATCTAGGGTCAACTTATTGTTGAGAAAATAAAAAACGGCTCGCATGAGCCGATTTTTTATTGGAATTTGCAGAAAAAACGACGTTATTTAAATTTGTTGTTTTTAATATTGACAAAGCTATCATGATATGTTAAAATTATATATTGGTAAATTGTCATTTTGACAAAACCAATCAGCACGTTAAAGACCGACTTGGGGTTTTGGCCGAAGAGTCAGAATGAGGAGTTGGTCACAAACGAAAGGTTGATGAAATGAGTAAAAAAGTGGAAGCAGTGGTGTCGGCCATGGGTGTATTGTTGGCTATCATCGTAGATTTGGCCAGGTACATTCGTGAATTTGGTGGCGATCCGAACGCAGGCATTCATCTGTTGTCGCAGCCAGATGGCCAGAGCACGCTCAAAGAAATCGCACGATTGATTGCGGAAGCTGGGCAGCGGTTTCGAAGTTCTTTTCATCTCGTCGCGGATTATGGCTTGTCCATAGCCCAGATGATTTCGCTTGGTAAGTACGACTGGGTAAACTCGGACATCAACGCCGAGAATTTCCCCGTCACCGGCCAAGGCCAGCAAGCCGTGGAGGTGGAATTCTGGCATCCCAACATGTATTTTAGCAATGGCAACGAAGTGATTGCCGAGCTGGAGCAAACCAAATCGGGCTATCGCTTCGCGACATTGCCAGAACTGTTGGCTCTGGGAGCGGCTCAATCCGAACTCCAATGGCAGTTTCCCATTGCCGCTCTGGGTTCCATTTGGCACCATGCCAGCTACCGCTACTTCGCCTACCTCGACGGGGGTGGTGCGGGGCGTGGCCTGTCTTTGGGCTATCTCGGGTTTGACTTCCGCGACAGCTGGCGGTTTGCCGTGGTTCGCAAGCAATCTTGATGAGACCTTGAAACCTTGAACCTTTGATCCCAATCCCGCTTAAGCGCTAGCGCTTAAGCGGGTCTTTTTATTTTACGGAGTTTTCTTTTATAATAAGGATAAGGGTTAATATTTCTCCGGCGACTGCTTTGCCCAAAACCAAGAGAAGAATGTTTAAATGTTTAAAAGAATAAAAAAATAATTCCAATTTGGGATTATTAAAACAACGGAAACGCCTTTAAGCTAATCAGATTGATAACTACACTTCAATAATCACCGGCAAAATCATCGGGCGTTTTTCGGTTTTTTGGTACAGGAATTTGCCGATTTCATTACGGATTTTTTCTTTCAAATACTGGTCGTCGGGAGCGGCGGCCGGATTTTCATCCTTGAGGATTTTTTTGACTTTGGCCCGAGTCATTTCTATCAGTTTTTTGTTTTCTTTCATGTAGACAAAGCCGCGAGAGATGATGTCCGGATTATGGATTAAATTGCCGGTTTTGCCGTCAATGGTGGCAATCACCACCAACATGCCGTCTTCGGCCATCATCTGCCGGTCGCGCAGCACCACATTATTGCTGTCGGTGATGCCCAAGCCGTCGACAAAGACATAATCGGTTGGCACTTTTTGGTTTAAGACCCTGGCCTGACGGCCGCTGAATTCCATCACACTGCCGTTGTCGGGCACAAAAATATTTTTTTCGTTTAGTCCGATGGTTTTGGCGAGCTTGGCGGCTTCTTTGAGCATGTAGTGATTGGCATAAACGGGAATAAAGTAGTCCGGCCGGATATCGCCGAGCATTTTAATGATGTCCTGGCGGTTGCCATGGCCAGAGACGTGAATGTCCATAATATTGCCGTGAATAACATTATCGCACTGGCGATAAAGGTTGTCCTTGAGGCGTTGAATGGTGCGTTCGTTGCCGGGAATGATAGAGGAGGAGAGAATGACCGTGTCAGATTTTTTTAGTTTGAGCTGGCGATGGCTGCCGTCAATAATGCGGGAAAGCACGGCATTGCCTTCGCCTTGAGCGCCGGTGCATAAGACAATCACTTTGTTGTCGGGATAGTCGTCTAGCTGTTCAATTTTTATCAGCGTGTTTTTGTGGGCCTTGATATAGCCAAATTTTTGTGCTATTTCCACATTTACTTTCATGCTAAAGCCGTCCAAAGCCACCCTTTTGCCCAATTTTTCGGCGATGTTGATAATCCAGTCGATTCTTTCAATCTGCGAAGAAAAAGTGCCGATAATTATCCGGCCGGGAGCGCCGGTAATCAGCTGGGTGAGATTTTTTTTCATTTCCTGGCTGGTGGCGCTGGTACGGACGTCAATGGCGCCCAAACTTTCTAGCATCAGGATTTTGGGCCGCGGCAGTTTGGCCAAAAAAGAATAGTCAATCAGCGGCCGACCGCGTTCGTCTTTTTCCATAGTCCAGTCGCCGGGATGAATGACGGCGCCCGCTGGCGTTTTTAGAATCACGCCTATGGCGTCCATAATGGAATGCTCAATTTGAAAAAAGCTGACATTAAAGGCGCCCAGTTTTAGCGGATTTCTTAAATCTTTAACGGTGATGGTTTTTAGTTTTTTGGAGCTGTCTTTTTTGTAATCTTCCTGGCGATGTTTAATCATGGCCAAAGTGAGATCGCGGCCGATGATGGGCGGATTACCCAGTTTTTCTAAAAGAATTGGCGCGGCGCCGATATGGTCCAAATGTCCGTGCGAAAAAATAACGCCGCGGATATTTTTTTCCTTGCCTTTAAGGTAGGCGATATTGGGAATGATATAGTCGATGCCGGGCATGTCTTCTTCGGGGAATTGGATACCCATATCCAAAATGACAATATCTTGCCCCAATTCAAAGACAGTCATATTGCGGCCGACTTCTTCGCAGCCGCCGATAGGGATGATTTTTAGAATTTGGCCGCGATAAGCGGCGCTGGCCGCTGGAAAAACGGGCCGAGCTTTAACCTCGACCGATTTAGGCGGCTGGTTGGCCGCAGTCGGTTTTCGGTTGGCTTGGCCGCGCGGGCCACCGACCTGATTTTTTTTGAAAAAATTGAAGTGTTTTTTAATTGGTCGTCGCAGATTTCTGGGACGGCCGGATTCTTGATTTTCCATTTGATTTTAAATTTAAAAATTTTGTTAATTAATGTTGCCAATCACGATTGGCAGAGAGAGATTGGTGCCTTGGGGGAGATTTGAACTCCCATGAGATTTCTCTCATACGGCCCTGAACCGTACGTGTCTACCAGTTCCACCACCAAGGCAAGCTGATTTATTAAAATTATTTTTTCCAAATACGTTTGGTTTTGACGTACCATTCGTTTAGGTTGGCCAAGCGGTCGGCCGGAGCAGCAATGCTGGTCAGGTCAAAACCTTTAATGTTTTTATCCTGCGGATAGGTGTAGGTGGGATTATACAGGAAGATGGCCGGCAGTTCATCGGCGATAATTTTTTGAAATTTCAAATAATCGGTTTTTCGTTGGTCCCAATTATTAGTTTGGCGAGCTTCCTCCAATAATTTGTCGGCCTCTTTGTGGCTAAAGAGAGCCAAATTAAGGCCGGGGTAGTCGCGCTGGGAAGAATGCCAGAAAGGAAACGGGTCGGGGTCAGAGCCAATGTTTTCACTAAAGAGCAGGGTTTCATATTCTCTGGTTTTAATCACCTCGGAGAGTATTTTTGATTTATCAACGATTTTTAAATTGACCATGGCGCCGATTTGTTCCCAAGATTGTTTGATAATCTCGGCGGTTTTGGCGCTGATGGGCTGGTCCACGGCAGTCAGATTGATTTCCAGATAATAGCCCTTCTTTTGGCGCACCTGACGAGTCAGGCCGTCGGCCGTGGAAGTGCTGGTTATCGACCAACCGTTTTTTTCTAAAATAGCCACGGCTTGTTGCGGGTCGTAGTCGTATTTTTTTAGGTCGGTGGCGGGTTCAATGCCCGGCAGCGACGGCTCATTAATGAGGCGGCCGGCCTGGCCAAAGGCCTCACTGACTATTTTTTGCTTGTTGGTGGCTAGTGCCAGCGCCTGGCGCAAATAAGCGGCCTGCAGAAGCTCATTTTTTCTTTGATTGAAAAAAATAGCGGTGTATTGCGGCTGGTCCAAATCGCGATAATTCAAATTTTTATATTTTTTTAGTTCGGCCCGATATTCTGTGGGAAGATAAGCGATGCCTTGCACCTCTTTGTTTTTTAAGGCCTCGACAGCCGAGACGTGGTCGCCGTAGAATTTAAAAATCAAACGCTCCAGATAACTTTTGTCTCCGTAATAATTAGGATTTTTGGCTAAAGTGTAGGATTTAATGCCGCCCAGTTTGTCTTTTTTAAAATTTTCGAATTTCCAGGGGCCGGTGCCAATCGGTTTTTTATTGAGTTCGGTCAGGTCGGCGTTGGCCGGTGGAATGTTGTACCAGAGATGTTCAGGCAGGATGCCAAAAGTGAGCAGGCCCAAGAAAGGAGCAAAAGGTTCGGGTAAAATAAATTTTAAAGAATAGTCGTCGATTTTTTCAACACGCAGGCCGCGGAAGCTGCGGTAAAGCGGACTTTTAAAATCAGGGTCTTGCAGGGAAGTCACGGTGAAAACGACATCATCGGATTTGAAATCAGCGCCGTCGTGCCACTTAACGTCTTTTTTTAAATTAATCGTATAGGTGAGTTGGTCGTCGGAAACTTGATAATCAGTGGCTAGGTCAGGCACCAACTGGCGATTTTTGTCATAACGCAAAAGGCCGGAGAAAATCAGCCGCGACAGGTCTTTGTCAGAATCCGATTGAGTGAGCGCCGGATTGATGAAAGCGGGAGAGCCGATAAGTCCTTCGACATATTCGCCGCCGGCTTTAGGTAGCGGCACGGTCAGCCAAGAAAAAAGCTGGAAAGATAAAGCGGTCAGGCAGACAATAATTAATACCAGTAGCCATTGGGCGCGTTTTTTTTCCGCCGGCGTCAGAATTTTAGGCAGATATTTCAATTGTTTTAGGGTGGGCAATTTGGCTGCATTTAAAGAACTTACCAGATGTTTGTCCAGCTGGCGCTGTCTTTGAATTTCCTTTAATTTTTTGGTTTGGCGGGAAAAGAGATTAAAAACAGATTTTCCCCGGAGTGATGGTAAATCCACGTGGTTGCCAGATTAACTTAAACGGCTAATAGAGGATATTAATGAAAGCAGTAATAAAGAAAACAATGGCCAGAGCAATGGTGATTTGGAAAAGAGTTTTTTCCAAGCTGCGGCGGCTGTGATAGACAGCGCTTTCGCCGCCAAAAGCTCCGCCTAGGCCAGTGCCGCGGTTTTGCAGTAAAATGACGATAATTAAGGCAATAGCCAAGATAATTTGCAGGATATTGATGGCCATAAATTAGAGAAGTTTAACTAGCAATTTTATTCTAGCATACTTTTTGCAATAAGTCAATGGAGCAATGATTATTTTTTTGTTATAATGGAAGAAGCCAGTTGGATTAAAAAAATAAAAAGATAAAGTCAATGATGCCAAATTACGATTTAGAATCAGCGGCCGCAGCCGTCGCGCCGTTTAAGTGGTACCAAAAGAGATGGGGCCGGGCGATTATTATCGCGGTGGTGGTAATGGCCGCGCTTTTAGTTGTCAGCTCCTGGCTGATGATTGATTTAATGCTCAAAGTGGCGCGTCAGAGCGGCTCGGCCCAGAGCGGCATAGAAAAAGTATTGTCCGGCGAAGAAGTTGCTCGGGCCAGACAACTGGCGGAAAAAACCGATCGGCCGTATTTAGGCAACTTGGAGGCCAAATTAGTGGTAGTGGAGTTTGGCGATTTTAAATGCCCTTTCAGCGGGCAGGAATTCTCGGTGATTCGCGGTTTGATAAATAAATATAAAGATGATATCCTGTTAATCTACAGGCATTTTCCTATTTATAAGAATTCAGCGCAGTTGGCGCAAGCGGCTTGGTGCGCTCAAGAGCAGGACAAATTCTGGCCGCTGCACGACCGCTTATTTTTTAGTCAAGACCAGGAGTTGTCTGACGATGCCCTCAAACAGCTGGCCCAGCAAGCCGGGGTGGATTTAAAAAAGTTTAATGCTTGCGTGGCCAGTAAAAAATATGAAGGCCGGGTGACGGAAGACGCTACTGACGGCCAAGCGTTGGGAGTGCGCGGCACGCCGACTTTTTTTATCAACGGCATCAAGGTGGAGGGGGTGGTGACCTTGGAGGACTGGGAAAAGATTATTAGAAAGTATGAAGCGACAATTAATAGTCAGTAAAAATTTTCAATTTTGTAATTTTTAATTTTCAAATAATGATTTAATTTAATAATTTTAAAATTTAATCATTTTAAAATTGTTTAAAAATTGAGAATTGGAAATAAAGAATTATTTTATGCTGGAAATTCGTATTCATGGCCGCGGCGGGCAGGGGTCGGTGACGTTGGCCGAGTTGCTGGCGGAAGCGGCGTATTATAGCGGAAAGTTTGCTCAGGCCTTTCCTAATTTTGGCGTGGAGCGGCGCGGCGCGCCGGTGACCGCCTATGTTCGACTAGCTGATAAATTTATTCGTTTGCGCAGTCAGGTGTACACGCCGGACTTTCTTATTGTCCAAGACGCGGGCTTGCTGGACGGCGTGGATGTTTTTGCCGGAGCAAAAAACGGCGCTATTATTTTAATCAACACTACCAAGCCGGCCAGTGAATTTAAAGCGCCAAAAAGGGTGGCAGTAAAAACCATAGCAGCGACTGAATTGGGAACAGAGATTTTGGGCCGGCCAATTATCAACACCATTATGCTGGGCGCTTTTGCCAAACTTTCTGGACTGATAAAAATGTCGGCGGTGGAAAAAGCGATTGGCGAAAGGTTTGACCAGGAATTGGCGCAAAAAAATATTGAAGCCGCGAAAAAAGGATTTGATTTAATTTCTAAATCCTAATTTCTAATGTCTAATAAAATATCAAATTCTAAATTTGATTTAGAGGAAAGAACCGCAAAATTTGGAGAAATGGTTATAGATTTTTGTAAAGCAATAAAAATAAATGAAATTACCAAGCCAATATTAAGTCAATTAGTGCGTTCAGCTACATCGGTTGGAGCTAATTATAATGAAGCTGACTGTGCAGAATCAAAAAAAGATTTTGAGCATAAATTGAGCATAGCTAAAAAAGAGTCAAAAGAGACAAAACATTGGCTGAGGATGATTGCCAAAGCGTATCCAGATGGTAGGGAAAATGCTAGGATCTTATGGAGAGAAGCAACGGAGTTAAACTTGATTTTTTCCGCTATAGTTAGAAATTCAAAAATTAATATTTAAGTATTTTATTAGAAATTAGGATTTAGAAATTAGAAATTATGAAGATTTCCTTAACCGCCCGGCCGGGCACAACCGAGAAAGTAAAAACCGGCAACTGGCGCGAACATTTTTATCCGGAGATTGACCATGAAAAATGCATTGGTTGCGCCATGTGCGAAAAAGTGTGCCCAGAAGGCATTTGTTTTCCTAGTGGAGAAAAAAATTCAAAGGGCAAAATTTTTTTTGAGAAAGATTTGGATTATTGTAAGGGTTGCGGCATTTGCGCCGAGGTCTGTCCGACCAAGGCGATAATAATGAAAGAAGAAGAAAAGTAAAAATAATTGTTTAAATTTAGCCAAATATTATATTTTAATGTTGACAAATTTTTACTAGTATGATATAAATATATATTAGTTCTTTCAAAACAAAAAGTGGTCATAACTAAAAGTTATTTAATATTAGATGATTTTTAGTTATGGCTACTACTGTGGTGGTTGAGAGTAAAACAATCGTAAAAAGAAAAAAGAAAGGATCTGACTGATGAACACTCGGATAGTGCTCTGCGACGCTCGTGGACCACTCACTGACCTGCTCGAAAAACTTTCGGGCGAAGAAGGGGAGAGCTGGTTGCGAGCACTTAACAGGATGCTTCGCAAGGAGAATTGTTGGGACAACGTTTTTGTTCTTCAAATCAATCACTCCCTCTCCAGAGAGCAACTGCTCCGAGAGGGCGCTTACGACTGCATAGAGAGTGACTTCACCGAAGAGAACGTCCCTTTGCCCACCCAAGACAAGCAAGAGACAGTCAGCATTGAACTCCTGCACTTGGGCCGAAACATCTACGACAATGATGCCACCAAAGAAGCCAAGAAGCGCGGCTACCGTCGAGCCACGCCCCGTGAAGTATTGACCCTGGGTGCCAAGCATCCAGACCTACAACGACAGTTCCCCATCATTGCGGCTCCTACTGGCCGCAGTGTGCTGTGCCTCAACAAGAGCGATGCCGGGCGCGTCCTCTTTGTCATCTACACCAGGTTCGGTTGGGGTGGCGACTGTCGGTTTGCCGTTGTTCGCGAGCAGTCTTGACCCCCTGACCACCTGTCCCTTGACTCCAAGCCCGCCCAACGCGTTAGCGTTTGGGTGGGTCTTTTATTTGGGGTTCTTTAAAATGGGGGAATAGTTTTAAGATAAAATCAAAAATTTTAACACTTTGGCAAAACCAAGTAAAGGTGATAAAATAAAGGCAATGAAAAAAATACTTGAAGGTTCGCGAGCGATCGCGGAAACAATCAAAAACATCGGCGTGGGCGTGATATCGGCGTATCCCATCACGCCGCAGACGCATATTGTGGAAGAACTGGCCAAAATCAAAGCCGCTGGCGGGGCAGATTTTGAATATGTGCGCGCTGAAAGCGAATTTGCCGCCATTTCTATTTTGGTGGGCGCGGCGGCCGCTGGCGCGCGCACTTACACCGCCACTTCCTCGCAAGGACTGCTGCTAATGACCGAAGTTTTGTACAACGCGGCGGGCATGCGTCTGCCAATGGTGATGACTGATGCCAATCGCGCCGTCTCGGCGCCGATAAATATTTGGAACGACCAGCAAGACGCGGTCACCATGCGCGACAGCGGCTGGATTATGCTTTACGGCGAAGACAACCAGGAGGTTTGCGACTTGCATGTTTTGGCTTACAAAGTGGCGGAAAAATGTTTATTGCCGGTGATGGTGAATCTGGACGGCTTTGTCCTGACTCACGTGGTGGAGCCGGTGGAGATAGCCGAAGACAAGCAGATAAAAAAATATCTGCCGGCTTACAATCCGACAGAAAAATTAGATGTTAACAAGCCCTTGACTTTCGGCGCTTTTGTCACACCGGAGCATTACATGGAAATCAGGCAGGAATTGCACGATGATTTGGCGGCGAGCAAAAAGATAATTATCAAAGAAATGGCGGAGTTTAAAAAAATTTTTGGCCGGAATTTGTCATTGGTTGATTATTATGGCGATAAGAACGCCGATACGGTGGTAGTCGCCATGGGATCAGTTTTAGGTACAATCAAAGAAGCCGCGGATGAAGTAAATAATGGAAGAAAGAAATTAGGACATAAGGAAACTGGGATGGGAGCGTTGAAGATAAATTGTTTGCGGCCGTTTCCGGATGAGGAAGCTATTAAATTAATCGGCAATAAAAAAAATATCGCAGTGATTGATAAATCAATCTCTTTGGGCGAGGAAGGAATTTTGGCCACAGAGTTGCGCCGGGCATTGTATGGAAAATCAAAAGCAAA
>Ga0233421_10000994_pt1 | contig 10795 bp, 10 predicted proteins | sample Watercolumn_Mata_3_FD_182725 | JGI IMG/M metagenome (GOLD analysis project Ga0233421, IMG submission 182725) | Freshwater microbial communities from Lake Matano, South Sulawesi, Indonesia - Watercolumn_Matano_2014_107_MG | ecosystem: Environmental > Aquatic > Freshwater > Lake | place... | reverse complement strand
TTTTAATACCCCCTTAATTACACCCATAATCATTCTCCTTTACCAAACATTTCACTATTAAAATTATACTTTGTTTGGTAAAAATGTCAACCTTTATTTTACCTAACAATTTTGTTAATTTTATACTCTTTGTATGGTAAGTTCAAAAATTGAATTTCCAGCGATTGGCAAAATTTGTTTACGCAAATGTGCGGGTAGAATTGAGAAACAAGTATAAACTTAGGAAAGAACAAGCTCTTATTACTCATTAAAAACAAAATTTTTTAGGAAAGAACAGCTCGGCCGCAGCGCCTTAAGCTACGCTAAAAACTACCAGAACGGCGCTATGCCCCGCCTCTTGCGGGCAAAGCTTCAAAGCAAAAGCATGGGGCGGGCGTGGTGCGGGCAGCCCCCGCCCACAACTACGCTTGGCTCCGGCAAAATTTGGTGCGGGCAAATTTTGCCGTTTTGCTCAAAGAAAGAACAAAAAACAAATTTTAAGTTTATTAGGATCGAGAGTAACCATGTATGGCGTTCAATGCTACTTCTATTTGATTCAACCTCAAGCTTTTTTTATCGATGCATCAAAAATAATCACACTTTCTCGCAATCTTCTTCCGCTTGATTCTGAATATTGGCTCGAGAATTGATTAGATGCTCTTAGATATCTAAGAACTCCTATTTCGCGTAAAAACCATCCAACTTTTACACCGATCTCAGCAATAATTAAATCTACCGGAATCTCAACTCCCACATATGCTGAAGTTGATACAATTAGCCATAAAGAAGCATTTCTTTCGGCTCTTTGCCTAAGAACTCTCAATAGCTTACTCATATCTTCAAAATAAGCTTGTATCATCATCGGAATTCTTTTGTTCCATAGTAGACCACTTCTTTCAGTAATTTGTCTAACAGCCTCATCGTATAAAAGGCCGAATTCTTTCTGTTTGGGGTTTTCCCATTTTGCTTGGACATGTGAACGAATTGTTTTTAACCTCAAGCTAGTAAGTTGTTTATTAGAACTTAAGAATTTCCCTAAGAATAATTCTGGTCGGTAAATATCTGAGTAATCAAAAGAATTCAAATAGGGTGGAGAGGTAACACATAATTTAAATTTTAAAGGCAGATTTTCCTTAAAATTCTTTCTAGAATCTCCACTTATAATTTTTGATTTATTTGCTTCAATTGTATTCTTTTCTAGATCCTCTTTTATTATTGCAATTCTTGATAAAAAATTATTTAAAAAAACCTTTTTTGTAAAATTTAATTCTTGCCAATCCGGCCTATATCTAAGGCATTTTCCATCTCTAGTAGCATTGCAAGTATCCATTGCTGCGCCTAGGAGAGCTAATTGAAAAATGCTTCTAACCTCCTTCTCTAGGTACAGTGTATTATGCCATCCACCCTCAAACCCTCTTAGAACTGAAGTGTTAAACAGCCATTTCTCTGCTTTTTTTCTCTTAGAAAATGTCGAAATACCTTCTAAGGAAGATTCTCTTCCAGTAGAGATTCCTTTTTCAATAAAAGTAATTTTTTTATCGATAATATTTGGGTCGAGTTGAATAAGTTTTGTTCTTGATAGGAAAACAAGAAATGGATTGACTTCAAAACCAATACCTTGTAGTCCATAACTTGTTGCAACGAGAGGGGCCGTTCCGCTTCCTGAAAAGGGATCTACAACAATATCATCTCGACCATAAGAAGCGTCTTCGATAGCTTTTTCTACCAAGATTGGAGAAAAACCTTCTTTGAAATAATACCAGCGATGTCTAGGTAATTCTATTGAATCACTATAGTTAGAGTAACCTAAATCTTTTAAACAAAAATTATGATTAAGATTTCCTTCAATCATATGAATATTGGCTCAACAAACATTCGTATAGGTATCTCAAAATCGCTTCGAGTTTCATGATATTTAGGATCAAAGACAATATCTCTTTTTTCATAATAAAATCCATGATCTCTACTAAGAGAAACCGTTGTTTCATTTAATCCCTTTCGTCTACCATCTATCGTGACTAAATATCCAAGAGTAATATGAGTTGGGGCTTGTGATTTATTTGCCTCTAAATACTCGGCTAATTGCTTAGCGCCTTTTCTTGCCCTAACAGCAGTATATCTGTTTGTTATATGACCACTGCTATCTCGAGATTGTCCCAGCCATTTAATTTCAATCAAAGCCAATTTATGTGCGGTACTCCAAGTAACTTTTATATCAATTGGATGTGTTTCATCAACAACTTGTTCTGGTCTTACTTCAGCGTCACCCCGTAATACTATTTTTAAAAACTGAGTCAGAGAATTTCGTATTATTTCTTCCGGGCCATTTTTAAAGAATAATCGGTTTTTATCGTGCCAAACATTATTAAATATTTTACAAGAAGAACATCTTATCTGAGTAGTTTTATAATCTTCGATAGCTTCCTTAAGGTTTCGAAAAGTAGGTATGCAAAAAGAGCTTGGATAACTTAATATTAATTTTTCTACTAACTTTTTACTATCTTTAGCAAAAAAATATTCCTTTTCGTTACTATATAAATAAACAATGCCTTTTTGGGCTATTTCATTAATTTTTAATATTTGATAATTCCAAACAAGTAATTGCTCATTATCGAGATGCTGCACAATAAAACCCTCTTTTACAATCTGTGTAAGTGCTTGAACATTAGTGACACGACTGGCCTGATCTTCTGGCAATATTCTTTCTTCATCAGATAATAATTTAAATATTACGATTGGTTTTTTATGTGTTTCTGGTGAGATATACTGATAAATTCTTGGAATAATTTCTAAAATTTTCTTTAATAAAATTTCTCCTTGTTCGCCATGCGCCTTTACTGTTGCTGGTAAAAATGATTGCTCAGCAACCTTCTTCATTAATTCTAAATTGACATTCATTTTGGTTCCCTAAGGATTCTAAATAACTTGAATATCAAAAAGATAGTTCAGCCATATAGAAGCTGGCACCATTAAGCTTTTAACTTCAGAGCCAATAATACTATTTAAGGCCGCAAATTGTTCATAAATAATTTTGATACCCGGACCTTCTAATAACATTTTTTTATTAACTAAATCTTTAACGTGTTTTAATTCTGGTTCATTAGATATTGCTTCTCTTACAAAACCAATAGGGAACATCAATCTACTTGAGCAGGCTCCATCAATAAATCTGTCTCTCTCTAGATTTTGGCTTAGAGTAGATAACAGCTGGTATTCCGACACCCCTTTCGCGCTAATTTGGTAATAATCCGATTCTTTTTCTACTAACCCAACTAAGAATAACTGGTCCACCGCATCATTTATTTCCAAGCTAAATGGAGCACCCTCTTGAGTTCCAGCATAAAAATATCCCCAATCGCTAACTGGTTTCTTTTTGTCATATAAAAAAAGTAGGCATGCTAGATAAGTAAAGATTTGGATCTCTTCTTTTAACAACTTTGCTGTTGTTTTTTCTAAATGATTTAAGGTAGATAAACAATCAAAGAATGCAAGAGGATTGATCATATCGCCAGTCTCAAGATTTCTTCGAACTTAAAGATTGTTCAATTTCCTTAAAAACTTCTTCAAAGAGTTTCTCTTCTTTAATCTGTACTTCGGAAAGCTCAGTCCATTCTGTCATGCGACAAATAGACATTTTTTTCTTGCCACACTGCTCGGCTAAAGACCTAATCATTCTAGAGCTATTAATATTGGCTGTCATGATAAGATCAAAGCCCTTATTGACGAATAAGGCAAACATATGACCTGCGCGACTTTCATATGCAACATCTAAAGAGCCTTCTGGGGTATCAATAAATAAAGTGGCTTTGCTAACAGGATGCGAAATATACTGTGCTAAAGCCATTCTCAAAGCAATATCAATAAAAAATCTTTGGCTTTCTGATAATTGATGTTGCTGCCTACGCATTGTGTTTCTTAATTCTATTACGAGGTTTAAACCACTACTACTTAGTTCTAAGCGAATATCTAAGTCAATTCCCAGAAACATAAGAGCAAGTTCTTTAAATATTGGCACAAACTCTGTCTCAGCATCAAAATATCTCTTCTCAAGATTTTTTTGGATCTCTTGGAGCTCCTTCTTTTTTTGATTCCTCTTTTCATAATACATATCTTTTCTTTTTAAGAATTCTTCCATCTGCAGGCGGTAGCCATTCAAAATCTTGTCCAAATCACTTGTTTCTCCTGTTGATTTTTTTAACTCGGACAAAATTTCTCTATTTTGTGACTCAAATTTATCTACCTCATTCTCAATTCCATTATATTTTTCTCTAGCAATCTTGAGTTCTGAATTAAGCCGATTCATGATCTTCATCACTTCTTCTAACTCCATTTTGGCTTTCATCAAATTTTGATCTATTTGCTGTAATTTCTCTACGATTTTATTGTTTATTTTACCCTCCTCTACTGGACTTTCGCAAAGGGGGCATTTTTTCATATTTATACGATCTTTAATCTGTTTAACAACCATTTTGCCTGAACTTCCACACAAAACACATTTTTCTTCCTCAATAGAAGAAACAATTAATGGATGATGCTTAATATGGAATTGTTCTTGTAACCTTTTATTAAATTCTGCATCATACTCAACTCGTAGATTCGACAGTTTAGAATTTAGTTCATAAAGCTTCAAATTCTCATCCTTTATTTGAGCTTCCAACCGTTCAACTTTTTGTCCTGCCGATGAATATTGATCATTAAGTTTTTCATATTTCTCGAAAATCTCTTCCTTGCTTTCTTCTGATGTTTCTTTAGTATCCCCGGCTTTCTTTCTTAACTCAGAGATCTTCTTTCTTATTTCAGAAGCTTGCCAACCAGAATTACGTCCTAACGATGCGGCTCTTTCCACTTCTCGCCTTAAAGAATCTGCTTTTTTAGCTGTCGCAGAATCTACTCCAAAGGCAAGATGTAAAGCTTGTTCGAGTACTTTCTGGTCCCAAAAAAGCAAATGGCGCCTTTCGTCAAAAGTAAAAATAAAATGCTGTAGGAATACTAACTGGTCAAATGACTCAAGATTTATAACTTTTAAAATGTGAGTTATATATTCATTATTAACCTCTTTGGTGCTCTTTTTGGCTTTTTCTGATTTAAAAATAAATTCCTTTAATTCATTATTGTATATTTCTAAAGTTCTGAGTTCTTGGGGTTCAAACATCCCCCTTGTTAAGCTATAGGAGAATTCACCGATACTGAATTCTAAATATATTTCTGCTGCTTCTCTATCTGATTCTTCTATGCGTCCCGAGAAAAATTCTTTACAGAATTCTATACTATTATCATAATATTCTTCAACAGAAAGAAATTTTTGATTGAAATTTGGAACCACGCCTGTTAAACCATAATTTATAGCTGCAAGAAAAGTAGATTTTCCTAATCCATTAGCACCGGCCAGGCAGAAAACACCATCAGAAATTTCTATTTCAATTTTAGGCAAACACGAGAAAAGTGAAAATGAACGAAGAACTACCTTTCGTAGTCTAGGAAATTTTAATTTATTGGCGGACTCTCCCATTTCTCCCTCCGATCAAAATTCTGTAATATTGTACTAAGTAAAGCTTTTTATTAATTTATAATTCTTTAGGGGATATTTCTCTAAATTTATATCCCCTTTTGTCATTTTTACTAATCGAATAATAATTTAAAGTGACTTTAAAAATATTTACAATACCCTGAATGTTCCTAAGAATATCTTTTCGTTTCATGGCTTTTGGGTTAGTAGTAAACATAAGATGATAGAATGAAGCCCATAGAATAGCAGAATCATTAAAAGGAACTCTTGTTTTTGGGCCAATTATTGAAAGACAACTTGAACCAGGAATAATAAGTTTTGCTAAATTCTCATTGGTCATAGAACATGCAGAAACAAATAATCTCCTTTCTTTTAATCTTGGACGCAATATTTCTGCTAACTCTTCAAAGGTAATCTTATCTAAAGTAGTAGCCATTGAATCTTTACTTCCATGGCAAGAAAAATGTAGATACCTGTATTGAGAAGTATAAAATTTATTTATTACTTCCTCTAATTCTTTTCTCGTTCTTATGTAATAATAAACACTTTTCTTGTTATTAAGATGGAGTATATTCGAAAGTATCATCCCTTCAAATAATTTTTCCTCTTCATCTTCAAAATTAAGTGATTCTACTATAAAGACTCCGGGATAACTCATGATATGCTTATAAGACTGTTGGAATTAAAAAGGCAACCCTCCATTTCCAAGAGAGTTGCCTCTATTTGTACATTAAATTTTTAATTTAGCATAATTTGCTTGCATATTTTTGATAGCAGCTTTCACAAAATTTCTTACTATGTAAAGAATGCAAGAATTCATTATTTATTTTTTCTAAATAGTAAAATTCACCAACAGAAATGATATGACTACAATGGCTACATTGATGTTCGCTACGAGCCTTAGTTCTTTTAAGAAATGTTAAATGAGTATACTTTCCCAACTTTTTATTCTGAAAATCGAATTATCTATTCCTCAATATATTAGATATCTCAGTTTTAAGCTCAATTACTGGTATAGGACATTCTTTCCAATCATTTTCCCAGCAAACAACGTAATCACATTTCCTTTCTTTATGTTTAGGATTTAAGATATGTTCTTTAAACTGACTAGATAAAAACTCAAATTCAAGATATTTTCTAACGTAGTTAGCACGGTTTTTCTTTACTTTTTGAAAAACACAAGCATCTGGGAATTGTGGCCTAATCCAGTCTATTATCGGAAAACCTAGTTCATTTCTATATCCTACAAATAATGCTATAACTGCATCATGACTAATAGGTGACCATCTCATAAAGCCTAAATCCATTGGCTCACCAACAAACTCTTCTAAATCATCTTTCTCAGTAGGGATACCACTAGGCTCTTCCATATCTCTAATGGTTTTTGAAATTTCTTCTTCCTTCCTAAACTTTAGTTCCCATTTCTTGACTTCACGGTTCAATTTTATAATATTACTTTTTTTTAAAGCTTGCTGAGCGCTTCGAACTATATGCTCCCATTCGGGACGACCATAATCCACATTTTTATGGATACATCGCACCCTCTCATTGCATTCTTCGGGATATAAATCTTTTATTTTAGAAAGTATCTCAGAGGTAGTCTTAGGCCCGGTCCTTAAAGTATTAACTATTTCTTCTTTAAATTTTTGAAAAGGGGTTAATCCTTCCATAATTTATGCCTACTTAGCTTTTCTAAATTCAGAAAATTTTTTATCAATCTCTCCCCTTAGCTCTTCCCCTACCTGCTTGAATACATCTAATAATTCTTCATAAATATTATCACAAGCAACAAAATTCCAGAATTCTTCGCCAACTAAAATTTCATTGTTTCCTAAATCATACAACCCTTTTAAAGTCCATCTTTCATATGGTTCTGGGTTATAAGGATTATAAGGAATAGCTAGTCTTGTAATAACTTTTACTTTTTTATCTTGACTTAACCTTAATGCTATCCATCTTAAAAGCTTTAATTTCAAAGCTACAAACTCTTTCATGTTTGGCTTCGCACTAGTAATATCAAAATAATTCTCTTCGTCTTTTATTTTTATGAACAGATCAACAACAGAATCCGGGTCAATTTTTGTTTCCCCTTCTTTTATTATGCTTCTAATTTGTCTTACTTCATCTAGTTTATTCGCAATAATCTCGCCTTTTCTTAATTTATAGTGTATATAACTAATAAGTTTTTCTGTTTTGCTATCTATTTCACCCAATAATTTATACTGCTTTTCTGCATAAGCTCCAGCACCCTTACCTAAAATAACTGCTACTTGTTCCCAGATAGAAATGCCAAAAGTAGTATTCATCGATTGCATGAATGAAAACATGGCATATCTATCCTTTCCAAGCAACCTATAGTGAAATGGCATATGCACTGTTTCTGGTTCATAAGTCTTTAATTTTTCCCTTACAGTACTAGAAAGGAGTTCGGAAATCTGATTTTTTATTTTTGACGATAATGCCATATTTACCTCTTTCTGAAATAGTAAATACTTTCTGAAAACTGATAATTATCTCTCTCTGTTCTCATCAATACTGGCCTATGAAAAATCTCTTCAATACTAAAATTACATTCTTCAGCTATTTTGGGATAAAGATTATCTTTATCATTAACTACAACAAAAATTTTTGCTTTAGGCTTTAGCCAGCTAGATACATTCTGAAAAACTTTTATAAGATCTCGCCGGTATTCCTCTCTGGCTTGTTGACTGCGACCTTTTGAAGCCGGCCCTATCTCTTTAAAACCATTATTACTGAAATCAAAGAGCTCATAGGCATATTTATGCTGGTCGTGATAATCTATAAGACCTACATAAGGAGGTGAAGTAAATATACCGTCAAACGACATATTATTGAGCTTTACTTCTCTCGAATCATCCTGAATAATCTTTATTGTAGCCTTAGTTCGTATCTTCTCGAATTCCTTGATTCTTTCAATTGTATCCCAGCTATAGCGATTTATAAATTTTAGTGCCTCTTCTATAGGCTCACAAATTCTCTTGTGTTTTATGCAGTAATATTTTTCTTTCACAGGCTTAGTTGGCCTTGCTAAATCATAATGTGGAATCTGTCTCGCGCTTCTTGCAGCTCTGCTTAATATAACCTGTAAAATATCTTGATTTTTGTATTCTTTTATTCGTTGCCTATAGAAAAAAATCTCTTGAATTGCTCGTTCAGAAAACCAGGTCTTAAAATATTCACTTCTAACGTCAAATTTCTTATAAAATTTTTTGTATAAGGCAGGAAAAAGCTCCTCCTGAGGCTTTAATAACCATTTACTAAAAATCTTGGTTTCATGAAGTATCTGCTTAATTTCTTGCTCAACTTCCTCAATGTCGTACTTCTGTGTTTTTACTTTTGCTATATGGCAATTAAACTCAGAAATCTCAACACCTACCGAGTTCATGCCAAGAACATTTGCTTCTACCAAAGTAGTGCCAGAACCCATAAATGGGTCAAGAATCCAGTCGCCTTTTTTGAAATAATGTTTCAAAAACAGTTCTACTAATTGCGGAATAAATTTTCCTAAATAGGGGTGTAACCTATGAACGTGTTTTGTCCGTTTGTACTCCCTGACATTAGCGAATGATAAATCAATACCGTCCAAGCTAGTTAAGTATTTCTTTCCTATTTCTTTCTTTTCTTCTGTTAAGACGGGCATTACTGTCTCCATAAACATAAAAACCTCCGCTTTTCGAGCGAAGGTTTTAATTATTTTAATGTGGCAGTTCCCCATTCGAAACGTACCACTTTATACTCAATTGTTGATTTATTATTAACATAAAAACTTAGTTTTGTCAATTACTTCTTCCCTACCAACTCATCCAAGCTAACCTTCAGCGCATCAGCAATTTTTTTAATTGTTTTAATTGTAGGATTCTCATTTGCTCCTGATTCAATTTTGATTAAGGTGCTATAAGTAATACCAGCCTGCTTTGCAAGTTCTTCTTGGGATATTTTATGCTTCTTTCTTAATTCCTTAATAGTCTGGGCTAGCATATTTTCTCCTTGACAATATTATAATATATTGCTAATATTATATTATTAGCAGAAATATTAATTTAATGCTTGTAATTTGTTATCATTTTAACTCTCTAAGCGCACTAAAGCAAGAGATAATATGGACAGATATTATAAATTCTATGAGAGACAAATCGCGGCAGGAATAGTTATAGCTTTGATTTCGTTTGCTATATTCTTTGTAATTGAATTGTTCAGGTGCTAAGCCACTTTCTTATCAGCGAAAAAGGGGGTCAACATGGCAAGAAAACCCAATAAAATATGCGATAACTGTCTGACTATAATTGATTCAATCTGTTTAGAATTGAAATCCTTAGAGCTGGTAGAAGATAGTCTTAGCAAGTTAGCCAAAGAAGCTCTCGGGTCAAAGAATGGCTTAATCGCAATCGATGACATATACCTAGAAATTGTTTCAACGACTTTATATAACTCGATAAATGACATAAAGAAAATAATTGGTTAAACATTTCCATCCCCTAACATTATTTGTTTTTTGTTCTTTCTTTTAGCAAAACGGCAAAATTTGCCCGCACCAAATTTTACCGGAGCGGTGGTTTTTGTGGGGCGGGCGTGCCCGCACCACGCCCGCCCCATGCTTTTGCTTTGAAGCTTTGCCCGCAAGAGGCGGGGCAGAGCGCCGTCCAGAGTAGTTTTTAGCGCGTATCAGGCGCTGCGGCCGAGCTCTTCTTTCCTAAAAAAATTTTGTTTTTAAGGGGTAAAAAGAGCTTCAAGCGAGGACGCACGCCGCGACCGTAGATTTTTTTATTGTTGTAAGCGGCGAGCCACGCCGCACACGCATTGCAAAAGCTCGAAGGCAGCCGGCCCAGGCTGCCGCCAAAGGAGGCCTTGCCCTAAGCAAGGCCGACTGGTGCACGTAAGATGTGGAAGCGCCCCCCATGGCGCGGTGATTATTAGCTGTTTCATTAGAAACCAGCTTTACCCGGGTATTAGAGACAAAAACGTAAAGAGGGGTTTCTCACCTTTGCCTAAAGGATGGCAAAGTATCCGGCTTTCTGCCGGTGGTGGACGCAAAGTTAAAAACGCGAGCAAAAGCAAGGCAAGGGGCGGGGCAGAGATAGCTTTACCCCGGGGGGAGTTTCTCAGGTGGGCGAAAAAAATTTAGATCTATTTCTCTACGAGAATTCGACCTTTTGAATACATGGACCCCAAATTATATTTTTGTTTTTCCGCGAAAATTTTGAAAACCGAAGTATAAGAAACTAATAGGGTTGAGTTGTATAATCTGAAGTTCGAACCTAGCCGCTTCAGAAAATCGCGCTGGGCTTCGAA
>Ga0233421_10000990_pt1 | contig 10829 bp, 10 predicted proteins | sample Watercolumn_Mata_3_FD_182725 | JGI IMG/M metagenome (GOLD analysis project Ga0233421, IMG submission 182725) | Freshwater microbial communities from Lake Matano, South Sulawesi, Indonesia - Watercolumn_Matano_2014_107_MG | ecosystem: Environmental > Aquatic > Freshwater > Lake | place... | reverse complement strand
TTCGAGAAATGACCTTTATTGACGTTGCATCGAAAAAAGAAAATGAATTTTACAAATGAAATGCCCCTATATAAGACGCCCATACCCATCGGTAATGATTATTTATGGATATTCCCCCGAATAAATCGGGGCAGGCATATGGCCATTATAAACAAAAAAATAATCACATGAAACAAAAACGAATACCAAAAACAGTTCAAAATCAAAATGCTCGTAAAATTATCTCTAAACAAATACTGAAGCAGCAACAAAATAGGGAAAAAACAAACAAGAAAAAACAATATTTTATTATCTTATCATGCCTGTCTATTTTTCTGATTACCCTTTTTACTTTATGGGGAGTAAATAACAATACATTTCTAAATACATGGGATGATAAAGCATATATCATAAATAATCCTGAAATTCGGGCTCTTTCTGGTGATAACTTAAAAAAAATATTCACGATTGGCACAGATTTTCAAAAATATATATCAAATTATCACCCAATCACAATGATTTCCTTAGCCATCAACTACCAGCTATCAGAATTGTCTCCAGGATCATATTATTTGACGAATTTGTTAATACATTGCTCCAATTCTGTTTTAGTGTTCCTACTTGTTTTCTTATTGAGCAATCGACGTATCCTACCTGCTCTTTTTACAGGATTATGGTTTGGAATTCATCCAATGCACGTAGAATCAGTAGCATGGATTTCTGAACGTAAAGATGTACTTTATTCCTTCTTCTTTATCCTTGGATTGATAGTATACTTGAAATATATAAAAAAACCGAATATTTCAATGTATATTTTAACCTTTTTACTATTTATTCTGTCCATATTATCCAAAGCGATGGCGGCTCCCTTTCCTGTTATTTTAATATTAATTGATATATACAAAAAGCGGTCATTTAATTGGAAATCCATATTGGAAAAAATCCCATTATTAATCATATCAGTGGTTTTCGGAATCACTTCTATACACCTTCAATCTTATTCGGCCATTAGCGACGAGGTCATTTTTTCTCTGACACAAAGATTAATGCATGCATCGTATGGTTTTTTAATGTATGTTTGGCAATTCATATATCCTTTCCAGCTATCAGCGTTTTATCCATATCCAGCAATAAGTACAGATGGATTTTTACCATTCAGTTATCGGATAGCTCCATTTGTAGTATTCATCCTTTTTGCGGGTGTGGTCTGGCTATTTTACCGAAAAGAAAATTTTGCCCGGGATGCCTGGTTCGGTCTTCTTTTTTATCTTTTTACCATTGGATTGGTTTTACAGTTTATACCAGTTGGTAAAGCTATCATGGCCGATCGTTATTCATATCTGCCTTATTTAGGCATACTTTTTATAGCAGGTATGGGATTGGATTACCTAATTTACCAAACAAAAAAAGTAAAAATCTTAGGTCTTTTTTTGGGGGGTATTATAATTGTAATGAGTATTCTCTTTTGCGTAAAGTCTTATGAACGAGTAAAAAAATGGAAAAATGACACTTCAATTTGGACGGATGCACTTGAACAGTGCACGGATGTTAGAATGAACTTTATCTATGAGAAAAGAGCCCAAGAATTAATGGCACAAAACAACTACGAATGGGCATTGAAAGATTATTATAAGATAAATGAAAACGATCCAAAAGACATAAATTCCTTGGCGAATATAGGACGAATTTATGGACAATTCTATGGAGATATTAACAGAGCTTTAATATTCCTAGATTCCGCCTACCGACTAAATCCAAATAATTTGAATGTTTTAAAAAACTTAGGAGTTGCCCATGCCATGACTGGAAATATAAATAAATCAATGGAATACTTACTGAAAGCATATAATGAAGACCCCCAAGATACATCGTTATTAATGAATATTGCTAATAATTACCGGTATCTTGGTCAGAAAGATAAAGCGGATGAATTTACACAAAAAGCCAATGCATTAAATCAATGAGACTAAAATTTTTCAAACGTAGTGCAGAAAAATTTGTAAGTCGAATTTATCCCGAGAACGAAGTGATTCGGGATCTCATGGTTAAATTCCCCGGGGCTTGCCCCGGATAAAAGGTCCAGGGCTTGCCCTGGGATTAATACCAACTTTATTACTAAAATAAAAAAGCAATTCTTTTCAACCAAAATCAGCAAGGTTATAGAAGTTACTTCCATTTTTTATAGGGTAATTGCGCTAGATTGGAATTATAATATTTTGGGTCTTGGGTCACTTCTTCCCTGATCCACTCTGGCAATTCTACAAACTCTTCGAACGTAGAAAGTTCAACTTCTGCCATTATTAGTCCTTCATTATCTCCCAGAAATTCGTCCACGTCCCAGATATGTCCCTTATAAAAAATTTTATACCGGATCTTCTCAACATGGTACTTTGCGAATAATTCTAAAAGCTGCTTTGCGCTATCCAGGGGAATTTCATATTCAAATTCCGGACGAGAAAATGATTCAGAACTTCCCTTAATAGTAAAGAATCCTATGGATCCCGCTGTTCTGACCCGGATAACTTTTTGATCATCAATGCAAAGATAACCCTGATGATATAGTATCCCTGCTGGTTTAGGTTCTTTACTCCATTTATCTGGATCTACTTGGAACTTCCTTTCAATCTCAATATTTTTCATGTGTTAACTTTTAATAATTAGATCATTGGGCATATCAATTCGTGTCAGTTTCAATTTGGCTGGACGTAATTTGCATGGATCTTTCAAAACAATTAATTGATTTGAAACCAAATATCATAATCTTTGAATGATCAAGTAATACTACAGCAAAGTTATAATATTGAATAATCACAATCCATCCAAAAAAAGAATGATATATTCTATGGTTTAATAAAACCTTGTAATTTTACCTACGTATCACTTTAATATGACTTTCAATGAAAATTTCACATATTGAACATATCGGTATAGCCGTTAAAAGCTTGGAAGAAAGCATACCATTTTATGAAAAACTTCTTGGAACTAAATGCTATGGCATAGAAGAAATCAAAGATCAACAAGTAAAAACTGCGTTTTTTATGGTGGGCCAGACAAAAATAGAATTATTAGAATCGATCATATCAGAAGGCCCTATAGGTAAGTTTCTTGAGAAAAAAGGTGAAGGGATTCATCACTTGGCATTTGCAGTTGAAAAAACAGACATTGCACTAAAAGAGGCAAAATCATTGGGATTTGAGCTTATTGATCAAGTTTCAAGATCAGGTGCAGAAAATATGAAAATAGGATTTCTGCATCCCAAATCTACGCATGGAGTGTTAATTGAATTCTGTAGTCATTAGGAGTCGCCTCGTGCATCAACCGGTCAGTGGTAATATTAAAATGATAGATCATGTTGGTAATTGGAATTGCGGGAGGATCGGGATCAGGGAAGTCCACGGTGGTTAATCAAATCATCAAACGACTTCCTAAAAATACCGTTACTCTAATTCCGCAAGATGCTTATTATAAAGATAATGGAAATAAATCACTTGAAGAAAAAGCCCGTATAAATTTCGACCATCCTAACTCGATTGAATGGTCTCTCTTGACCAGACAACTTGAAATCTTACGGCGAGGTCAATCAATCGAAATGCCTATTTATACGTATATCACATGTGCCAGGGCGAAAGAAACCATATCTGTCGAGCCTGCCAAAGTTATTATCATTGAAGGTATTTTGATTTTGACCAATCCAAGACTACGTAATCGACTTGATATCAGAGTATTTGTCGACGCAGATGCAGATGATCGCCTCATTCGAATAATTCGCCGTGATATTGAAGAAAGAGGTCGTTCTTTTCAACAGGTTCTTAAACATTATGAAACTTTCGTAAAACCAATGCATCTTCAGTTTATTGAACCCACAAAACGTTATGCTGATATTATTGTTCCACAAGGAGGACAAAACCATATTGCCATTGAAATCCTTTCTTCCCGCATCCGGACTTATCTGGACCGGTAAAAATAGCATGAAATATGAATATTAAAAACTAGTCCTCATTGCTTCGACCGGGTCAAGCCGTGAGGCAGTATACGCAGGCACAATACCTGAAATCAAACCAATAATTGCTGATACGCCAATGCCAAGAATAATATTCCCCTGCGTAAGGATGAGTTCAAAAGTCGTGGTATTAGATATAATGAGCGTCATAATAAGAATAATAAGTAACCCGACAATCCCGCCGATCAGTGATAAAAAAATAGCTTCAAAGAGAAACTGAAGTAAAATAAAATAATTCTTAGCACCCAAAGCTTTCTGAATTCCAATTATCGCAGTGCGCTCTTTCACACTTACAAACATTATATTGGCAATCCCAAAACCCCCAACAAGAAGAGAAAATCCACCTATTATCCATCCCACAGTTGCAATTACGCCAAACAAGTAATCAAAACCCTTTGTAATTATATCTGTTTCATTGATGGCAAAATTATCATCGGCAGAAGGTTTAAGTTTCCTGATGGATCGCATAATACCTGAAAGCTCGTCTTTAAGTTCTTCATTCGAAACCAATGCCCTTGCTTTCACTATAATAGTAGTCCCTACTTCATTCAGATTAACAACTGTTTTAAAATAATTTATGGGGACATAAACAACTTTATCATTGGAGTTACCAAAGAAATCCTCTCCCTCTTTTTGGATTACACCAGTAACCTCTATGTTTCTGCCAAAGATCTTAATTTTTTTTCCAACAGGGCTCACCTCTTGAAATAGATTGGCCGCAACATCCGCTCCAATAAGTGCAATTGCTTTTCCGCTTGCTGATTCTCCTGGAGAAAAATATCTTCCGGAAGATAACTCAAAATCCCATACTTTGTTAAAATCCTGTGAAACACCAATGATTCCAATATCCTGAATATAATTGTTTTGGTTCTTTACGGTCTTATTGACTTGTGACATAAAAGCGACAGCATCAAAAAGAATGCTTCTTCGTTCGATTTCCTTCATATCTTCCAGAGTAGGCTCTGGACGTTGATAATATTTCCACCATGGATAATCACCTCCCATTGCCCATGGCCATTTCTGAATGTACAATACGTTACTTCCAAGTGAAGCAATACTTTTACGAATAGCATCTTCCATGGAGTCAAAAATTGTAAAAACTGAAATAACACAAAAAATTCCGATTGTTATTCCTAAAAGGGACAGAATGGTCCTTACTTTATTTACCACAATAGCTTGAAAAGCAAAAAGATAACTTTCCCGTATCAGACGAAATATTATAATCATTGAAAACCTTTTTCAACAGGATACGCCGTAAAAATACTAATTAGCTGAATTCAAGTCACTAATGCAACTTTACAAATGATTAATTTTCAAATATAAATATCAATATTGCAACTCCTACTTTATTGGAACACCCTCCCACATTGGTTCTTAAGAGGGTATTCCAATAAAGTAGTCGTATAAAGAGTTGTGCATCAATAAATAAAAAAGTTGCATTTATTACTTGAATTTAGGTTATCATAAAGTGATAGAAATATTAAATTTGCAGATGATTTAGACGCATACCCCAGAATTCAGTTACAAAAAAAAATATGATCGGTAAACTTAAAATTAAAACGGCTCTCATCTCAGTTTATTCAAAGGAAAATATAGAAGAGCTAGGCGCAATGCTGGTAAATCTTAATATTCAGATTTTTTCAACAGGAGGGACCTTTGAGTTTTTAAAAAGTAAAGGAATTCCGGCAATTTCTATTGAATCAATCACTTCCTACCCTTCAATATTAGGAGGTCGGGTTAAAACACTTCATCCTAAAATATTTGGAGGAATCCTCTGGAGACGAGATCAAATATCTGATACAAGTGATGTGGAAAAATATGAAATTCCATCAATAGATCTTGTTATTGTTGATTTATATCCTTTTGAACAAACAGCCAATTCTACTAATGATGAAGCTGAAATCATTGAAAAAATCGATATAGGTGGCATCACACTGATAAGAGCTGCTGCAAAAAATTATAAACATGTTCTAGTTGTTCCGTCTTCACAGTACTACCCAAAACTTTTCGAAATACTACAAGAAGATAAAGGATTTACCGACCTAAATCAAAGGAGGTTTTTTGCTGCGAATGCCTTTCATATTTCTTCTCATTACGATACACTTATTTTTCAATATTTCAATAAACAAAAAAACATAGTAGTATTCAAACAAAGTTTAGAAAAAAAAATAATAATGAGATATGGTGAAAATCCTCACCAAAAAGGAATATTTTATGGAAAACTCGAAGAAGTGATCGATCAACTCCACGGAAAAGAACTATCTTACAATAATCTTGTCGATGTAGATGCGGCAATAAATCTGATCCGTGAATTTTCAGAAAATACCGTCATTATTGTCAAACATACAAATCCCTGTGGTGTTGCATGCAGAAAATCCTTTGTACAAGCATATTTAGATGCACTAGCTTGTGATCCTGTTTCGGCTTTCGGTGGAATTCTTATTATTAATGGAATTGTCGATCTTGAAGTTGCGACAGAAATGAACAAACTTTTCTTTGAAATCTTAGTTGCAGACGGATATGAAAAAGAAGCATTCGAGATTCTGAAATCAAAAAAGAACATAATACTTTTAAAACAAAAACCTTTTGAATTTCCGGAAACACAATTTAAATCAATATTAAACGGCGTTCTCGAACAAGATAGAGATCTTAAAACGGAAAATACATCTGATTTTTCTATAATCTCGGATGCCAAACCAACATTAAAAGATATTGAAGAATTAATTTTTGCTAATAAAATCGTAAAACACTTAAAATCAAATGCAATAGTGATTTCGAAAAACAAACAATTAATTGGATGTGGAATGGGACAGACGTCCAGGATTGATGCTTTGAAACAAGCTATTCTCAAGGCAAATACCTTTGGCTTTGATACGAGAGACGCTGTAATGGCTTCGGATGCCTTTTTCCCATTTGCAGATTCAGTGGAAATAGCATTTAATGCAGGAATAAAAACAGTAATTCAGCCTGGAGGATCCATTAGGGACGCAGATTCAATTAAATTTTGCAATGAACATAATATGTCTATGGTTTTTACCGGGAATCGTCATTTTAAACATTGAAAAACTAAGATGGGAATATTCACAAAAGAAATAGCAATAGATCTAGGAACTGCTAATACGATAATTATATACAACGATCAGGTCGTTGTTGATGAACCTTCCATTGTTGCTATGGAAAGAAATACCAATAAAATAATTGCTGTTGGGAAAAAAGCACAATTAATGCACGGTAAAACGCATGAAAATATCAAAACAATAAGACCTTTACGGGGTGGAGTTATTGCTGATTTTCAAGCTGCGGAATATATGATTCGGGAATTAATAAGAATGATAGAAATCCGAAAATCGTGGTTTCCACCAGCTTTAAAAATGGTGATCTGTATTCCTTCTGGAATAACAGAAGTTGAAGAAAGAGCCGTAAAAGATTCCGCAGAACAGGCCGGAGCAAAAGAAGTACGATTAATACATGAACCAATGGCAGCCGCAATTGGAATAGGAATAGATGTATTAGAACCAGTCGGAAATATGGTCATTGATATCGGTGGAGGTACTAGCGAAATTGCTGTAATCGCCTTAGGTGGAATTGTTAACAACAAATCAATAAGAATAGCTGGAGATGAGTTCAATGATGATATTGAGGAATATATGCGTAAACAGCATAATATTAATATTGGAGAAAGAACAGCCGAAAGAATAAAAATTGAAGTTGGAGCAGCAATTTCCGAAATCGATAATCCACCTCCTGAATATCCTGTGCATGGACGTGACATGCTTACAGGAATTCCAAAAGAGGTAATTGTAAATCATGCGGAAATTGCTCATGCATTGGATAAATCTGTAGCAAAAATTGAAGCAGCGGTATTAAATGCTCTTGAAATGACACCTCCCGAACTGGCATCTGATATATTTGAAACTGGAATATACCTAACGGGTGGAGGTGCATTATTAAGAGGAATGGATAAACGCTTACACTTGAAAACAAAACTAAAAGTACATGTAACAGAAGATCCTTTAAGAGCTGTTGCACGTGGAACAGGAATAGCACTGAAAAATTTTGATAAATTTACATTTTTGATCAAATAATGATGAAGGGATCATGAAGAATCTCTTCCTTTTTCTCCGTAAGAATTATTTTTATTTTTTTGCATTGCTGTTGGAAACAATAGCTTTAATATTATTTTTTCAATATAATGAATATCCAAACAGCATCTTCTTTTCTGCCTGTCAGAAGATATCAGGAACTATTTTAAGTGTGAAAAATGAAGTAAATGAGTATTTTTCACTAAGGAATACAAATAGACAACTCGCAGAAGAACTTGCAAAGATTTACAGCAGAACAAAAGAAGCATATTACTTTGCAGATACATGTAAATATGTTTATAATGATTCATTAAGGTTTCAACAATTTAGTTATATCAGCGCAAAAGTTATTAGCAATACAATAAATCGAAGGAATAACTTCATGATGATAAATAAAGGACAAATGCATGGAATCAAACTTTATATGGGGGTAATTATGGGAAATAAAATTGTTGGTCAGGTAGTGGGGATATCGAAACATTTTTCTTGGATAATGTCTGTACTTAACAAAGATTCACGTATTTCGGCAAAGATCAAAAAGAACAATCAATTAGTTAATGTAATTTGGAATGGAGGCAATTATAAAATCGGAGAAGTACAGGAAATTCCAAAACATGTTTATATAAAACAAGGTGATACAATTATTACAAGTGGTAATTCAAGTATTTTTCAAGAAGGAATAATAATTGGTACAATCACTGAAAATAAAATAGACCAAGATGAAAATTTTAATAGAGCTGACATTGAATTTATAACCGACTTCAATAGCTTGGAATATGTAATAGTTGTTTTGGATTTGATGAGAACAGAAAAAGAGGAATTAGAAGAAAAATTTGTAAAGAACAATTTAGAGAATTAACAGATGTCTGCCAATGTATTTATGAAAACAACAGGCCGGTTTGTTGGTTTGGTTTTATTTCAAGTTTTAATTCTTAATTATCTGAATATTGGGGGTCATATAAATCCAATGCTGTACATCTATTTTATTCTTATTCTCCCATTTGCAACCCCAAGATGGTTACTACTTATGTCATCTTTTCTATTGGGTGTAACCATTGATCTATTTAACAATACATTGGGACTCAACGCAGCGGCATGTGTTATGGCAACCTTTATACGCTCAGCAATAATTAATTTACTGACAAAAGAGAATGAGATAACCAATGAAGAACCATCACTAAGATTTCAGGGATTCATTTGGTTTTTATATTATTCATCTCTATTGGTACTCATTCATCATATGCTGGTTTTTTTTCTCGAAATATTTACACTTAAAGAATTTTTTACCACCATCATCAGAGTATTATTCAGCAGTACAGCAACTATCGCATTGATTTTACTATGTGAAATTATTTTTATGAGAAAAGAAAGAAAAACAATATTTCGAAAGTAATATAAAAAAACACTTCTAGAGGTCTCGAGCGGAGTCGAACCGCTGTACGCGGTTTTGCAGACCGCTGCCTAGCCCCTCGGCCACGAGACCATAAAACAGGGACAAAAATACAGAAAAATTCATTTCATTTAGTCCATTTCAAAATAAAACTAATTTGTTTCATTTTGCCATTTACAGGAGGATTTAATTTAGATACTTTTAAAGTAATAGCATTAATATGAGGAAATTCCTTTTTAAGGGATGAAATTATACGTTGAGAAAGATGTTCCAGTAAATGAGTCTTGATTTGCATCTGTTGTTTGACTATATCATATATAGTCACATAATTAATAGTGTATCCTAGCTGATCTGATTGTTCAGCTTCAAGCGAATTAAAATCAATATTAAGATCGACTAAAAAAGGATTTCCAATAATTTGCTCCTCTTTGAAGCATCCATGATAAGCAAAAAACTCCATTCCTTCAAGTTGAAGTTGCCCCATAAAATAAATTTTTAGCGAAAATATCAATTTATCCTGAATAAAAACAAGAACCCATGCATTTAAGTATTTTTGTCCTTTGTTTTTAAAAGACGAAAACAGAATATGGAAAAAAGTAAAAATAATTTGAGCGAAAAACGACCCCTTAATTTTATCGAAGAAATTATTGAAACGGATTTAAAAGAAAATAAATGTAAAGAAATACACACGAGGTTTCCTCCTGAACCCAATGGATATCTTCATATTGGACACGCTAAATCAATTTGTCTTAATTTCGGATTGGCCGCAAAGTACCAAGGAAAAACTAACCTTAGGTTTGATGATACGAATCCAGTCAAGGAAGAAAAAGAATACGTTGAATCTATAATGGAAGATATTAGATGGCTTGGGTTTGACTGGGAAGATCGTCTGTTTTATGCATCTGATTATTTTGAAAAACTTTACGAATATGCAGTAACTCTAATTAATAAAGGGAAAGCCTATGTTTGTGATCTTTCATCAGATGAGATAAGCGAAACACGAGGAACACCGACGAGACCCGGAAAGGAAAGTCCCTACCGAAACAGAACAACAGAGGAAAATCTTGGTTTGTTTAGCAGAATGAGAAACGGTGAATTCCCTGAAGGAAGTAAAGTATTAAGAGCAAAAATTGATATGACCTCCCCCAATATGCATATGAGAGATCCTGTGTTATACAGAATTATACATGCTCCCCACCATAGAACGGGAAATAATTGGTGTATTTATCCGATGTATGATTTTGCTCATGGACAATCTGATTCAATTGAAAAAATTACCCATTCAATTTGTACTCTTGAATTTGAAGTTCATAGGCCATTATATGATTGGTTAATAAAAGAGGTTGGAATTTATGCACAAAGACAAATTGAATTTGCA
>Ga0233421_10000988_pt1 | contig 10834 bp, 7 predicted proteins | sample Watercolumn_Mata_3_FD_182725 | JGI IMG/M metagenome (GOLD analysis project Ga0233421, IMG submission 182725) | Freshwater microbial communities from Lake Matano, South Sulawesi, Indonesia - Watercolumn_Matano_2014_107_MG | ecosystem: Environmental > Aquatic > Freshwater > Lake | place... | reverse complement strand
CGAGCGAGGCCAGTCCTTGACCAACAAATTCGCGCGACGAGTCTATGCGTTGACCCGATGTTGCTGCAATGGATTTTGCTACCGATAACGGCTCGACCAAGCCGAGCAAAGCAACAGCGCCACTGCCCACCAACATCATTTCGAGTCGCTGTTCTGCGAACCAGTCGATTTGTGGAATATGAAAAACCAAACCGACTTGAAGCGAACCCAGGCTACTCACGAGTTCAAGCCCACGTCCGTCCCAGCCCAATATCTGAACGCCGAGGCTTGCGAAAACAATGGTAAGCAACGGTGCGGGTAGGCTCTGGTTGATTCGTCGAAGAACAAGCAAAAGCAAGATCGTGGCGATGCCCGTAAGCGCGATAAATGGATTGAGGTAGAGTAGTCCGCGCAGTGCCTCATACAAGGTGCCCAGTGGTTCGTGGCTCGTGCTGCGTGGTAGACCGAGGAGGTTACCCAGTTGATTGACGATTATGAGAATACTTGCCCCAGCGAGAAAGCCGGTGAGGACAGCGTTAGACACGTATCGAATAATTCCGCCGAGTCGTAGCACGCCAAGCAACAAACGCATCGTGCCACTAATAATTGCAGTCGCAAACACATACTCGACATAGTCCGCACGCGTAACGACCGGAAGCAAAACGCCAATCGTCACAAGCGCGATGCCGTTGGTCGGTCCCGTGTTGAGATGCCGCGAACTGCCGAACAACGCGGCGATGATTGCGGGGAGAATCGCGGTGTAGAGTCCATAGATGGGATTGACACCTGCAATCGCCGCATATGCCATCGCTTGCGGCACGGCAATCATCGCGACAGTGAGTCCCGCGATGAGGTCAAAGCGCAATGAGGTTTGGAGATAGGCGGTCAATGCTTTCATTTCAAACCGTGACACTGTTTGAATTTCTTGCCGCTGCCACACGGACATAAATCGTTGCGCCCAGCGCGCGCGAATTGTTTTTCGAGTTCGGCTTGCTCGTGCGCCAGCAACAGCATAATTTCGGCAGGCGCGCGTTCGCGGCGAATCAACTCCGCCATCGTTTTCATCGGACCATCAATGTGCGTAAAGAATGTTTTGAACCCCTCGCACAAATAATTCAACCCAGATTCGCCATCAGGCGTGGTGAGAACGCGATCCTTGGGACAACCGCCGTTACAAATAAAACGCACCGAACATTCGTTGCAATAACGCGGAAGCGTATCGCGTTTATCCGTGCCGAACTTGCGTTGTTGTGATGAGTGAACCATCTCGGTGAGTGGAATGTCCGCAAGGTTCCCCAACCTGAATCGCGGCTCGACGAAATGGTCGCACGCAAACAAGTCGCCGTTGTGTTCGAGCGCGAGTGCGTTACCACATGTTTCGCCGAAAATGCAGAGCGCTGCAGGTTGTCCCAGCCACACGCCGAGTGCGACATCGAACATCTGCACGAACACACGCCCGACATCGCGGCGTACCCATTCATCGAAAATTGCAATCAGAAAATCGCCGTACTGTTTGCCCGTGACCGAACGCGTGGTGACACGATTACCTTCTTGAAAACCGGTTGCGTTATCGCGTTCGACAATCGGAATGAATTGGATGAACGATGTGCCAAGCCCATCGCGCAAAAAGCGATATACATCGAGCGAATGATCGGCATTCGCCGCGTGGACCGTCGCCAGGATGTTGAACTCAACGCGATGCTTTTTCAACATTTCGATGCCGCGCATCACGCGGTCGAATGTCGGCGCGCCGCCTTTGTCCACCCGAAAAGTATCGTGCAATGCGCGCGGTCCATCAAGACTGACGCCGATCAGAAAATCGTTCGCGCGGAAAAATTCGCACCATTCGTCGTCGAGCATCGTTGCGTTCGTCTGAAGCGCATTGGTAATTCGCATCCCAGGTTTGGCATATTTCTGTTGCAGTTCGACCGCGTGGCGGAAGAAATCAAGTCCCGTCAGTGTTGGCTCGCCGCCTTGCCATCCAAAAGTTATTTCGGGCATTTGCGATTGCGCTTGAATGTATTGGCGTGAGTACGCTTCAAGCACCGCATCACTCATTCGGAACTCGCTGTTGGGATACAGTTGTTCTTTGGAGAGAAAATAGCAATAGGCGCAATCCAGATTACAGATTGCGCCGCGCGGTTTGAGCATTACGTGAAAGCCAGGCACATTGTCCCCAATGATTGCGCTTATTTCACCACGCCAATCGTCAACAACAAATTTCCATAGATACGTTGTTCGCCCGTTGCAATGACCAACCCTGTTGTAGAGTTGGATGCCGCTGTGTAAAACATCACGCGCGTCAGCGGCTCGATGACGATGCCTTTGGGCAGTAGGTTGCGGAATTCGCGCAAGATCGCGGGCGACTTGCCCGACGCGGGTTCCATCACCGCCGCGCCTTCGATGGGAATCACATCGATGAGCGCGCGCAACACATTGGTCGCCGAAACAATCCCAGGTGCGAGGTTCAGATAAACACGTTGCGCGTGCGGATGACTCTGCGTGGCGACTGGATAATTGCCATCGGCGATCAGCACGTGCGAGCCGTGTCCCAGTTTGCCGAGCGCGCCGAGAATTTCTGGATGAATCAATTTGGTTTTCAACATTGCACGATCACCTTGATGCCTTCGCGTCGTTGCGCGATGGCAAATGCTTCGTTAGTTTTTTCCAACGGAAAACGATGCGTGACGAGCGAACGCGCATCAATCTGTCCGCTCGCAACGAGTTCGATGGCGCGTGGGTACGTGTCACGCATACGCCGCACAAGTTGAATCATCAACTCTTTGCGCCGCGCCACCGACGCAGAAAATGCAGTGCGGTCCTCATCGGGAATTCCTGCGAGAATAACGCATCCTCCAGGTTTTACTGATGCGAACGCCGCGTCAACCGCCGCTTGCTCGCCTGCGATTTCAAACGCGACATCAACGCCGCGTTGTTTTGTTGCCGAGAGAATCGCGCGCGCCTCGTCGCCATCGGCAAGAAATGTTTCCGCGCCGAAATGTTTCGCCGCATCGATGCGATGTGCCAACTTTTCTGTGGCGATTACACGCGCCACTCACGCGCGCGACTTGGACCAGCAACAATCCAATCGGTCCGCACCCAAACACGCCGACCGTCATCCCAGGTTCGAGCTTCGCCAGACGCGCGACGTGAATCGCGATGCCGAGCGGTTCGAGCATCGCGCCGTCTTCATCGCTCAACGCATCGGGCAGTGGAAAGAAACAATCGTTGTACCAAGCAATGTATTCGCGCAATGCGCCATCTTCCGCATCGTGTCCCGTAAAGCGTTGCGCCGCACACAAATTTGGTTTGCCCTCACGACAATACTCGCACACGCCACACGCGATCAACGGATCGATGGCAACGCGCTGCCCCGTGCTTTCGGTGATACCAGCAAATTCGTGACCCAGAACAAGCGGGCGATTCAGTTTCGCGTCGCCGATGCCCGCTTCGCGGAACCAGTGCAAATCGGAACCGCAAATGCCGACCGCCGTTACACGGACGAGTGATTGATCCGCGCGCGGCGTCGGCATTGGTTCGTCGTGCAGGCGCACATCGCGCGCGCCGTGCAAGCGTGCCACGCGCATTGTCATTTTCCGCGCAATGCTTTATTTAAAGCATACGCCGCGTCGCGCACCATTTCGAGATCGCCCATACACGAAAGGAATGTCATCCCGCGTGCTTCCCATTGCTTGACGATTTTCGGATCGCCGAGATGAATGCCACACGCGACCTTGTGCCGCTTGGTCGCATCGAGCGCGCGCTGGATCATCGTGTCCACCAACGCATCACTCGGATCAACGCCAAGCGACGACGCCAAGTCCCAGGGTCCAACCAGCACACCATCCAACCCAGGCACGGAGAGCAATTCATCTGCGCGTTCGACTGCGGTCTTGGATTCGATCTGAATGATCGCCGAAATGTTTTCGTTCGCGTGGCGCGTGTACTCCATCAACTTGACAGGTTGGTAATCGTTGTTTGCTTTGCCGCCATAAACTCCGCGCACGCCGAGCGGCGGATAGCGCATCGCGGCGATCGAACGCTCGGCGACCTCCCGCGTTTCGACGCGCGGCACGACGATACCTTGCGCGCCAGCATCGAGCACCGGCGCGATGACGTGATACATTCCATCCGGCACGCGCACGAGCGGCGTGATGTGTGCGAGCCGCGCGGTCTGCAAAATGGCGAGCGCGCTCTTGAGCGAGAATGCGCCATGCTCCATATCGAGAACAAAAAAATCCAAGCCGGCGTCCGCGAGAATGACCGGCATCGCCGAGCTGTCGAACTCAGTGATAAAACAACCGTACACGGACCCGCCGCGTTTTAATTTGGCTCGTACTACATTGTCGCGCATTTTCCTCTCCGCGAGAAACCCGTTTTCTCAAAGAAAACGGGTTTCTGAATTTTCAAACCTCGTTTCGAATTTCACGCAAGCGTTTCATTACATCATTCTCGCCGCGCCCAAAGTACGCGTGCAACTTGCGATACTCGGCAAACAATTTTTGATACGTCGCGTGATGTTGCGTGTTCGGTTTGTGCATCACGAGTTTCGCCGGGAACATTTGCTTTGCCGCGTCGTTCAGCGAATCGTACCCGCCTGCAGATTTGCCTGCCGCGTACGCGCCAAACATTGCCGCGCCGAGTGCACTCGTGTGTCCTGACCCAGCTTCCACAAACTCGCGCCCGGTGACATCGGCATAAATTTGCAAAAGCAATTTATTACGCTCGGCGAGTCCACCGCACGCCACGAGTTCTTTGACCGCGACGCCATTCTTTTCAAACGTCTCGACGATAATCGCTGTACCGAATGCAGTCGCTTCGATCAGCGCGCGATAAATTTCCGGCGCGCGCGTGCCGAGTGTCATTCCCAAAATCATTCCGCTCAGGTTCGCATCCACAAGCGGCGTGCGGCAACCATTCCACCAATCGAGCGCGAGCAAGCCCGACTGACCCGGTTTCAATTTCGCCGCTTCTCCTTCAAGCAGTTGATACGAACTGATGCCACGCTCTTTGGCGCGATGTTTGTACAGCGCGGCGAGTTCGTGTTCGACAAACCATTCGAAAATATCGCCGACGCCAACCTGTCCTGCTTCGTAACCGAACAAACCCGGCAGAATGCCATCTTCGACGACGCCGGAAATTCCGGGGACGAGATGTTTTGCTTGATCCAAAATCATATGGCACGTTGACGTGCCCAGGATCAAGACCATTCGTCCCGGTTCGGTAACGCCCGCGCCGGGAACTGCGGCGTGCGCGTCAATCGTCGCGGCGGCGACCGCGATCCTAGGTCGCAAGCCCATCCAACGCGCGGCTTGCTCGGTCAGGAAACCGACGCGCATGCCAGGCGCGACAATCTCGCCTGCCAGTTTCGTTTCATTCAGCCGAGCCAGACGCGGATCGAGCGCGCGCAAAAAATCATCGCTCGGATAACCCAGTCCTTTTTGCCACAACCCTTTGTAACCCGCCGCACACGCATTCCGTTTCAGCGTTCCCGTCATTTGCCATACGATCCAATCGCCGGCTTCGACGATTTTATCAGCGGCGTTGAATATTTCAGGCGTGTCGTTCAGGATTTGGAGTGTCTTGCTGTGATACCACTCGGACGAAATGATGCCGCCGTAGATCGGCAACCACGGCTCGTCGCGTTCGCGCGCCAAATCGTTGATGCGATTGGCTTCGGGTTGCGCGGCGTGATGCTTCCACAACTTGACCCAGGAATGCGGATTGTTTTTCCACTGATCGACAAAACATAACGGCGTGCCGTCTGCGCGTGTCGGCAAAATTGTGCAAGCGGTAAAATCCACGCCGATTCCGATCACGTCGTCGGCGCGCACGCCACCTTGCTTCAACGCATCAGGCACTGTCTGCTTCAACGTCTCGATGTAATCGTTTGGATTTTGCAACGCGCTATTAGGTTCGAGTGTGGGTGATGTGCCTGGCAGATGTTCGTCGATCACGCCATCGGCATAACGATACACGGCACTGCCGACCACTTGTCCTGTCGCCACATTCACGACGAGCGCGCGACCTGACTCCGTGCCATAATCGAGACCTATTGCAAATTTGGTCATAGAACCCTCGACGGAAGTCCGAGGACGGAGGACGAAAGAAACAAGCTTTGTCTTCCGTCCTCCGTCGAATTAGATTTTCCCGCACAACGCCACGTTGATTCCCAGTTCGTTCAGAGCGGCGGCTTTGGTGAACAATGCGCGCCGTGCATCTGTTTCGCTCGGTGCGTACACCACTTGAATGTGATTCGCTTTGTGCCGCGCCATAAACTGATCACGTGAAATATCGCGCAGAACAAGGTGCATCATCGGCCATTGCGGGGTCGTCTGTTTCCAATTGTCTTCGGTAATTTCACGCGACAGTTCAACCGATTCACCGAGACCTAGGTCGCAGTTGATTTTGTTGTTCGCCGCGTAGACACGACTCCACACCACAAACCCGGGTTTGCTAACACCTTTGATGGTGCTTCCACCGAGTGGAAAATACATCGCGGGTTGGCGTTCGCCGATTGCGCCCGCATAACCGCCGACCAGATGCGCGGGCGGCACTGCGCCAGAAATTTCGAGAATCCACACAAACTTGCCATCCACCTTGCGTCCCCAGCGCACATCGTGCAACGTTGTTTCGGGCGCAAAACCCAGGATATTCCAAATGCGATTTGTGATGAGCGCATCGAGTCCCGCGCATTCGTCCACTTCGTTGAAATGCGGCACCGCTTTGCCGGCGAATAATTCCTTGCCTGTCGTTTCGTGATAAACGGGCGGGCGATCCACATTGTTCAAAATGCCTTCAACTAAATCGGACGCGGGCGTGACATCTTTCATTCCTTGTTGATATTGAATGCCGATGGTGTCGCAACCAAACTCATCGGCGATGCGAATCGCCGCGATGTACATTTTGCATTGCAATAAAACTTGCGCTTCAGTCAACTCTGTTTTCTCGTCCTTGCCGAGATCGAATTTCATTCCTTTTTTCAACAACCAATCGTACACCCCGCGCGCGTCGGCGTCGGACACGGTACGCATTTTTGCAAACAATGCCGATTGGCTTAGGCGTTCTTTGTAGATGCCGACCGCGTTGAGCAATTCGTCTTGGAGGATGGCATTGTACATCCCCATACATCCTTCGTCGAAAATGCCCATAATCGCCTTGTGTGCGCGAAATTCTTTTGCAAACTTGACGCCGATTTTCGCCTCGCTCGACGGAATTTTTACATCGGCAAACGCGCGCATGTGCGACGTATCATGCGTGACTTTGCCGGTCTTGAGCCACTTGCGCAATCCCTTGATAAAGAAATCGTCGTCGAAATTTTCGCTCCACAAGGTCGAGTACTTGACGCCCGCTTTGGTGAGCGAGCCATTCAAATTCAACATGCCGACCAACCCAGGCCACTGCCCACTCCAATTTGCCACCGTGAGAATCGGTCCGCGATGCGTCATCAATCCAGGCAGCACGTGATGCGTGTATTGCCAGACCGCCTCAGCAACGATGAGCGGCGCATTCGCTGGAATCGAACGGAATACCTCGATGCCGCGCTTTTGCGAATCCAGAAAGCCATGCTTGAGCACGGGATCGTATGGATGCGCGCGTTTCACTTTCCAGCCCTCGCGTTCAATGGCGGCGCCAATCTGTTTCTCCATCGCCTCTTGCGCCGCCCAGCAATTCTGATTTGCCGACAAACGTAAGTCGCCGCTGGCGACAAGATACACTGATTTCATTGGATTCTCCTTGCCGATCGGAAACCGGCGGGTGAAATAGAAGGATGGATGCATGTTCCAAGGCGCTTGAATCGACCTGGGTCCATCCCCCCGGACCGGGACGACGAATCGCTCCAACGCCGGTCTCACTCTTTTCCCATGCGTCGGGTCTTTGAAATATCTAGCTTCGTAATCTCTCCGGTTTTGCACGTTGCGTGAAGGGGATAGAGTGTGGTTTCCCCATCCTGCGTGAGCCTCAGCGCTTCCAATCTCAGTTCCCCCTCGCATAGTTTGATCTCAACCGAGTGCTCTTGGAGGGCGATGGTACCCCAACCACAGGCGGTTGAGAAGAACACCTGCAAATGATGAGGATCGAGCTTGGGACTGAGCGTCAACGTCCCCGTGACCCTTGAGTACTGAAATCCCGACAGCGCCTGCAGCAAAGCATAGCTGGCCATCGCCCGCGCATAGTAGCTGCCGCATTCATATTCGTTCCATGGATTCCGCACATGACCATCATAGCGAGAGCGCAAAGCCTTGACGATTGTCAGACCCTCTTCCAGAAAACCCTGCAGGATGAGGTGAGAGGCCACCTGGTATTCAATCCCGGTCCACACCTCATCCGAATAGATGAAGGGCAGGGTAGGTTTCCCACCTTTGGGCCAGGTGCACAAAAGGAGCCCTGGTTCGTCCCCCCATGCAAAGCCGGGACGTTGGGGATTGGCATGGTCCCACAGACTCTCTTTGAAATTGTATTCAAAGATCGCCTTGAGATTGCGCTTGACATTCTGCTGATTCTGGGAGGAATGAAACCCGCACATCTCGGCCAACCAGTCTCCCATGACCCCGTCGGAGATGCACCCGCTTCCGTATTGGTATTTCGGTCCCTCCCGCTTCAGGAGTTTTTGTTCGACCGAACCCTCTTCCGCTATATTCGCCATCTGGTGACTGAAGGATTTGTCTTTCAGTCCCTCGTAAGTGACGTGCTGTTCATGATACTCGCCATTAAACAGATGCTCATCCAGATAGCGCATACCCTTGTGGGCAAGTTCCTGGTAAACCGCCGCGTCGTCCGGATGACCGCAGGCTCGTGCCACGGCGACCATCGCATTGAGCGCTCCCAGGTAGAAACTCGTACACATCCCATCCGGTCCCCAGAATTCAATATCGTACGTATTGTGATGGGGCTCCTCCAGTACACCGACGTGCCGCGGGTCCCAGGTTTCGATGCAGAAATCAAGGCTGCGTTTGACCAAGGGATACATCCGGCGGAGCCATTCGTGATCCCCGGAGATCTGCCATTCGCGGAAGACTTTCATCACTCCGCCGAGTTGACCATCGGCGGCAGGGTGATAATCGTGCGTGGTGGCTCCGGCGGGCAGCGGCATCCGGAAATTGATGTGCCCGCGTTCATCCATGGCACTGGACAGCTCTTGCTCTCGCAAGGTGCGCTCCAGGGATGGATAGAGATGGGGAATGGCTTGTGCGTAATTCCAGACATGCGTGCATGTGCCGGCGCAACATCCGTGGTCACTAAAGCATCCTTCCCATCCCCACAAGTCGCCGTTTGCCTGAAGTAGAAGGGTTGGCGATTTCAAGATCGCCAGATTCGCCGAAATGGCCTCCAGCACGTAGGCGGGAAGCGTTGAATTGAACAACGCATCATGAAACGCCTGCGTGCGCTGCCTGAGACTCGGGTACTGTTCATGGACATAGGCCGCCACCTCACCGGCGTCCTGCCATTGCGCGGCATAGTATGGACGCCAACACCGTTTCGCAGTCGGAACGTTTTTCGCTGGATCACCACACTCTTTCTTTTCATCGATTCTGCCAGAAGCGTAGGGAACGTTCGGAAAGTGCCAAGTGATCAGGATCGGATAAGTCACCGAAGCCTGCGGCGGGAGACTTGCCTCCAACAGAACACTGCCTCCATTCCTGCCCCCCACCGGGGCATCGGCTGAACGATCAATGGTCTCAAATCGTCCCTCGGTGAGTTCTCGCCATAACGAGGAGACGCTGTCAAACCAACCGCCCCGCAGCCACACCGCCTTGATCTTCGGCGTGGACCCGATGACCGTGAGGCTGGCACTTCCAAAGGCGGCCGCATCCTCGGGTTCCCTGTTCCAGAAGTAGATCCCCTTTTCTGGAATAGCAGAATTCCGGCTGGACAATCCCCGTGGATCGGCACCGATAGCCAGATGCGACAGATGGTAGGAGAATTGATAGTGAACCGTCTTTGGACTTGTGTTTGTAAGCGTGTATTCCAGGATCGCGCAGGGGATGCCAGAATTCTTAACGTCCAGCGGGATGAGGGGACTAAAGCCAGTGATGTTCACAGCGAGGGGCATGTTGGGATCCGTGAGACTGACGAAACCAAACGGATACTCCCCTCGAAATGAACAGTGCCGAAACCTCGGCAACCCTTCGTATCCGCCACCGTTGTATCCCTGGGCTTTCAACCCTTGGTTGTAGATCTTCTCTACTGGAAAGGGACCTTCGACCAGACGGGTCAGCTTTTCCCCTTGGATGTGCAAGATGGCGAACCCAGCATCCGTTGGGAGATGCTTGTCCGGAAGCGCGGAGTTTTCCGGGCGATGGTGAATCGAAAAATCGCGCAAGCCACCCTCTCCCGTCAGGCAAATGCAGCCGGCGCCAATACCTCCCATAGGCATGGCGATCTGCAGGAGGTTGGCCCCGGAATAGGTTTTTTGCGGTCCGTAGTCATGGAGTACCGCTGCGGGATATGGAACAGCTTTTTTCATGAATCTCGACGGCGGAAACCATCTGCTTCGAGCAGGTAGTGGAAGCCGCCCCTCCTTTCGTTAGCTTGACCATTCAGAACTGTTGGGCGATCTTGACCCTGCAATGGATCCGGCCGGTCAGCCGAAGGCACTCGGGGAAGGTCAGGGGCAGCTGTTCACCCCAAGCAACGGTTGGCCTCCGTGGCCCTTCACAACCGAAGGAGCCGGTGATCGGCAGCAGGGTTGCCGACGTAAAACTTCCGACCGTCACTCGGTCAACGTGACCCACTCGCGCGAAGCTGCGGATTCGCAGGCGACGGTCAACGAGCCGCACGGAACGGGCGCTGAAGCCCAGGCTGACGAGATGCAGGGGGTCCCGGCGGAACGGCGGTCGAGCACAGTGGAAAG
>Ga0233421_10000984_pt1 | contig 10839 bp, 12 predicted proteins | sample Watercolumn_Mata_3_FD_182725 | JGI IMG/M metagenome (GOLD analysis project Ga0233421, IMG submission 182725) | Freshwater microbial communities from Lake Matano, South Sulawesi, Indonesia - Watercolumn_Matano_2014_107_MG | ecosystem: Environmental > Aquatic > Freshwater > Lake | place... | reverse complement strand
TGGAGCCGAACGACCTGCTGTTCATCACCGCGGACCATGGGAATGACCCGACCACGCCATCGACTGACCATTCACGCGAATACGTGCCCCTACTTGTGCTCGGGCCGGGCATCAAGCCCGGTGTCTATCTCGGCACCCGGCCATCGTTCGCCGACCTCGGCCAGACTGCAGCCGGGTTTCTGGAAGTGAAACCTACGCCCCACGGCACCAGCTTCCTGAAGGAGATGTCAACATGACCAAGAGCACTCGGACGCGCCTGCTCCGCGCCGCCCGCGCAGCAGCGAAGAACGCCTACGTTCCGTTCTCGAAGTTCAAGGTCGGCGCCGCCGTGCTGACCGCCAACGGCCGTCTCTTCTCCGGCTGCAACGTCGAGAACAGCTCATACGGCCTGACCATCTGTGCGGAACGGGTCGCAGTCTTCAAAGCGGTATCGGCAGGCCAGCGACGGATCCTAGCTCTGCTGGTCTATGCCGACACCGGGAAACTGACACCGCCATGCGGTGCGTGCCTGCAGGTCCTCAACGAGTTTTCGGAGGATGCCCAGATCGTGTTGTCAAACGGAAGCTCCGCCCGGGCGTATCGTCTGAGGGAGCTCCTGCCGCTGGGATTCCGCTTCTAGGCTTGGGACACGATCCGAATCCGCCGACGGATTCGGTCAGGTCCCGCGCCGCTAGCTGATTCGTTCGAGGCCGTGCATGTACGGCCTCAGGACCTCGGGTACGGTGACCGTACCGTCGGCCTGCTGGTAGTTCTCGAGCACCGCCACGAATACGCGCGGCAGGGCCAGCGCCGAGCCGTTCAGCGCGTGCGGAAAGAACGTCTTGCCGTCCCGACCTTTGACCCTGATTCCGCCGCGACGTGTCTGGTAGTCTCCACAGGCCGATATCGACGCCACCTCGAGCCAGCGTTCCTGGCCCGCGGCCCACGCTTCAAGGTCATAGGTCTTGGCCGACTGGTGCGCCATATCCCACGCCGCGAGCCGCTTGACCTGGTAGGGCAACCCGAGGTCGCGCAGCAGGCTCTCGCCTTCTGAGCGCATGTCCTCCAGCGCCTGATAGGTCGTCTCGGGGTGTACGATGCGGACGAGCTCCACCTTGTCGAACTGGTGTACCCGAATCATGCCGCGCACATCCTTGCCGTAGGAACCGGCCTCGCGCCGGAAACTGGGCGTGTACGCGACGTACTTGAGGGGCAGTTGCGCCTCCTGAATAGTCTGGCCGCGATGGTAGTTCACCAGTTGCGGCTCGGCGGTGGGCACGAGGTAGAGATCATCCTGGGTCTTGTACATCTCGGTCTCAAGATGGGGCAATTGCCCGGTCGCTTCGAGCGTGGCCGCGTTGGCGAGGAACGGCGGAGCAATCTCAACATAGCCGTGTCGCCGCGTGTTCGTGTCGAGGAAGTAGTTAATGAGCGCCCGTTCCAGCAGTGCGCCCTGACCCTTGAACACGACGAACCTCGAACCTGCCAGCCGGGACGCAGCTTCAAGGTCAATGACGCTCAGCGCGGCGCCAAGGTCCCAGTGCGCGAGAGGCTTGAACTCGAACTTGCGCGGCTCGCCCCATTGGCCGACGATCTCCTCTTCGGCAGTAACCGATGGATGGACGACGTTCGGCAGCTGCCTCGCCAGTTCGGACTGCTCTGCCTCGATGCCGGCCACGTCGGCGTCCAGTCGCTTCACGAGGTCGGAAACCTCGCGTGCCTCAGCCATCTCGGCGACGCACTCGCGCTGCTCCTTCTTGGCCAGTCCCACTGCCTCAGAGACCTGCTTCTGACGGTGGCGTGCCTCGTCACGGTCCTTCGCCAGTCGGCGCCGTTCCACGTCGAGTTCGACAATCCGCTCGATATCAACCGGAGAACGGCGCAGGGCCAGCAGCCGGCGCGCCTCGTCCGCGTTCTCGCGTATCAGTCTGATGTCCACGGCTGCATTCTAGGGGAAAGTGGCCGAGTATTCCAGTGGTCCAGTGCCCCGCTGTCTGCATCCTACCACTTGACCACTAGACCTCGTGACCGCTTGTCTGTTGCCTGACAGCTTTCACCAACAGGTCGAACTCGATGTTCACTCTCTCGCCGGGTCGGAGTTGCCTCAGTGTCGTGTTCTCCCATGTGTGGGGAATGATGTTGACCGCGAACTCGCCGGGCCGCAGACATGCAACTGTCAGGCTGACGCCGTCCACGCAAACCTACCCTTTCTCAACCAGAGGAAACGGCGTACGCCGGTTGGTCTCGATCGCCAGCGTCCAATGGCCGGAGTGCTGCTCGATCCGACGGACCTTGCCGACTTCATCCACGTTCCCTTGAACGAAGTGACCGCCCATCCTGTCCCCCGCCCGCAGCGCGCGTTCCAGGTTCACCGCATCGCCGGTCTGCACCCGGCCGAGTGTCGTGGCTTCCAGCGTGGCTGCAACCGCCTCCACGTCAAAGTTCTGCTTGCCTGTTCTTGTGACGGTAAGACAGCAGCCGTTCACCGCCACGCTCTCACCGAGCTTCAATTCTGCCGTGAATGCAGCCTGAAGCGTGAACACGCGATTGCCCTGCCGGCCGATGGCCCGCTCCACCCGGCCGATTGCTTCAACCAGTCCGGTGAACATAGCCTTCGGTAAGGTGATCCGAGCCGAGACAACGGTGCTCGACTCGTGTCAGTCTGATGGCCTGCCGGGGAGGACGCGGGGCAACGCCCCGCGTAAACAGCTTGCCCGGGCCCAGCATCTTCGGGGACTGGTACACGTACATCTTGTCGACGATACCTGCCTCCAGCGCCGACGACGCCACCGTTGCCCCGCCCTCAATGAGCACGGTCTGCAACTTCCTTCTATGCAGTTCGGCCAGTATCTCCGGCCAGCTCAGCAGCCCGTCCTTGCTTCTGCCGACTCGCACCACCTCAACGTCCTTCGACCAGAAGCGCTCGGCCCGGGCTGCATCCTGGCTGGATGTGAAGACCAGGATCGACCCCGCCTCGGCGAATAGCCGGCTCTGCAGCGGCGTGGACAAATTGGAGTCGAGAATCACGCGTACCACCTGTCGCAGGGCCGGGGAGCGCCGGGTCAGACGGGGATTGTCGGCAACCACGGTGCTGACGCCAACCACAATTGCGTCGGCGCGGAGACGCAGCTGATGCCCGTGTGCGCGCGCCTGTGGCCCGGTGATCCACTTCGAGTGCCCGGAATTGTCGGCAACCATCCCGTCGAGCGTAGCCGCAACCTTGAGGACGACGAAGGGCCGATGCAGACGTAGAGAAGTGAAGTACCCCTCGTTCAGCCGACGCGCCTCGCCGGCCATAAGACCGACCGACGTCTCGATGCCGCACTCGCGCAGGAAACGCAGGCCACGGCCGTTCACGCGAGGGTTCGGGTCAAGCGTCGCCGCCACGACACGCCTGATGCCGGCCAGCTGGACTGCATTGGTGCAGGCCGGGGTCTTACCGTGAAAACAGCAAGGCTCCATCGTAACGTACAAGGTGGTTCCCTCGGAACGGCGACCGGCGTCGGCAATCGCCTCGACCTCGGCGTGCGGCCCGCCGAACCGGCGGTGCCAGCCGCGGCCCACCACCCGGCCGCGTCTGACGAGCACAGCACCGACCATCGGGTTGGGCGAAACCCGACCGCAGCCACGCCTCGCCAGGTCGAGCGCTTCGACCATGAATGCGGCTTCTTTCACGCGCCTATCATAGAAGCACGCCCGATGTTGTCAAGAAAGCTGTGGAAGGCGGCAGCTTGGCTGCCGCCTTGCTGCAAAAGCTGGAGTTGCGCTCCCGCACTCCAAGGCGGCTCTCCGCGACTAGTTGTAGTCTACCCGGAAATCCCTGTACTCTCCCCGATGCTCACTCCACTCTGTCGCTACGCCGGCCACCTGCGCGCCGGGCGGGCCCTGGTGCAGTCGGGTGACCAGCCTATCAAGCTGCTGCCTCTCACCCTCAGCTTCAACTTCCACCCGTCCTTCCGGCAGGTTCCGCACTCGCCCGCGCAGGCCGAGTCCGGTTGCCTCCCGAAGGACAAATCTCCTGTAGAAAACGCCTTGCACCAACCCTGAGACCACGGCGTGAAGGTAAGCTGGATCTGCCGGCATGGACACGGATGAAGATAGGCATGGGCCACGCGATGTCAAGTTGATTCCGGTGTGGATAAGTCGTTCACAACGTGGGAGCAAGCTGCCCGAATGCCGGGCACAGCCGCAGAACTCTCGGTGCCTATCCGGTGGGTGAGCAGTTGGCAACCGGTGATGAAGGTGCGGGCCACGCTTGAAGCCAGCCCGGACGCCCTGCCCAACCGAACAGCACCAGCAAGCGCGTCCCATTCCTGAGCGAGGTGGTCAGCGACACTCCACATCATCTACTTCGCAGAGCGGCAACTCGGCCATCTACCTGCCTGTGCCGGTCCACCTGCTGCCCGCATGAGTCGAGGAGGAAGCGAAGACGGACCTGCGAAACCCCGCTCTGCGCTCGCTCCGTTCCACTCGGCACTTCTGACCTCTAATATCCAGCTTCTATCATCTGACTTCGCCTGATTCGCGGATTGACTGTCCGGCGATTCCTGCTATCCTCTGTCCGAGCTTAACACCGCCAAGGAGGACAATTGGCTAGACATTGCGAGATTTGTGGTAAAGTCGGCATGGTCGGCTCGAGTATCAGCCATGCCCACAACGTAACGAAGCGGATGTGGGAACCCAACCTGCAACGCGTACGGGCCAAGGTCGAGAACGAGAACAAGCGCATCTGGGTCTGCACGCGCTGTCTGCGCTCCGGCAAGGTCGCAAAGGCATGAGGGACGAGGGAATAGTGGCTGGGGTTCGGGCTTCAAACCCCAACCCCCTGGCCCCAACCCCTGGCCCTTCTTCTGAGGAGGTTTCTTGAAGTGTCTCATCACCGGCATCACCGGCTTTGCCGGCAGCCACCTGGCTGAGTATCTGCTGTCCCGGGGCGACTGCGAAGTGCATGGCACGATGCGCTGGCGCTCCCGGATGGAGAACATCACTCAGCTCGGCAACCGGATTACGACCCACGTCTGCGACATGCGCGACGCGACCTCGATGTACGAACTCATCCGGGACCTGAAGCCGGACCGAATCTACCACCTCGCGGCCCAGAGCTTCGTACCGATGTCCTGGGTGGCCCCGGCCGAGACGTTCACGACCAATGTCATCGGCCAGACCAATATCTTCGAGGCCATCCGCGCCGTCGGCTGTCCGACCCGGGTGCAGATTGCCTGCTCCAGCGAGGAGTACGGCTTGGTCCTGCCGGAAGAGACACCGATCAAGGAATCCAATCCGCTCCGGCCGTTGTCGCCCTACGCCGTAAGCAAAGTCGCGCAGGACCTGATGGGCTACCAGTACCACCAGAGCTACGGCCTGCACGCTGTCCGCACGCGCGGCTTCAACCACACCGGTCCGCGACGCGGCGACGTATTCGTCACCTCCAACTTCGCCAGGCAGATTGTCGATGTGGAAAAGGGCCGCCAGGCACCGGTGATTCATGTCGGCAACCTGGAAGCGGTCCGAGACTTCACCGATGTCCGCGACACCGCAGTCGCCTACTACCTGGCGCTTGAAAAGGGCAAGCCGGGCGACGTCTACAACGTGGCCACAGGCAAAGGCTACAAGATCCGCGAGATGCTCGACATCCTGCTCAGCTTCTCCACCGTCAAGATCGAGACCAGACAGGATCCGAAGCGGATGCGACCGAGCGACGTCGAACTCCTGCTTGGCGATGCTACCAAGCTGCGAACTGAGACAGGCTGGGAACCCAGGTACAAGTTCGAGCAGACGATGAAGGACCTGCTCGACTACTGGCGCGCCAAGGCCTGAGCCGAACTCCGCTTCGGCGGAACAACCCGGAGCCCGAATGAGCCGCGTACTGGTAACCGGCATCGAAGGTTTCGCCGGCCGCCACCTTGCCCGTCATCTTGCCTCAGCCGGACACACGGCCATCGGCCTCCACTGGGCCGACGCGCCGTCCGGTCTCCCGGCCGAGCTTCACAAAGGCGATGTCTGCGACTCCGATGCCACCCGTGCCCTCCTGCAAACGACAAAACCCGATGGCATCATTCACCTCGCGGGTATCAGCTCGGTGGCCCTGTCCGAGTCGCGCCAGATGACCACGTACGAGGTTAACGCGCTCGGCACTCTCAAACTCCTCGAAGCAGTTCGCCAGCTCCAGCTCAAGTGCCGCCTTGTCCTCATCTCCTCGGCCGACGTCTACGGTCGCGCCAATGTCGGTCGGGCCTTGTCCGAAGATCTGCCCTCCCTGCCCCTCAGCCCCTACGCCTTGAGCAAACATATGACCGCCGAGGCCGGCCTCTTCTACCACCGGGCATTCGGGCTCGATGTCGTAGTACTGAGGCCGTTCAGCTACACCGGCCCGGGTCAGGCCATAACCTTCGTATTCCCCAAAGTGGCACACGCCATCGCCGAGATTGAGCGCGGCCGAATGGAACCGGTCATTGAGATGGGAGACCTCCGCGTCAAACGCGACTACACCGATGTCCGCGACGTGGTCCGGGCGTACCTACTTGCCCTCGAACACTGCGCCCCCGGAGAGACCTACAACGTCACCTCGGGCAAGCCACTGGCGATACAGGAAGGCGTGGACTACCTCTGCAGCTTGGCCCGCGTGCCGGTTCAGGTCAGAAGCTCGGCCGCGAAGTTCCGGCCGCACGACATCCCGCTCCTTACCGGCGACCCGGCGAAGTTCAAGGCCGCGACCAACTGGCAGCCCGACATCCCATTCACTAGGACCCTCTCCGACTTGCTCGACTACTACCGCGGGCTGTAGGCCAGCGGCAAACTCGAAGCCCGAAACCAGAATGACGAATCAAGTCCGAATTCTCGAATGACGGAGTGGCACTTGAACGCGCTGGCCGCGACCATAGAATCCACGTGATGGTGAAGCCCGTCAGGCAGTTCGACTTGGAGGAGCGCACCGCGTCTTTCGGCGAAGCGGTCATCCGCTTCACGAAGACAATCCGCGAGACAGCGGTCACTCGTCCACTAGTGAGCCAACTTGTACGCGCCGCCACCAGCGTCGGCGCGAACTACTGCGAGGCCAACGACGCCGAGTCCAAGAGCGACTTCAAGCACAAGATCGGCATCTGTCGAAAGGAATCCCGGGAAACAGGGCACTGGCTTCGCATGCTGACTGCAGCCCTGCCCGACTCGGCCCCTGAGACGCGAAAGCTCTGGCAGGAAGCCAAGGAGCTCAACCTCATCTTCGGCGCAATCATCCGCTCCTCCGCCGGACGGAAGGACCCCGCCGAGGACTCCTGACCACGTCAGTGTACCACCCCGCACGATCCTTGTTCAGTCATTCGGTATTCGGATTTCAATCGGAATTCGAGTTTCGTCATTCGAGCTTCACAGAGAGCTTCAGATGAAGCTCTCTGCTGTAATTGTCACATGGAATTCTTCCGCCGACATCGACGCGTGCGTCGACTCGATCAACTACGGTGAGGAGTTCGAGGTCATTGTCGTTGACAACGCTTCCAGCGACGCAACGGTCGAGAGTCTCCGGCGTCACCACCACCTGAAACTGATTGAGAACCCATCAAACCTCGGCTACGCTCGTGCCAACAACCAGGGGCTCAAACTCGCGACCGGCGAATACGTGCTGCTGCTCAACCCGGATACGCGCACCGAACTCGGTGCACTCGACACTCTCTCCTCATATCTGGACGAGCACCCCAAGGTTGGCGCGGTCGCCCCGCGGCTGGTCAGCCCGGACGGCACGACCCAGTTCTCCATCCGCTCCCTTCCCACTGCCGCCTCGCTCTTCTGGGAACTCATCGGTCTCGCGCGGCTCTTCCCGAAGAGCCGCACATTCGGCCGCTGGAAGATGAAGTACTTCAACTACGATGATACGGCTGAGGTCGAGCAGCCGATGGCATCCTGCCTGATGATCCGCAAGACCGTGCTCGACTCCATCCAGCTTCAAGCTTCAAGCTCCGAGCTTCAAGCTCCGGATTCCGGGCTTGCGGCTTGCGGCTTGCGGCTTGGCGCCGTCATGGACGAACACTTCCCGATGTTCTACAACGACGTTGACCTGTCCAAACGCATGGCCGACGCCGGCTGGAAGACGGTCTACCTTCCCGACGCACGCGTGGTCCATCGCCACGGGGCAAGCACTAGGCAGGTGCGAGCGAAGATGATACGCGAGTCACACCGCTCCGCGTTCCGCTACCTGCGCAAGCACGACCATTCCAGGATCTTCTGGCTCAAGGCGATCATCCTGCTTCCCCTGTTCGAGGTCACGTCCCTCCTGCGCGTCCTCGCCCACCGGCTGCGCCGGAGTCCCGACAGCTAGCGTCTGCGAACGCACCTGGCTGCACCCAGCGGTTACACTGCCTGACTCACCTCTACATTCACCCTTGGATTCAATCCGAGGACGACTCTAGGGATGACCCGGACCGTGACCCTCAGATTCAACTCCAGAATCACCTTTGGATTCAATGTCCGAGTGACCCCAAGAGTGACCCTGATACCGTATCCCCAAGTCAGTCAGTAAGTTACCACGACCATCACCCCGAAATTGGCTCCCTGACTCACACCTGGATTCAGTCTGGGATTCACTCATGGGACCGTCCCAGGGGTCGTCCCCAGGACGACTCCAGGAACGACCCCGGTAGTGACCTTCGGGTGATTCCCAGAGACAATCCCAGAGCCCAGACGCACGAACCCACGCGGCGTGGGCAGGGTCGCTCGACACCAAGCCAGACTCGCCCTGACCCGTACCGGCTTCTCGGCCACGACCCCTGGGCATTGGCACGCCCCGCCTGAGGATTCCGCCGATTGACTGCGTCAGCCAGCGGCCTATGATCGGGCAAAAGGAGAATCTATGAGGTCTTTTCCGGCAGTCCTGCTCGTCCTCGTCACGTTCGCGGCCGGCCTGGCTGTTGCCGACCTGAAGATGGAGACGTTCACGCGCGCTTCGATGCTCACCGGGTTGGGGTCGACCGAGGTCAACGCGGTGACCCGATACCAGGGCGACAAACGTGCCGAGGACCATACCACGAAGATGGTCGGCGGCATCGGCGGCATGATCGCGAGCAAGCCGCAGACGACTGTCGAAATCACCCGCCTCGACAAGGACGTGGTCTGGAACCTGAACACGCCGAAGAAGACCTATACCGAACGACCGATTGCCCTGCCACCCGCGACTGAAACCAAGGCCGAGAGAAAGCAGAGCGCCCCGGAGCAGAAGCCATACAAGATCGTGAAGTCGGAGATCAAGGTGACGAAGACCGGGGCGGCGAAGGACATCAATGGTTTCGCCTGCAAGGAGTACCTTATCACCTGGGAAGTGGTGATGGAGGATACCGCATCCAAGGGCAAAGTGACCCAAGTGATGACGACCGACATGTGGAACACGCCTCTCACCGACAAGCTGAAGCAGGCGCAGAAGATCGAGACCGAGTTCAATCGCAGCTACGTGAAGAAGCTGGACGTTGCGGTGTCACCGCAGGAGACCGACCGACTCGGGGCCGGTATGCTGACTTCCATGTACGGCCTCGATGCCAAGGAAACGGCAGGAAAGCTCGAGGAAGTCGGGAAGGAGATGGCCAAGGTCGAGGGTTACCCGATTGTCACCGAGGTGAAGTGGCAGGTGAAGAATGACTCGACCGCAAGGAAGCCGGAGCCGAAGGAGGCGTCCGAGGAACCGCCGACCAGCCTGGGCGGACTGCTTGGCAAGCAGATTGCCAAGAGCCTGACGCCCGACAAACCCAAAGATGAAGGCGTGATGTTTTCGTCCTACCTCGAGGTGAAGTCGATCTCCCTCGACGCGGTCCCGGAGACGGTCTTCGAGGTCCCGGACGGGTACAAGAAGGTGGAGAAGTAGCCTAGGAGAAACTCGAAGCTCGAAACTCGAAGCCCGATTGAAGTCCGAATGATGGAAAACGTCCAGCCGTCATTCGGGCTTCGTCATTGACCCCCCATTCGGACTTGATTCGGACTTCTGGTTTCTGAACTCGGGCTTCTGCCCGCTCTAGAGCCGCTCGGCCATCAGGCGCGCGACAGCCTCGAGTAGCTCGACGTCGTCCGGACCAAATGCATCCGGCCGGTCCGAGTCGATGTCAATCTCACCCCATAACCCGCCATCCTTGATGACGGGTACGACGATTTCCGAACGAGTCTCGAAAGAACAAGCCAGGTAGCGCGCGTCAGCCTGCACGTCGGGCACGACCTCGGTCTTCTTCGATACCGCTGCTGCTCCGCAGACGCCTGTACCCACCGGTATCCGGGTGTGCACGGTGGGCTTGCCCTGAAACGGACCAAGCACCAGGTCGCCGCCTTCGAGTCGGTAGATGCCCACCCAGTTGTAGTCAGGAAAGCTCCTGCGCAGACTGATGACCACGCGCGACTGGATGTCCTCGGGCCCTTTGGCCGCGAGCACCAGCTCCCTCACCTCATCGAACTGTACCTGGTACTTCATGGTTGTTCTCCTGCTGCAATCGGTGAAAACGGGGACAGTCCCAGGGAGGGGACACATCCACGGAGCGACGCGAGGAACGCGTCGCGGAAGTGTCCCCGGCGCGAGGGCGCGCGGTACAGTCCCGGTTTTCCTTCAATCTGCAATCTGAAACCTGGTGTGCTTCCCGTCCTTCATGATCGGCTTGCCGTCGCCGTAGACGGTAAAGCCCTTGCGCGTGTCGCAAACCATGTCCCAGTGCACTCCGGACTTGTTGTTTCCGCCGGTCTCGGGCAGGGCCGCGCCGATGGCAACGTGCATGGTCCCGCCGATCTTCTCTTCGAAGAGCGTGTTCTTGGTGAACTTCGTTATCGAGTAGTTGGTACCGAATGCCAGCTCTCCCACCCGTGACGCGCCGTCGTCCGCCTTCACCATTTCCCTGAGCAGTT